>ERZ772956.14-NODE-14-length-151501-cov-7.220118_pt1 | contig 151501 bp, 108 predicted proteins | sample MGYA00580683_ERZ772956 | MGnify/ENA primary metagenome ERZ772956 (study PRJEB29015, sample SAMEA2738077) | human oral metagenome | biome: human oral; feature: human-associated habitat; material: saliva | place: China | collected 2212 ... | reverse complement strand
TCTTCGCATTTGAGGGTGTAGGTGTTGTGGGCGGGGTTGGGCGTGTCGTGGCCGGCTAGGGGTCGAGGCCTTCCTTGGGAACTTGCCGTTTTCTGGTTGATCTGTGAGAGCACAAGGCCGTACTTTTTGACGCGGAGCTGAACCTTTTGACGCAAGGCCACACTTTTTGAGGCTTTCTGCCTCGACGCACCGAGCGAGCCCCTGAGTCACCCCTCCGAGGCTCCGATCAGCCGCCGTCAGAGGCTCCTCCACGGCACCACACACCCGGCTTCAACACCCCAAAACCGCCACAGAACAGCGAAAACGCCACCCTGGATAGTTCCCGGCCGTGCCGGAAACCTTTGTATCCAGAGTGACGTCCTTTTGGAGCGGGTGACGGGAATCGAACCCGCTCCACTTCGACGATAAAGGTTTTTGCCGCTTTTTCCCTGATTTTTTAAGGCCTGGTGCGACTCTGGTTTGTTCATGCCCGGCTGCCGCGAGGGCTTTTTTGAGCAAATGACAGTATTTTTTCCGACGGCGCCATCCATGGCCCTTTTCACATAAAGTTGTGACCAGTGAGACGCAAGTGACTAACCAAAAACCTTACAAACACTAACAAAACCAGCAATAGCTGGCATTGCTAGCTAGTCAACCCATAGCTCCCACAAGCCCTTCTCTAGTGTGAGCGTAATCATATAGGATTGTCATTAAGACACTATCCAACGAGGGGAGCTAGCGTTGAATGACGACGACAACACCAGCAAGTCTATGGATGAGTTGCCGCTCTTAGTTAAGAAACCGCCGGCTCCTCTCGGCTTATCTCTGCAACGAGCCATAGCTGTTTTGAAGGACACTGGCCGTTACTCACTGTTGGCAATCATTGTGATGACGCTGGTGCGCGGCGTACTTCCAGCAGTGCAGGTGGCAGCTATCGGCTCCCTGGTGGCCAATATTGCTGATCTTAGTAGCGGGCTGAACCAGGCTTCTTTGTGGGCGCTAACTCAGCTAAGTTTGGCTTTTATCGGCGCTTATGTTTTAGAAAACTTAATTAAATATGTGGGAGACCGCCTGACCTTAAAGCTTTCCTACGACACCGATATTACGGTGGTGCGTAAGCTAAGCTCACTTGAGGTACAAGATTTTGAATGTGCTCACACCTATGATTCTATCCAGCGTGTAGATTCAACCACCGGCCAGCACATATTTGAGTTATTTGATTCTGCTCGCTCTGGCATTCAGGGGGCTATCTCGATTGTCAGTATTATTATAGTTATTGCCACTTGGAACCTGTGGATTGCGGTAGCGCTTTTAATTGCCCCCATTCCTGCAGCTATAGCCACATTCCAGTTACAAAACAAAGCCTATGAGATTGATTTTGCGCGCGCCCCACAGCTGCGTCTGGCAACCTATTTCAGGGAGCTGCTAACCTCAGATTCTATCCGCAAAGAGATTGGGGTTTTTGGTCTGGCACAGCTGTTTGAAAGCCGCTACACCAACATCCGAAAGGGTTTCCTTAAACAGGATTACCTGCTAGCCCGCTACAACCTAACCAAATCTGGCACGCTTGGGCTAATTTCAGTTTTTGCTAACGTGGCCTCTATAGTTTTCGCCTCAATTGTTGCTGTGCAAGATGGCAAGGTTGGCGAACTTGCCGGTTTTATCTCCGCCATGGGGCAGATGAATGGGTTAGTTTTGGCCACCTTTATTGGTATTACTGGCATTTATCATAATCTGCTTTACGTATCTAACTGGGTTGCCGTAATGGAAATGCAGCCCGCACAAATAACCTCCGGGCAGCTAACCCTGGAGGAATCGAAACTTCCACAAAACGCAAGCGACGCCGTCGAGATAGAATTTAAAAACGTAAGCTTCACCTATCCGGGCACGCAAGCTAAAGTGCTTGATGGGGTGTCTTTTAAGATCGACGCCGGCGCCACCAGCGCCCTGGTGGGTCTAAACGGCTCGGGTAAAACCACAATTTGTAAGCTTTTACTACGCTTCTACGAGCCCACAAGCGGCAGTATTTTAATCAACGGCACAGATATTGCTGATTACAGTCGCGAAGCTTTATATAAGCGCTTTTCTACACTTTTCCAAGACTTCGCTAAATTTGAGCGTTCCTTGGGGGACAATATTACTTTCGGCGCCGGTAGGGGTTTTACTGACGACGACAGTCAGGCAGCTACCGCCGCACTAAACATGGTGGCCTTGAACTATTTAAAGGAGGAGCTACCGCAAGGTTTTGACACGATTCTTGGCAGACGTTTCGACGGCGGCCAGCAGCTATCTATTGGGCAATGGCAGCGCCTGGCAACCGCGCGAGCCTTATATAAGAAGCCTGGCCTGTTGGTGCTGGATGAACCCACCGCCTCTGTTGACGCGGTTTCAGAAAAAGCCATGTTTGAGGCACTGACCGCAATAGACTACCAACTAACAATCTTGCTGGTGGCGCACCGTTTCACCACGATCTGCCACGCCGAGAAAATCATTGTGCTTGACGGCGGCAAGGTGGTTGGCTGCGGCGATCACGCAACCCTGCTCAAATCATGCAAGTTCTACGCAGACATGTTCCACGCCCAAAACAGCTACAACTAGCAGCGCTGCGGCCTGTTGCCTTTAAGGGGCTCCTACCAATCTTGAAGGAGACAGGCCGCAAAATACCGAACACAAACCACTTTGTCTTAGTTTGCTAACAAAGCAGCAAATTGGCCTTGCTTGCGTAGCAAGTGGAGCGTATCATTACTACATCTCGCACGATGTGGCATTACCTGCGTAATCCACAAGTTGATGGACCACACACTACAACAGGGTGTTAACGCAGCCTTAGTTTCGGGTCAGCCGACCCCTTACGGGTAGCCCCTACGCCCATCACAGCTTACTTACCAACCATCATTTGCGGCTGAGCATGTTCTGTCGCTGCCATTCAACGAGGAAAGCAGAAAATAGTGTTAGATACAGATCGACCCTGGTTACGCAAAGATACGATTTACAGTTTAGTCAACAATGGACTTTTAATATCAAATGCTAGCACATCTTTTGAAATTTCTGGCACCCATGCATATACAGTTTTCCAAAAAGTTGCACCACTTCTTGATGGTCAACTGACTGTTGGAGAAATTAGAAACGCACTCCCCGATAAAGTTTGGAACCTTATTCTGGGAATAATTGCACCACTCGCCGATCATGGCTTCCTGCGCTGGATTCCATCATCTGACGTTGATACACTCTCTGAAAAAACTCGAATCGAGTTCGCAGACCAAATCTCTTTTCTCGCACAATACACTAATGAACCACATCAAGCTTTCAGAGCTTTTCACGAGGCAAGCATTACACTTGTCGGGAAAGATGATCAAATTATTGATTCACTGGCCCGAAATTTATGCGAAAATGGGGCTCAATCAGTAACCATAACTGAACATGTAAATCAATCAATAGTTACAGACTTAATCATCCTTGGACCTACCGGAATTAACTCGCTAAATACGCTAAGTGAATTCAAAATACCGATACTAGTAATCTGTCCAGCAGCACACTATCTTTGGGCGCTCCCAGTTAAATGGCAGCCCAATGATTACACTTGGCGCGCCGGCAACAATTCACTTCATACGGGCTCACTTAGTCTTGAATGGGATAGATCATTCAATCAAGCACAGCGCGGAGAAATCGTATGGGACTACGCAACAAGCTCAGTGGCTGTCCAGCGACTATTTGGGGCACTACTCGCTTATGAAGTATTTAAAGGCACCACAAAAGCAATAACTCCAGAAACTGGACAACACGTCTTCGCCCTTAATTGTCTTACCGGTGAGACCTCAATACATGCAGTTACTCCCTTTTTTGAAGACGTCTCACTAGCTCTGCAATGCAATTTCGGGCAAAAACAAGACATAGGACGTCCGTGGCAAGCAGCCCAGGCCACAAATGATCTTACGTTTACCTTAGATGATTCACAAGCCTCAGAATATGATGCTATTTGGGCCCCTCTTGTCGATGGAATAACAACTCCTGTACACAGCTTTATTGATGAGGAATTCTCACAAATTCCTATTAAAGTCTCTGCAGTCACCACCTCAGTAGGGACAATTAATGCTGCTAGCGCATGGACAACTGCTGACGCGCGGATCGAAGCGATCGCACAAGCTTACAGCTTAGCATTAACGATGCAGATGAATACAAATAATGTCTCAGTAGTTATAGGCGTTGGCCGTAATGATAGAAGCGCAGTTCGACGAGCACTGACGATTCTTCTAGAATCTTTTCCAAGCATTCCAGGAAAACCTTCAGAACTCAATGTACAAGGAAAGCTCGGACTATTTATTAAAGATGTTGCAAATGAGTCCCTAATACTTGAAAAATTACCTTCAATTCAAGGATTTCATGTTGCACGCGCCAATATGTCAGGCACTACCACTATAGGGCTTGGTGCGACGATAGCAGAAGCGCAAGCCCGGGCCAGCTTAGAATTATTCGGGAAACTCCAAACTAAAGCAACACAAAATCCACGTATCACACCAATCTCTATACTCAGCGGAGAATTCCCTGCCCAACGTATACGAATTATTGATCTTCCCGAAAATTGGCACATCGCTTTACTCTGGATTTAGAGGTGTTAGTGGTTATGAACATAATTGAGGGGCTCCGCTACATTATTTTGCCTAGTAGTCACGCCTGCATACATTGTTTGCAAGATCAGGTTCAGGCAACCGATCAGTTTATGTTTCATACAGGATCACAGCTAAAAAGAGTGGCAAATTTTCAGAACCCATTCCTCCACACAATCATTAAAGAAGCAGCCATCTGCAAGTTCTCAGATGGCATATCCATTAATCGTAGTAACCTGCACATGCTTCCTTCTTATTCCATATGTCGCCATCGTTCGCACGCAACAAAGCAATCCGTAGTTAATGGCGGTTCATATAGGATTAAAGAACTGAAGTTATTTTTCAGATATTTAAAAGAAGAATACTTCGTGAGTCCGGTACATGCCGTTATTGGCACCTCAATTAATTACGATTTATCAGGTGTTTCGACCGCAAAATCCTCAGGTTTTTTTATTCGCTACAAAGGTCAGAATTTCTTCACACAACCATGGGGAGGACACACAAATAATTTTGCAGATGCAACACGCCTTGGTATCCTAGAAGGAATTGAGCGCGCAGCTGGAGAATATGCTGCGGTAGCTACTATCAGTTGCAAGCGACCCACTGAAGTTGAGGTTATAGATCTTGACGGATTTGGTATAGACATAGGTCCATGGCGATTGGAATCACCGATAGTCCAAGCCTGGACATTCGGTAACAAACTTAGAGCTTCTAACCAAGATATAATTGGAGAACGCGTAGCCCTACCAGAAAGACTGGTATTCTATAATGCTCGCATTGATACAACGCCATGGGTACAAGATTCTTCAAATGGTTGCGCAATCGGTGGCAGTGATTCAGAAGCAATTTTATTTGGTCTCCTAGAAGTTATCGAACGCGATGCTTTCCTCAATGCCTGGTACGGACATTTGGAACTTCACCCTATAGACCAAAAGACAATCACAGATAAGGAGTCTCAGGCTTATATCAAACGGCTAAGACTAGTCGGCGCGGATGTAGTTTTTTTGCAGGCAACGATAGATACACAAGTCCCAGTCATAATTGCGGTATGTGAAGAACCGGGAGGCTCTACATGTGTTGGTGCGGGCTGCCACCCGGATCCTGAGCGTGCCCTGAAAAGTGCGTTGATTGAAGTAGCTTCAGATTTTCAAGTCGTTGCACTTCATCGAGAGCAACGATATGAGGAGTTAGCACGCATGCTTATTGACCACTCTCTTGTACGCAGTATGGAGGATCATGCAGATATGTTTGCGCACCCTGATGCACGCCCTCTAATCTCTCACTGGCGCCACCCACGTAATAAAATAGTCAGCCTGCAATCACTATCAATTGAGAAAAGAGATACTAAAACATCGGTAGACCAAGATCTTGTTTTCTGCATTAGACAATGCCAAAAAGCTGGTTTTACGCCGATTGCGTGCAATCTATCTGAAGGACTCGCAAATGCTATTGGCGCCTGCGTGTGGAAGGTTGTAGTCCCTGGCCTCATACCTATTGACTTTGGAACCTACCAACGTGTGTATTCGATGAGCCGTCTAGAATACATCGCTCACCGCTATGGCGGCAATCAGTTAGCCATTCCTTTTTCTCCAGCTACTACCCCTCACCCATTCCCATAGGAAGAGTATAATGTCTTGGTCATCACCTGGAGCAGCAGCCACTGCATATGCAAATTTAATATACTTTCGAGTTCGTGACGGAATGCTTATTAACGACTGGAAAGTTGATTGGGAGAATGAACCGCTCACCCATTCTTTCTACAAAACTTCTAGAGTTTTTCCTTGCTGGCTTCCAACACAGGGATCTAGTTGCCTAGCTTCATCAACTTCATCCGTTCAGCAAATTGCGCTACTTTTATACACAATCTATGGATTTACCGGCCTACGTCTTGTGGTCAATCGCAATGATCGCCCTGAAGTATACACAAAGATGGCTGCTGTTAAGTATGGTAGACATACAGCTTCAGGAGGCGGACGATATTGCGCTGATTTTTATCTTATTGAATCGGGACGTAACAGCGAACTACCCGCAGGTGTATACCATTACTCACCTCTCCGCCATACATGGGAGCAGCTCTATACCGGAGATATTACAATGAATGTAGCGGCCGCCCAGAAATATACTAATGTTGCCGAGCGCTACTTAATAATGACTATCGACTATTGGAGGAGCGGATTCAAATACAATGATTTCGCTTACCAGGCAGCTTCAATGGATATTGGAACTGCGATTGGTTCTATTAGCCAAATATTGGGATCAAGAACTGCTAACACTTGGGATATGTGGATTAACGAAGTTGAGCTTGCTAAGTTTTTAAACTTAAATCCATTACGCATTGGAATATATCTTGTGCAAGGATGGGGAAAAACAATCGCGTACGAAGAGCCTCATATTCCACAAGTTAAAAACATTCCAGCACGTATCAGTTCATTAAATTCTAATATCGTCGATTTCGATACAACGACAGCCCTGCAAAATGATATGCAACACTTTCCTGCTCGACCAGAATTTTTTGCGGTTAAAACCGTAGATTTCAAAGGTTCATATAAGGAAATCGAACGCACATGGAGCACTCTACACCGCAGGCAGACCAGCTTTGGCCGATTCACAGGTAAAAGCTATAGCTCGGATACACTAATGAGCATACTTGGAACTGCTGATCTAGCACTTCAACAGTTTACAATCACTTCAAGCGATCGTTTATCTGTGATAGTTGAGAAATTAGTTTACATCACAAATATCGACGGTATTTCCCCAGGCCTATACAGATATAATTCCATATCGAAATCTCTTGAAGAAATCTCTAATAGCGCCCAAGACGATTTCCTTGCCGGAACATATTTTTTAAAAAATTACGACGGTAGAAAAGCCGCCGCCACAATCATCCTATGCGGCAATCTATTCAACTGCGTAAATAAATGGAAAGTACGCGGTTATCGATATGTTAACGCTATTATTGGGGCTATCTGTCAAACTATGTCAGTAGAAGCAGCCCGACATGGTATCGGAACTGGAGCTGCTCTTGGTTTTGACGCAAAAGCGCATGCCGAACATGCAGGTCTTAACAAGGACACTATGACACCACTACTCATGCTGATGACAGGTGTCGACATTTTGCATGCTGGCGAATTTAAAACAGACGTATTACCAAAGAGTGAATTATGAAAATTATCGATAAATATACGCAAGTTCGCTTTGGCGGACTTCCAATAAACGCAATAGAAGAGCTAACTGCTCCAATTATGAGTTCTTCACTATCTAATCTAGTTGAACCTTATCATTTCCTTGGTGTAGAACAGAATAATATTAGCAATAAACTTTATGTCGCAATCGGTCAACTGGATCCAGAAAATCGCAAGCGCGTAATCTCTTTACGCAGAGAACTATACAAAGGAAATTTTTCTCGCGCAGCAGACCTGCTAACTAAAATAGATACCCCAGTTCGCAACACCCTGCAGCATCACATACCTAAAACTTGTAACTTCCTTACTAAACTCACTGAAGTTTACAAGACAATTTCGGTGAAATTTGAAGAAGTTTTGGAATATGAACGATTTTCGTTAATAGAATTCTCAAAAAACGCATCTTTTATGGCTGGAATAGCTCTGTCCTCACCTAATCTAATCCCCGCAATCAATCAATTTTCTAAACATGCCCTCGAAAAGGATATCAATAAGAATGACAAGAAAGCTGAGAGGTCATTTCATTCTTACGTATTACGCTCAGCCGCCAAAACTAGTCCATTTTCGACACTTGGTCCAATAGCGATAGTAGATAGAAATAAGGTTTGCGCTACGAATAAACGTATAACGCGACCATCAATATACCCTTTAGCGAGGATTTTTAACAAACTTATGCAGGACCCGAAGCTGGTTGGCACTTTGACTGTAAGTCTTTCACCATTTACTTATGAAGACACTAATTCAGTCGCCATAAGACGCACTATCTGGGAGTTTAAAGATAGCAAAAGTCGAAAAGATTTTGCAAAACCTATTGAATCGACAGTCCACATTCACCAAAAGCCTCTAACGGATATCACACGATCTATCCTTAACGAACAAAATATGACTGTTGAAAATTTTGCAAAAGAATTCAGCGAGGTTACTGGAATAGATATTGATAGTTCCTACGAGGTGCTTAGCGACCTTATTAGATTAGGGTTCCTTACCATCCCAGAATTGACATTACATCCATACGACGAGAAAATGTTAATAACGACCGTCCAGAAAATCACTAAGGTTAATCCTCGGCTAGGCAGGATGCTAACAGATTACATCGAGCGCTCTACTAACTTTTCTACTATAACCAATCCAAATGATCGTACCCGCGAGATTACGGAAATACAAGAATTGGTTGCCTATATGTATGGCTACGTCGGAATTATCGGGGAAGTGCCACGGTCGGTAGTGTATGAAGATGTACTAGTTGACGATATTCATAGCAATAGTAATTTTGATGTCGAAGTTTGCGACGAAACCGTTCGTAAATTGTTCAGCCTAATCGACCTTCTTGACGAATCAAATGTCAAACATTCTCTAATGGTTGGCTATTTCGCAAACAAAAATGTAGATTCGATGCCTTTGGAAGATTTTATCTTGGGGTTCTCTAACGAGCTATTTGATTCTTTCGAAAGGTATGGGTATGATAGCAAGGAAGTCCCCGACGTCGATTTACCTACCGATCCTTGGCTACAGTGGGGAAATGCTTGGAAGTGGATTCAGGCAAGGAGATCTCTCCAGAAACATCTCATTAACAAAATCTCTATTATTGCAACGACTGGGATCCTTGATTTTAGTTTTAGCCAGATAGATATCGGCAGCATAGTAGAGGAACTACTGTACGCACCCTTCACTCCGAGATTCCGTCATGCAAATATTCTCGTTCAACGTGACACAAAAGGACAATGGGTTCTTAATGACGCTTTTGGCGGTATTGGATTTCAAGTATCTCGAAGTACTCACCTTTTAAATGACGCCCACAACTACACGTCTGAGATCGAATCTCTTGCATCGTTACAAGGAGTGAAATTAGCTGAATTAAGTGGAGGGGCGCTTTTCACAAACCTAAATTTCCGAAGCCCAATTTTGCAAAGTCGAATTGTAATTCCGGGCGATCCTGTCAGGGATATTGATAAAAATATGGAAAGTATTCACTTTAAAGACTTGAAAGTGCGATTAGACCCGGAAGAGAAACGCCTCGTTATATGCCAAGATGACCAGGTAATTCACCCAGTATATTCGGGCTATCTCGTACCTATGGCCACCCCTTTAACAAATCGGATTTTAAACTTATTCACCCCCAGCTCACAGGTAACTCATAAACTTTCTGACCTTACGTCGACTGCTCCTTCGCCAGGATCTATAGTGGTCATACCGAGAATAACTCTGGATAACCTTGTTGTTGCACGCGCTCGAGTATTAGTTCACCATGCCGATTTGCCAGTACCTGAACCATTAACGAGCACTAGTTATCAAAAATGGCTACAAACATGGTTAGCGTTGAATCTACCTCATCGCTGTTTTGTTCGCATACACGACGATTCAAATCAGAGGCGCAAACCAAATCTTTTTGACATAGGTCAGATTCTATGCTGCTCGACATTAGCTAATGATCTAAAACAAGCTACAGGCGAAGCATACCTAGAGGTAGAAGAATTTTTCCCAAATTCAACAATAGATAAAGATGTGTCCACAGTATCTGAGTTCATGATTGGAATTAGCTGGATAAAGGATCAGAAATGAACGGTCTAGAAATCCCAAAATCGTTACAGCGAGAATATGAGTTACGTAAACTATGCGAATGGCGTTCTTATCACATATTTTATGGTGGCAGCCCACTAGTGGTGCTGCGTGAATGCATAATTCCACTTGCCAGAGAATTAAAGAACACATCTATAATTGAAGATTTTTTCTTTATCAATTACTGGCTAGAAGGATCACACGTACGCCTCCGTTTACGCCTGCATCCAGAAAATATTTATCAGGTTGATTCAATTGTTCTTTCTCGCGTGCAAGACTACCTTAAGAAATTTCCTTCCTACCACCCTACTGCAGAATTAGTTAACAATAATTTTTACGAATCATTATTTGAAGGTGAATTCGAGGAAGCAGATAGGCCTCTGTACTTTAATGAAGATGGTACACCACGGTTTGCACAGAACAACAGCATAGAGATCCGCACCTACGAGCCTGAGTGGCTTCGTTATGGCGGCGCAGTAGGCATGCTCATCTCAGAACGCTATTTTGTAAATTCTACGGAGTTTATGACTTTATTGGCCGACTATGGAAACCTAGAAGTTCGGACGATTTTGCTCGGCTTAGCGACGCAAGTTACTTTTATAACGGTCGCCTGTCTGCTTCGCAACCGTGAGCGCATGAACGAATTTTTTGTCGCCTACCATCTTAGATGGTTGAGGGACGCCACTACTCCAGATTACAAACTTGAGACCGGCCGCAGCGAACATAAAATCACCGTGAATCGAATAGAGAAAAAAATCCTCCCTTGGTTGCCCGCAATTTTTACCGGCCAGTTCTCAGAGTTGCCTCCCTTCTTACAGGATTGGGCGATAACTTGCCAAAAGACTCGTCAACAGATAGAAGATGCCTGCAGTCATGCGCCGATGCCTTTTTCTTATACAGATGGCGTACGCTACATTGACAATCCAGATGAAGCCGCTTGGACGCTTTGCCATTCCTATGTGCACATGATGAACAATCGTATGACTGTCTCTGTATTAGACGAATCATTCATATCCTACCAAATAACCGAAGCTATGAGAAAAGAGGAAAACCATCATGCCTAATAACACTTGGATACCTTCGAAATGCGCCAATCTTGTCGTTGGCCCGACACGTTGGAGTAGCATTGGGGTTATTTCCGATATCGGTTTAAAAAACTCTGAGAGAATCCTTCAGATCGGCATCATCGAGCGCATAATTTTAGATAGAGTGGACGGGAAAAATTCTATATCTGACATTCGGAAAAAGATATCAGAAAGTGGCATACAAATTTCCGACGAACGCATCCTGAAGGTTCTCACTAAACTAGCATTTTTTGGAGCTATTAATCGCCCCTTCACGATTGATGAAGGCTTGCAAGATGTAGACAAGCAGGCCACACAATCACCCCGAGCGCTGCCAGACCAAATCACCATACAAACATCATATAGGCTACTTTCAATGTGGTCTCAGATGTCATGGCTTGCTCACCCGGTTGCGTTACTATGCCTCCTGTTTCTAGGCATACTATCCTTTATTTCACTACTGTTATCCGTGCCAACTGCTCTCAAAACTCTAACAAACTGCACTTGGCCTCAAATAATCGCAGGGATAACTTTTTCGCTACTATGGCTTGCGTTCACCACAATCATGCACGAAAATAGCCATGCAGCATTTTTCCATGCTTACACAAAGAGAGAACCATATCTCGCCCTGTCTCGACTAGGTATTTTCATTATGCCGAACACGCACATGCCTGGCTCGCACCTCATGTCAACCAAACAGAGATTTAAAACTTTGATAGCAGGTCCATTGACATCCATGGTTCTGGCTGCAGCACCAGTAATCTTCTTACTCACTACAGAAATACCATTGATAAAGGCAATTGCTGCTACATGCATAGTCCTTGATTCTACCTTGATCTGTCTAATGTTTTCACCTTTTCCGAATACAGATGGGACCAGGATAATTGAGACTATAGCAAGCGTTGATCAACTCCACTATGTCTCCTATTTATTTTACTCTCGAAGAAACCACCTCCGGCTTCCCTCGGGGCTACCCACCCCCACGCGTCTAGTGGTGCAAGTCACACCAGCATTATTATTGCTTGCAATAATTTTTTGGTCTATTATAGTTATATGGGCCATTCGACTCATATTCCATTCAGGCCTCTAGTGGGTCCCCAGGAAGGTAATCAAAATGGATCTGGAATCTCTAGCTGCAGATCTAGACACGTTCACTGCAGAAACGTTCGAGGTTAAGGATTACGTCGACTACTCCGACATGGCGTTCGGTTCGACTTGCTCCTCCTCTTCCTCCTCTTGCTCTTCGACCTGTTCGTCGACCTGCACCTCAACTTGCTCCTCAACCTCATCGTGCGCAGTAGCCTAGCCTAGCTAACTACGCGAGATGAAAACGCAGCCCTCTGGCATTTGGAAGCAGAACGGACGCATCACCAAATGCCAGAGCTTAGCTGCAATTGCAATTAAGTTGCAACCTCTGCGTTAGCGGTCGCATCAATTCGACGTAACCCTATCGAAAACTAATCATTCGCAGCTAACAAATCGAAAGGAAGCTGCAGTGCCAGAATTACTTGTTGAAGTTCACAATCTTCAAGTCAAAATAAAGAATAAGACAATTCTCCAAGATGTCAATTTCGCTGTAGAAAAGGGCTCTTTTCATGGAGTTATAGGCCCTAACGGTGCCGGAAAAACAACTCTGTTCACTACAATTCAGGGTTTTCGAGCTCCCACCAAGGGTAAAATTTTACTTCTCGGGACCAATCCTATACCAAGAAACACCAATCTACTGAGTAGAATTGGAATTCAACCACAGGCTACTGCATTTTTCCCAAAAACGACACTAAGAGAACATCTCACCATTGTCGCAGATATATTTCAGGCACCCCACGCGCGCGTAGATAGTTTAATCGAGACTTTAGATCTCACACACGCAGCCGAGACGAAGGTAGAGGGGCTATCTGGAGGGGAAAGGCAAAGACTTGCTGTAGCTACTGCGATTGTTCACGAACCAGAAGTACTATTCCTAGACGAGCCAACAGCCGGGTTAGACGCAGAGGCGCGCCATAGTCTAGTATCTCTCCTACACGAAGCGGATTTGGGTGGGACAGCCATTTTATACACAACCCACTTCCTTGACGAAGCTGAACATTTGTGTGACACTGTCACCATTCTCGATTCTGGACGTGTTGTTATAACTGACTCACCGCGTCGCCTCATTGCTGAGGCGGACCTTGGTTCGACCATCTTACTTCCCTGCGCTCTGCCCCAGGCCGATCTTCTATCTTCAACCTTCGGCGATAAAAAGGTTAGGGTTACTCGCGATGGTGTTGAAGTAAGTACTCATGACACGGCCGGTCTGTTTAGTGAGTTAAAAAATCTGGGAATAGACACTCGAAGCGCTCAGGTTAAGGATAGTCGCCTTGAAGATGTTTATCTTAAGCTCACCGGGAAGGACTACATGGCATGAGCACTTATAAGGTCATGACTCGTCTCATGCTCAAGTTTGACTTGAAAGACTGGTCCACTATCGTTTTCACATTCATTTTCCCTGTCGCATTACTGATTGTGCTTAACAACAGTCTCGACGGGACCGTTCCGGGTGTATCTCTTACTGGGCCCATTACCGCAAATGTGATTGCTTTTGGATCAGCATTTGTGGGCATCTATGCCGGCGCCACCCACCTGGCACTGTGGCGCGAGAACGGAATGCTTAATGTTCTACGAAACTTCCCACTCAGCGCTAACACAATCCTGCGAGCACAAGTAACTACAGGAACTATCTTTCTGGTCGCTCAAGCACTCGTTCTATTCGTGGTTGGGCTAGTGCTAGGGATGAACCCAAGCGGAACTGCCGGGCTTGCATTAATACCCACAATTCTTGGCTATGGCCTGTTCTTCTTCTTGGGAGTACTGCTAGCTATAGCCATACCTTCCATGGCTGGTGTTTCTATGGCGGCCACTATTCTGATCATCCCAATGGGATTTATTGGTGGGGCAATGATGCCAATCGAGACGCTTCCACAGTGGGTGCAGACAATTGCGCCTTTCACTCCCCTATTCCACATGCGTGAAGCCATAGCCATGCTGCTAATTCACCTAGGAACCTGGACAGATATGGCGATTGGCCTAGCCTATCTTGTGGGTATAGGAGGACTAATCGGGATCGCAGCAGAAAGACTAATGAGATTCAGGTAGCGCATTATGCCACCGTTAAACAGCATCTCAATTTCAATTCCCGGCGGCTATCTTATAACTTCGCCGGGAATCTTGAATGAACTTAAACTTGAACAAGTTCGAGAATTATGGTTACGCACCCGCAACGAGCATGTTATAAAAATAGTTGAGAATGTCTCATCGTCACACATTTTCCCTAAAAGAAGCATATTTAACGGAATTAAAGATGCGCTTATAAATACCGCTTATAGTTTAAGTGCGAACGGCGTGGACATTTTCATATGGGAATTTAATGTATCTTCTGGACACATTAGACGAGGCACTGTCCCACGAATAATTCAGACAGAAGAATGCCCCCCCTTAAAATCTAATATAGATTTTAAGTACAATTCCTCTGTAGATAAATCAAACAAACACAAACTACGCGCACGCAATCTTACAAGTATTAATCTGCCGCGAAACATTCTTGTAAATAATGTTGCCGCATACCTTGGTAGACCACTTAATCTTGAGATTGGTTGGTTGACCGCAGCTCCTGCCGTGAGCTCAACTCCGAATTGGAACGGAACCGAGGTTCGAACACTAACATGGTCAGGACACCAAGACTCTTTCGCTAGAAGTGAAGTATCTGCACTTCTTGAAGGTATAGAGCGTCGCGTCGGTGCCCTGGAAAGTGGACACAGGACTACAGTTGCCAGAGCATGCGACTTATCTGGACGAATTATAACACCTGAAGATTTCCCCCCCTACCCAGAGGATTTCTACGGCAACATTGGTGTCCACTTCGACCCATACGACAAGCACGAGTGGGTGACAATGGAAAACCTTTACGGCGAACAGGCGTGGATGCCCAGAGAGTATGTATATTATGGCGAACAGATACAGCATCATTTATGGGCGCTCACAACATCGTCAGGTTGCGCGACTGGTTCCACCATAACTGAAGCCAGACTCTTCGGTCTTCTTGAATTAATTGAACGTGACTCGTTCATAGGAAGCTGGTATGCAGGCATTAAACCAATACCATTAGATTTAACGAGCGACATATCTTTGGAAGCACATTTGGCTCGCGCAAAATTACTAGATGTAAATCTACAATGCGGGATTCTCCCATCAATTACAGGGATACCTGTCATAATGTCTGTGGCAACCCATGAGGATGAACATGGAACAGTAGGATCTGTCGGAGCCGCATGTCATCCAAGTCTAACAGTAGCCATTAAGGCAGCAATCAATGAAGCATGGACCTATATACATGAACGTGTAACTTTTGCCAATAAATATAGTGGGAATATACGCAAGCATCTCAGCAATCCTTGTGCGGTTAACAATATTAGCGATCACCCACTTTTGCTCATATATCCATCTAATCCCATCTACCAACATCTAATTCCTGAAGTTAGCCCTCAATTAATTAAAGTTGGCGAGTGGGAGAAATATGCAAAAGGATCCGCAGAAGAGCTTTTAGGTCGTCTTATCGAAGATTTATCCGCACAAGAAGTAGATGTATGGTTCCATACCCAAACTTCGTCAATTGAGCGCCAGTGCGGCCTTCAGACTGTAATGAGCGTCTCTCCGCAATTACTTCCAATTGACTTCGGTTGGTCAAAACAGAGGGCACTGCAGTCACCTAGACTTGCAAATATCATACAGCGTCACGGCACTTCCCCCCAATTGGTTCCGCACCCGTTTTCTTAAATCTCAGATAAGAGGGCAATACGATGCGAACTACACTCCGAATGTGATGTATATAATATGCAGACAAGATCACTAAAGGTATCAAAAAATACTGCACTACTCCAGCTTTATACAGTATTTTATCTTCTTCCATCAATATTCTCATCACGACCCGAAACACAAATTTGGTCAGCATGGATTTTCTTATCTACAACTATAACTGGTTTTATAGTGAATCACTACGATTCACCTGAACAAAAAAATGCCACGCCACTACAATCTACCTGGGTCGCAAGGACCTCGAAATTAGAGGGCGTGGCCACACTAACAGGTTTAATTCTTGGCTCCTTCCTTCACGCATGGTGGATATTTGGGACTCTTATCACTGGTGCAGCTACCTTACATTTCATATCATTATCCCTAGCATATAAGCGTCACCTAGATTTTCTTGCCACTATTATAGGCGGCTCCGCATTCCTATTAACCCTTATACACATCCCGCCCTCGCTATGGGATGACTGGGCTTTTGCGGGGGGGCTCCTGGCTGGAATAACGTTAAACTATTCATATGTTTTATGGTCCTCGAAAAATAACCGTACATCTACACACAGGTGACGTACAGAGTCAGGCGTACCATAGTTAAGACAAAGGCCGATATTTTTCAATAAAATAATGGGAGCTCCTACACCGCCCACTATTATCTTTAATCACCTCCAACTGGCCGCATTTACGCACCTTGCTAGCCTCTAGCTGGAAGTAACAGGACACCACATAGAACCCGATCACGGTATATTAAGCCACCACATTGTGGGTGGAGGTAAAGGCACATATTGGCGATATGTATAGACTAGGAGACACCGCCGAGGTGGCAATCAAGCCTTTAACCTACGAGCATATTGACATCCCACCACCCTGCGGTCAGTGTAGCGCTGCCACCGATACCAGACGCACACTCACACGCGACGTCAAAACATGAGTAAACCAATTCTTCGCATTTGAGGGTAGATGTAGGGGGGCGCAGGACTCGGCGTATCGTGGCTATATATGGGGTCGATTTCGATGATGAAGATTCCTACATCGTCCATCATCGAAAAACATCGATATGCTTATACACTGACCTTGATTGCCTCAACCTGAACACATTCATGCACCTGGACAACTTTGGGTTAGAAGTGACAGGCTAGCGCATTAAATCAGACCGAACCATGTTAGCTTGCCGCATTACAAGTTATGAACCACGGTGCCCGCACTACGGATTCCAGGACATCGCGCGCAACACAGCGATCAGAGTCTTAGCCCACAAACCCTACGGATGATATCCCACGATCTTGCGCGTAAACGTGCACCGCTACCGGCGCCAGGACTGTGCTCACGTGTAGCTTCAACTCATGAGCCACTCGGCAGACCCAAGTTTCAAACTCTCACAGGCAGCAGTGCACTGGCTACTGACAGGCCGGCGATGACGCGTATCACCGGACCCTGGCGGTGTCCTAAAATACCGCTAACGCCACCACCCTCACCGAATGCCAGCGTACACTGATCAACGATCTATTTTGGTTCGAAGGCATGCGCGTCATCAGTGTGGATGAACACGCGTGGTGTCACACCTCCCTACGGCGACAAGTACATCACCGTTATCTTCATCTTGACTCCCATCCGCTACCAAAGTGACCCCTGCCGGTTCCTGCCATGGTTGCGGGACATTCCAAACAGGTTTTCAAAACCTGGCTCACCTCCCGAGCCCGCACCTGAAGCGAGCATATTGAGATTGTCACGATAGACGGATTTACCGGTTTCAAGAACGCTGCCACCAAAAAGCTCCCGAATGTGACGACTGCCCTGGACTCCTTCCATGTCATACATCTAACCGGGGATGTGCGATGGTTGAGTTTGCCGTATGTGTATATATCCAGTAATAACTACTGGCCGATGTGGGCGGGCCACAACCTAGCCTGAAGCCACACTTGTCAGCAACTCTGGGCAAACACATCAATAGCGCGCCAGAAAGAATGTCACATGCTATAGTTTCACTGTGGCGAGCAACACAGTAAGTTGTTGATTTAACGGTGGTTGTGCGCCACTTGCGCCTGCACAGCTTTGTAATTTAAGCGAGTTGAAATTAATGGATGCTGTAATTAACGCCCACGGGTTACAAGTGGCTTATGGCAAGCACGTAGCCCTGAACCTAGAAGACTTTCGCATAGACTCCCAAGCTGGAGTGGTTGGTCTTTTTGGTCCAAATGGCGCAGGAAAAACCACCTTGCTGCGCACGCTTGTTGGCGACATCGCTAAATTTAAAGGGAGCCTGCAAGCCCCTAACCGCACAGACATAAGCTACCTACCCGACGAGCCTTTCCTATACCCCTGGCTTAGCGTTGGCCAATGCGTAGAGCTGTTTAGTGCTCGCCACAGCGATTTCCGTGTAGACGTTTTTGAAGAATTCCTTGCCGGAGCCGCTTTTTCTGCCTCAAGTAAGGTCCGTAGCCTCTCCAAAGGCATGAGTGAACGCCTACACCTGGCTTTAATCATGTCCCGGGCACCCAAACTTTACGTACTGGATGAGCCCTTGGCCGGCGTCGACCCCTTAGCACGTGACTACCTACTTGAGCTTATCCGCACCCTACGCACCCCCGAGGCTCCCCTACTACTAAGCACCCACCTAATTAACGGTGTTGACTCCATTTTTAACGAAATCGTGCTGATATCAGACGGGCAACTACTAACCCACGACAGCGCGGACAACCTACGCGCACTTGGTGATGGAGATTTAGAGCTAGCCTACAAAAGGAGCGTGTCTGGCCGATGAACGCAACCAGTGACAATCGACTATTTGCCGTCAAATATGGACGCACAATGGTGCCTCTGATCGCCATGATCCTAGTGCTATCCGTTGTGCGGCTGAGCTTAGACCAGCTAGTAGTTCAACAGGTATACGGCATTGGTGTCATGCTGATTGAGGTTGCATTAACCCTATACGCACTAGATGCCAGCCTGCGCCTGACCGGGCTTTGCGACGATCGCCTACTGCTCCTTTCCCCCTTATCAAGGTGGCAGCTAGCCGTGCGAAGCACCTGCGTACTATCGCTATATCTGCTGCTGGGCTACATTGCTACCCTCCTACCACTATTAAATTCCCAACCAGTAAATCTGACCTTACAGCTAGCTAACCTGCTTGGTTACGGCGTATCAGTATTTACCGGCTTAGGTTTAATGCTGCTTATAGCCTATGCAGCTAAAAGCATTCGCGAGCGTTTCCCATTCATAATGTCTACCTGGGCACTGTTTTCAGTTACCACACTCTTGGCCGTAACCCTTTGCGTGCACGCCCTTAACTCTGCTGTTCCCAGCGCAAACTGGCTTCTAGGGGTCAGCTCCGCCGAGAACACGGTCAACCTCTACGCCGCAAACCTGCCAGTTACCGCAGTTGGCTTAGGCACCCACACCCCAACAGTCTTCCTATTTATCCTCGCCAATTTAGTCCTAGGCGCAGTTTTTTGGGCTGGCGCACTAGCCTTGGCACGACGCAAACACAACTTCATACGCCTATAGCCACCCCCGCGCACCAAAAACACAATATAGTGGCAGCAATTACATATCTTAGATATAATATCTTTACAGCTTAGATGTGCGGCTAATGACGGCATTAGGGTAGGTAATCATCAATGACAGCTAAGAGAAAAGTTGCCTCGGTTCTTAATGTAGTAAAGACCTACGACGGCCTTAATGTTGTTGACGATGTGTCGTTTAACCTTTTTTCAGGACAGACGACTGTACTTGTTGGGCCAAATGGCTCCGGTAAAACCACAACCCTGGAGATGCTTGTTGGCTTACGCTCAATAAGCAAAGGCTCGGCAACCATCGCTGACATTCCGGTTGTTCCGGGCGGAGAACATAGGTTTTACACCGGCGTTCAACTTCAAAGTTCAGGCATACCTTCACGGATCAAAACAAAAGAAGTTATACGCTCTGTTGAATGCCTTTATGCCGACCCCGCAGACTGGAAAGCTATGGCAGCCGCCCTTGGTGTGGACACTTATCTTGACGCGATGGTTGATAACTTGTCTGGTGGTCAGCGACGCCGCCTAGACATTCTGTGCGCAGCAATAGGCCGCCCTTCTCTCCTGGTTCTAGATGAACCCACCTCCGGGATTGATCCAGAAGGACGCGCTATCGTATGGGATTTCGTGCGCTCACTCGCTAGTGAGGGCTGCGCCATTATTACCTCCACACACGACATGTCAGAAGCTGAGGCGTTCGCAGATCATCTGCTCGTAATGGCAAAAGGAAAGATCCGCATCGAAGGTAGCGTCGACGACGTTCTTTCCAGTCTTGGCGGAAACCGACGTTTACGCATTGCTCGGCCAACTGAGCACATTATCAAGCTGTTTGAAGAATCCGGTTTACGTCACGGTCGCACCGGAAAGGCAATCGTTGCAATAGGCAGCGCTGAGGATACCACTAAGTTAGCTGCACAAATTGATGAGCAGGATGGCGCGGTTGACATTCTCACCGGCCCAGTTCGCCTTGAAGACGTGTTTGCAGTAATAACCGGCATAGATGTGAAGCAAGGAGCTGAAGATAAATGAAGCATCATGCAAAAGGAGGTTCTCGCTCGAAAATTATCTGGGTATGGTACCGCCAAGAATTACTTCTTCTATTAAGAGAACCTGTCGCCATATTCTTCTCCTTAGCTTTCCCACTGATCATATACATTTTCGTTGGTATCCCTTACGCTGAACAAATTATCCCTAATACCAAAGTAAAATTTATTGACATGATGTTCCCAACTCTTGTTGGAACAGTTGCCGCTAACCTCCTCCTTATGGGGCTTCCAATCTATCTAGCTGAACTTCGTTCACGGCAGGTAGATAAACGGTACCGGGCTTTGCCTTTGTCTGGCACAAATTTTGGAATTGCCGTTATCTTAGCGATGCTGACACTCACTATTGCAGCGTCAAGCCTAATAGTCGGGATTGTCGCTTTTCAACATGGACTTCGCCCAGAAGTAGCGTCGCCACTATTTATCCTACTAAACATCGGACTTGTCGTTTTTCTTTGCGCTGTTGGGTTTTTTCTTGGAACACTACCTTTGGGCGCTCGCACAATTAATGCCCTCACCGCAGCCGTCTTTTTCGTCTTATTCTTTGGTTCAGGAGCGGCAGCCCCGATAGACACACTCCCTGCAATAATCAAAAAAATCCTTGAATGGAATCCCTTAAAAATTTGGTTTGATGCACTTGTAGCTGTCTACACTAACTCGCCATTCCCCGCCGGCGGCACATGGAAGATCGCCCTAACACTTGTATTTGCAGCATTTCTTGCTGCGATAGGACTGACTAGTTGGCGCAAAACTGAATAACAGTTTGATACTTGGTGAACGTGGTCTTGCCTTAGCTGTAGTAAGCCAAGGCAAGACCACGGGCAAGTAACTAGAAGTATTTGTTACTTCCTAACGTCCCACTTGAAAGTACGCACTGCCACTACAAACAAAGCCACAGTAACAGCAATAACTACCGCAAATGCTAACAGTGGGTTACTAGTGCGTTGTAGCGGGCTATCAGCAGCCCAGAAGATCAGGTCAGCGAAAAGACTGGTAGGTATCTTGCTGAGAACAGCTGTCAGTGAGTCTGGCAGGATTGCGAACGGTAAGCCAGCGCCGTCGTCGTAAATAGCGCCACCACATAGGCCGAGCCACCCCCGAAAACCGGCAGATGTGCCTGCTCACCCCGCGTTTCCATGCACCCTATTAACCCAGGGGCGGTTTGAAGGGGTTTATCTAAGGTTTTAAAGCGGGCTGTTCGAAAGCTGATTTTAGGGCAGATTTTGGGCAGGTTTTAGCGACGCCGCAGCACCCCGATACGCTCGGTAAGGGAACGCTGCTCACCCACCACCGGCAATTGCCACACACGCCAATAAGCCAGCAAACAGAAACCTGCCCCCACACACATTGAAAACAGCATCGCCAACACCGGATTCAAATCAACAAAGCGCACCAATGAGGCCTGCGTAAAAGCAGCTGCAAGCGCCGGCAGAGCGTAAAGCCGGTTGCCGCCAAACACTGCCGGGGTGCGGCCCACACTAATGTCGCGAATCATGGAGCCGCCTACCGCCGTCATGCAGCCTAAAAGCAGGGCAGGGATGAAACCTAGGTGATTTTCTAGAGCTTTGGCGGCGCCGGTGGCGGACCAGATACCTAGCACAATAGCGTCAGCAACCACCAGGAAACGGTGGGACCATTTGCCTTCAAATTTGAAGAACCAGGCGATGGCGGCGCCCAGACACGCCATCCAAATGTAGTAGGGGTCGGTCAGGGCGAAGGGCGGGCCGTTTTGAATCATCAGGTCGCGCAGAATACCGCCGGCGGTGGCCGTCATTAGTGCCAGCACCACGAAACCTACTATGTCGAAGTTTTTTTGGCGAGCAATTAACCCTCCCAGGATCCCGTTTAGGATCACCCCGGATAGGTCGATGAACCGGAAAACTGCAGGTAGGGCGTTGGGTTCAAGTAGTTCGTGCATCGTCTTCAGGCTACCGTTTAACTGACAGAGGTGCCGAAAGCCAGGCCCAGCAGGTAAGTTACTGCGGCGGCTCCATAGCCGATAGCTAGCTGCCGCATGGCGCTAGGTAGGGGAGCTTTGCCTGATAGTACGCCGACGGCGCCACCGGTCAGACACAACGCGGCACCTACCAGCAGGGCTGAGGCGACCACGGCAACCATTCCGCCGAGCCCAACCAGGTAGGGCAGGCAGGGAATGACAGCACCGATTGAGAAGAGTGCGAATGAGGATAGTGCTGCCCGCTTGGCGGTGCCGATTTCCTCATAGTTGGGGGTTTCATCACCGATGTGGGAGATTTGACGGGCGCTGCGTGGGTCAATGTTCGCGGCGCTGAGTACTAGTTTGGCGTGTTCAACAGCTTCATGTTCATCCTCGCCTCGGGCGCGATACACCAGTGCCAGCTCATTGGCGTTGACGTCTAGCGCGGGCACAACCTCCCCCGCACCAGGGTCTGGGATGGAAGCTTCTAGCAGTTCGATTTGTGAGCGCACCGAGATAAACTCGCCTGCCGCCATACTTAAAGCCCCTGCCAGCAGGCCGGTTAGGCCGGTTAGTAGGATCGCCTGGGCGCTGACGCCGGTGGCACCCACGCCTAGCACTAGGGATAGGTTGGATACTAGGCCATCGTTAACACCAAAAATTGCTGGGCGTAAGGTGCCCGAAAGGCGTTGGCGGTGGCGGGCGGCCAGGGAACGCACAATTTCGGAGTGGATACGCTCATCTGCGGCCATGGAGCTGGAGGCGTCGGCGTCGATCTCATAGTCGTTGCGTTGCTCAGAGCGTTGAGCTAGGGCCAGCACGAACACTGAGCCAAATAGTCGCGCCAGTAGGGGCATGATGGCGCCGCGTAGGGTTTGCCTGGGGGCTGGGTGGGCGTGGGGGCCTAGCAGCTCATACCAGTAGCGTTCGTGGCGGGCTTCGGCTTCCGCTAGGCCTAGGAGAATTTCGCGTTCTTCGCCTTCGCGGCGCATGGCTAGGTCCCGGTAGACTTTCCCTTCTGCGCGTTCTTCAGCTAGGTGGCGGCGCCAGTGTTTAATTTGGGTTCGCGACGGCGCAGCGCCAGTTTCAGGGGTTTGGGGTGCGGAAGTCATTGATTCAATGTTTCATTTTTTTGGCGTCATTGCAACGTTTGGTTACCCGAAATTAGCCTGGCTTGTAAGTGTCAAGGGGGCTGACAGTTTGAGGGGAAACCTGGTCTTGGATGCTTTGGGCCCGGTAATTATTGGCGTAAAGCATCTGCGGGCGAAACGCCTGCGGCGCGGCGCACTGCCAGTAAACAACCCACTAAGCCAACTACCATGCCGCCAATGATTCCTACGGGCAAAAGCCGCAGGTCAAGCACTGGCTGCCAGTGGCGCACTAGCACTGTGGAGATAATGACTACCACCGCTGTAAATGTGCCAATTACTCCGCCGATTAAGCCAACTATCGCCGATTCAGCGGTGACTAATGCGGCAATTTGCCAGCGCCTGGCCCCCATTGCCCGGCGCAAACCGAATTCTCCAGAGCGCCGCGATACCGCCGTCGCCGTGGAGTTAGTGAGCATTAGCACGGCAGCTAATAATGAGACGGCGGTTAATGTCACCAGCATTGTGCGCACATTGGATTCCACGCTTTGCCGCATGGTTTTAGGGTCTTCAGGCGCATCCACGTGGGCGTTTTCGCCGGTGTAAGGATCTAGGGCGATGGGTGCTTGCTGCGCCACCAGCTGGGCGGCGCCGGGGCGCGTACGTATTTCGGCGGTGACGGCATTGGTTGTCCCCACAGCAACGGCGTCTGTTTCACGCATCACCACGGCGTTCATGATGCTGGCGTCTAAACCTGAGTCGCTTATAACTCCCACCACTACGTAAGCTTTATTGGCGATCCACACTACGGGGCTGGCGTCAACTGGGCCTAACTCTAGGTTATTTGCGATACCGCGACCTACTAGCACCTGGCCTGGGCCAAGTTTTATGCCACTGGTTTTGGCAGATTCTTTGCCTTCGATTTCCAGCCCGGGCACACTAGGATCGGTTGCTCCTAAAACATCAAAGTTTTGGCCTTTAGTATTGCTAGTTAGTGAAATATTTTGATTGCCGTGGTTTGAGTAGATTTGTGCACGTTCCACTCCGGGAATACGTTTCAGGCGCATTAGTGTAGTGGTGCTGGCTTGTTTAACGCTTCCATCTTTAGTTAATTGTTTAGGTTCTGGCACCGAGACGGCTACACGCTGGTTGCGGGCCGCATCAAATAGCTGCGACACCTGGGCGCGGGCAGCTTCAGAAATACCTACCGTGGCTAACGCTAACGCTACCGCCAGTAATACGCCGGCAATTAGCGCGCCACTGGCAGCTGGTTTAGCGGTAATTGTGCGCCCTGCATCCGCGAGTATGGCTCTTAGGCTAGTTTTTTTGCTGCTGGTTTTAGGGTTTTTAGCTTGCGCCGCGTGGGTGGTTTTAGCTGGTTTTAGAGGCTTTGAACTTTCACTCTCGGGAACGGTGACGACGCCGTCGTGCACTTCGATGCGGGTTTTAGCGTGGGCTGCAACTTTTGGATCATGAGTGACAACTATGACGGTAGTGCCACTTTGGTTGAGTTTATCTAGCACACGCATCACTGAACGCGAATTGGCTGAGTCGAGGTTACCGGTAGGTTCATCAGCAACTAGCACCGGGTTAGCGGCCACGATAGCCCTGGCAATTGCTACTCTTTGTCTTTCACCACCAGAAAGCTGCACTGCTTTGGCGTGTTGCTTATGTGTGAGCCCCACAAAGTTTAGGGCTTGTTCAATACGCTGCGTATCCGTGATTTGCGCGGTTTCCTCACCAGAGCCAGCCGTATCTCCGCTGTACATCAACCCTAAAGCCACGTTTTCAGTTACAGTTCGCTCATCAATTAAGTGAAATGCTTGAAACACAAAAGAGAATGTGTGAGCCCGCAATGCTGCTAGCTGGGAATCACTTAACTTGGTTGCGTCTAGATCATCAATAAAGTATTTGCCTTTAGTGGGAGGGTCAAGTAACGCCAGAACATTCAGCAAGGTTGATTTACCAGCCCCAGAAGGGCCGGTTATAGACACAAAATCACCCTGCTCAATCAGCAGTGAGGCGGTTTTTAGTGCTTTAACCTCACCAGGAGCACCAGTATTATAGGTTTTAGAAACCTGCGCTAATTCTAGTATCGTCATTTGCGATCCACTCGCACACTATCGCCAACTTTAAGCTGGTCAGATTTAATGGCGCATTGCCCAGATACACAGCCAAGCTGCTCTACTTTAACCATAACAAAACCGGATGCCTGGCGTTTGAGCACATTTGCGTTACCATTAGCATCTAGCGCCATTGCGCGTTGAGGGATCAGTAAAGCGTTTTTGATTGGTGCTTGTCGATCTACGGTTAGCACCACTGATTTACCGCGCGCATCGCTTGGAAGTTTTCCCTTTTTAACGCTAAAGGTTAGTGTATAAGTGGTTGCTTCAGCTTGGCTTTTTTCGTCTTTCTTAGGCGCAGCAGTTTTGAGAGTTAAGTTTAACTGTTGAGAGCCATAGAGAGCGCTAGCCACGCTGCCAGTTTTCAATACCGAGCCCACACCAGCCGGCACTTCAGCGGTTACAGAAAATTCGCCTGTAGATAGGCCTAGCTGGGAGGGTTTGTCTCCATTTAAACTATCACCAACTTTAGGTAGTGAGGTAACAACAGCTGGAAGCTGCGCAATAAACAGCATCTCAGTTTTTGCTATAACTACCTTCTTTTTGGCTTGCTGCGGTTTTTCGGATGCGCCTGCCTCGTTTGAGTTTCCGCCGCCTTGATTAGCACCCGCGTTGTCTGACTCATTTTGATGAGTATCGGTAGTAGCTAATTCGTCTTTGGTTTGCCCGTATAGGTGTTTTAGTGCAGCGATTGTGTTAGCGTCTAGGGTTCCAGTTATTGCTAGCTGGTAACCGGATGCAACCAGGGCGCGTTGCAGCTGTGACACATCCGCGCCAGAATCACCTTCATACAGGTCGCGATAGGCGGGAAAACTACCCTGATAGGCAATCAGAGGGCGATCGTTAATCCAGGCCACCACCTGCGTGTTTTCAAGTTGCTGACCGGCTTTTACGTTTACAGCGGTAACAACCGAATCGGCGCTAGTAGCAGGCAAGTTAACGGCTGAATCCTGCGCCCCGGTAATAACACCTGTGGCAGTGATTTGATCTGTCAGGTCTCCTTGCTCAACTTCTACAGTTACAGGAGCTGAAGTTGGAGGTGCAGCGGCAGCTGCGCGCTGCGCTGGCGATTGGGTGTAGCTTGCCAGCAACCAGCCTGCACCCACTAGCGCCACCGCCATAAACACAACTAAAACTACAAGTAACCAGCGTTTAACTTGGGATCGTTTAGCACTCACAGCTACCCCCTTTGATCACAAATAATTACGAGTATTTCTTCACAATCTCGCGACAAGTGGCTTCAACCTGCTTGATTTGTCCCAGCCGAGCGGATAATTCTTTCTGATTCTTTTTGACATAAGCATCGGTGCTGTTCCAGTCAGCGTCGTAGTATGCCTGCTGCCAGCCAGAGCTGATCCGGCACTTTGCATCTGCAACCGCGATTTTTCGCTCATACTCTGACACGGTTCCGGGTGACGCCGCGATAGCAGATTGTGGCGCATCAGCACCTGGATTTAAGCCAATTTTCTGACTGAGCTGCGGCCCTGGCATTAACATTGGATTATCAGGTAGATCACTAAGGCCCAGTGGTTTCATGCATTGCTTCCAAGTGGCAGCAAGTTTTTTAACTTTAGGATCTTCAAGCCCCTGCTCAGCGCCGCCAATTGATGCCAAAAGAGCATTTCCAGTCTCAGATTTTTCCTCATAAGACTTCAATACTGGATACTGATCCATTAGTTTATTAAAACATGAATTTTTAGCATCCCGGTATCCAGGATCAGTTTTATACTTTTCAATAGTATCGTAGCTGTATTGGTAGACATTCCAGCCAGGGACGATACCCATGTGGTAGCCAACTTCGCTTGCAATCTTCTCATCAAATAGGCGTCTACCAGCACTATTTACGTATCGCTCGGCCTGCCCTTCTGGCGGTTCTGGCCTTCCTTGATAAGTGTATCCTTTGGACTTCATGCAATACCTAAAATAGGCGGTTCGAGCACGCGAAATTAGAATCCTGTCAGCCTCTCTATATGGATCTGTGGGAAGCCGCCATTTAGACATGTCGTAACGCGTTAAACCGTCAGCAGAGACTTTGGCTACCTTATCATTAGGAGCAGTTGACGAAGCTTTTTCACCACTCCCACACGAGGCTAAACCGCAAACTAATATTAGAGCTGCAATGATCCTCAGATACTTCATTTCATCTTCCTTGATTAAAGTTCATCACATAGGGAACCCAGTTAAGGGCATTGCTCACGTTAATGAGCGGATAGGCCTGGCAAGGCTAGGTCTGGGAACATGCAGTGGATAAGCGCTACATCACTCGTCATTGGAGTAAATACAGCGTACCGCCGCCCCCTCCAAGCCGGCAACTAGTTTTGCAATATTTAATCGACAATTTACATTTATAGCTACAATTAATTAGTTCACTAGGCTGTGCTTATCTTACGCGGTGAGCTGGTTCCACAGATGGGCCAAAGTGCGAGACAATGCAGGGGTAATGAACGAACACTCCAGTCAGCCCAGCCAACCAGACGCAACTAACTTAGCCGCAGCGCCCCGCCGTCGTCCTGCCCGCAAGCAGCGCAATCACGGACGGCGCCAACACAAAAACCAGGTAGCGCCACACCCTTTCACCCCCACGCAGCTAAGCCAACGCGCAGCTTCCGTGCCCGCCATCACCTACCCGGCGCAACTGCCAGTCTCAGCCCGCCAGGAAGAGATAGCGGCCGCGATTTTGGCTAACCAGGTGGTTATCGTCGCAGGTGAAACCGGCTCCGGTAAAACCACCCAGATCCCTAAAATCTGTTTAGATTTAGGTCGCGGCGTCAACGCCATGATTGGACACACCCAGCCTCGGCGTATCGCAGCGCGCTCAGTAGCTGAACGCATTGCCCAAGAGTTGGGCACTAAAGTTTCTAAAGAATCAATAGTCGGTTATCAAGTTCGTTTCACTGATGAAGTTAGTGAACATACGCTTATCAAATTAATGACCGACGGTATTTTGCTGGCCGAAATTCAAAACGACCCGCTATTGCGCCGCTATGACACTCTAATTATTGACGAGGCACACGAGCGCAGCCTAAATATTGACTTTATTTTGGGTTATTTAGCGCGGCTATTGCCCCAGCGCCCAGATTTGAAAGTCATCATCACCTCGGCCACCATCGACTCTGAACGTTTCGCCGCCCACTTTAGGGTTGAAGGCCGCCCCGCCCCAATTATTGAGGTCTCTGGGCGCACCTATCCGGTAGAAATCCGCTACCGCCCCCTCGACGGCGTCGACCCAGAGCCAACTACCAGCCAAACAAACTCAGCCTCTGCCAGCGCAAGCACCGACGAGCCGCGCGACCAGGTCACGGGCATCCTCGACGCCGTCGACGAACTCATGGCCCTAGGCCCCGGCGACATTTTGGTGTTCCTGGCGGGAGAACGCGACATTCGCGAAACCGAAGCCGCACTTATCGACCACCTAGGCCCGCGCTACGCCGCCAACGAGTCCAGCGCCCGCCTACCCGGCAGCGTTGAAGTCATCCCCCTATATTCGCGGCTAAGCGCCGCCGCCCAGCACCGCGTATTTGAAAAACACCGCCTGCGGCGCATCGTTCTAGCCACCAACGTGGCTGAAACTTCGCTAACCGTACCCTCCATCAGGTACGTGATCGACCCCGGCGTGGCGCGTATTTCGCGTTATTCCAACAAAACCAAGGTGCAGCGCCTACCCATTGAACCCATCAGCCAAGCCAGCGCCAACCAGCGTAGCGGCCGCTGCGGGCGCGTGGCCGACGGCGTGGCAATCCGCCTGTACTCGCAAACCGACTATGAGGGGCGCGAGCCATACACGGAACCCGAAATTCTACGCACCTCCCTAGCCAGCGTAATTTTGCAGATGGCAGCGCTGCGCCTAGGTAATGTGGCAGATTTTCCCTTCATTGACCCGCCAGACCGGCGCGCTATTGCCGACGGCGTGGCGCTACTAACCGAAATCGGCGCTATCAGCGCAAACTCTAAATCCATACATGAGCCGCGCCTGACCGCAATCGGCCACCAACTGGCACGCCTACCCATTGACCCGCGCCTGGGGCGGATGCTGCTGGAAGCCAATAAACGCGGCTGCGCCAGCGAAGTGATGGTGATTGTCTCTGCGCTTTCAATCCAAGACGTGCGTGAACGCCCGCTTGACGCGCAGGAAGCAGCAGACGCCATGCACAGGCGTTTAGCGGACCCCACCAGCGATTTTCTTACCTACCTCAACTTCTGGCGCTACCTGCGCACCCAGTCACGCGACCTATCCGGCTCCGCCTTTAGACGCATGTGCCACCACGAATACCTGCACTACCTGCGCATACGTGAATGGCGAGACGTCTACAATCAGCTGGCCCAGTTGGCGCGGCCACTAGGCATTAACGCCCAAAACATTGAGCTGCCCACCCGCGCCTCCATTCGCGCCGCGAGTGACCGCTTAGTTGCCGGCTCCCACGCGGCCGGCATGGCCAATGCGGACGTAGCCGACGCCGTCGTGGCCTTGGGGCAAAGCGCAGACACGCCTGACGCCGACGCGATCCACCAATCCCTGCTGGTGGGGCTGCTTTCCAACCTGGGTAACTATGATGAGCGCCGGCGCGAATATGCCGGGGCGCGCGCCACCCACTTCACTATTTGGCCTGGTAGCGGGCTGCGCCGCAAACAGTACGACTGGGTGATGGCCGCTGAGCTGGTGGAAACCAGTCGCTTATTTGCCCGCACCGTGGCCCGCATCCAGCCTCAATGGGTGGAGCAGGCCGCTAAACACCTGGTCAAGGTCACTTACGGTGAGCCTTACTGGTCCAGCAAGAAGGGCGCGGCCATGGTGCATCAGCGGGTGCTGCTTTACGGGCTGACTTTGGTGGCTGACCGCCCGGTCACGCTAGCCAGTGTGGGTACCGACGCCGCCCGGCAGGCTGCGCGGGAAATGTTCATTCGCTCCGGGCTGGTGGAAGGGGGCTGGCACGCCCGCCACGCTTTTGTTGAGCGCAACCGTGAGCTGCTTGAAGACACCGCTGAGGTGGAGCGTCGTCAACGCACTCACGGTATTTTGGCTGATGACCAGGCTCTTTTTGACTTCTACGATGAGCGTCTGCCGGAGAAAATCACCAGCGCGGCGGCTTTCGACAACTGGTGGAAGCATCAGCGTCAAGACACCCCCAAGCTGCTGGATTTCACTCGTGAGCTGCTGCTTCCCGAAGGTGACAACCTTGACGGCTACCCCGACACTTGGCATCAGGGTGACCTGACCTTGGCGCTTACGTACGTTTTTGAGCCGGGCAGGCTCGACGACGGCGTCAGCGTACAGGTGCCCATTGAGGTTCTCACTCGCCTGCGCCCAGAGGGATTTGATTGGCTTGTGCCCGGGATGCGCCCACAGCTGTGTGTGGCCACCATCCGCGCCCTACCTAAGCGGGTGCGCCGCCAGCTGGTTCCGGCCCCCGACACCGGCGCACGCATTTGGGAGCTGATCTGCCAGCTTTACCCGCAGGCTGCGGGAGAGGCTAGCGACGGCGTCGCGGCAGCAAGCCGGCCCGGCGGCGTCGGCAATGGCACCCACGCGGTCGGTACCCCCAGCAGCGGCAGTAACCCCGGCGGCGTCGAACCGATCCCGGTGAGTTTCCAGCAGGCCTTCACCCAGGCCGCACAGCAGCTACGCCAGGTAGAAATTACCGACGAGGACTGGGACCAGGCGCAAGAAAACCTGCCGGAGCACCTGCGCATGGGCTTTAGCGTGCTGGACGCGCGCGGCAACAAGCTAGGGCGCGGGCGCAACCTGATCGTTTTGCAGCGGCAGCTGGCCAAACAAAGCGAGGCGGCGGTGCGCTCGGCGGTACGTGGAGCCCTGGCGGCGGCCATGGATGAGGCCCGGTCCAAGAAATCGGCGAAATCTAAGCATGCAAACGGAGCCTCCGGCGCAACCGGGGTTAACGGGACAAGCGGGACCGGCGCCGCTGGCGCAAACGGAGCCGCCGGGACCGCTGGCGCGCGTGGAGCAAACAGCGCAAATGACGCACATGGCGGCGCCCATAACGGAACCAATAACGGCACCCGCGCCGATAAATCTGCCGCAAATACTTTTGCAACTATTACTTCACAGTCATTAACTAGCCCATTAAAGGAGCAAACTAATTTAGTTGATTGGCCTGAAGTTCCCCAGGGCGTAATTCCGCAACAAATAGAATCTGCCGGGCGGGCGGGGCTATTAGTTCGCGGTTACCCCACTTTAGTTGCACAACCAACATCTAAAGCATTTAAAGCTGATTTAAAGATATTAGCTGATGTTAATTCTCAACTAGCTCAGCACGCTGAGGGAGTTTTGGCGTTAGCTTTGGCGCGCACCCCGCTCGAAACTGCGCGGGTGACCAGCCGTTGGAACGCTAAGCGCTCTCTATTCATGGTGTCTGCGCCCTACAAATCCACTGACACTCTGGTGTCTGATTTGTGCTTGGCTGCCGGGCGCCTGCTAGCCCAGCAGTGGAGCCGCGAAACTGGCCATGACCTGGCCCAGCTGCGCGACCGCAAAGATTTTGAGGTTTTTGTAGCTTGGCTGCGCGACCGCCTGGAAGACCAGGTGGAGATCATCGCCGCCCAGGTAGAGGCCGCTTTGGAGGCTAAGGGCCAGTTGGATAAGGCGGTGGGGCGTAATACTTCGCTGGCTTTGCTCGACACTTTGCAGGAAATTCGCGAGCAGGCCGCTGCCCTGATTGCGCCACGCTTTATCGCCGACGCCGATCCGGCACAGCTGGCCCACTATGGGCGCTACCTTAAGTCTTTGGCTTATCGCTTGGAGAAAGCGGCGGCCTCGCCCAGTCAGGATGCAGCTTTGGCCTACCAGGTACGTGAGATTGAGGGGCAGGTGAGCGACGCCGTCGAGCACGCTAAGGGACTGCCGGTCAATCCCGCCCGCGCGGCGGTGCTGCGCCAGGCCCAAAATATGGTGTGGGAGCTGCGCGTGAGCCTGTTTGCCCAGCAGTTGGGGACGGCGCACAAAGTTTCGGCCAAGCGCATCAGCAGGCTGCTAGCCTCCGCTCCGGCGCTCTAGACGACTGTCTACCTCCAGGACAGCCCTCTAGATGAGCCCTGCCTCTACACAGGCCAGCCCTCTAGGTGGGCCCTGCCTCTACACAGGCCAGCCCTCTAGGTGGGTTGGCCCGAGCTGACTGGGCGCCGTCGCTGCCTTTTTGGGCGCCGTCGCTGCCCTTTTGGGCGTCATCGGTACTTTTTTGGGCGCCGTCGTCGCCTTTTTGGGCGCTGTCGCTGCCTTTCTGGGCGCCGTCGGTACCCTTACCCACACTGGCGCACACAGATACTGACATTTCATCCCTTCCCTATAAAACCCCATGTATTTTTTATAGGGAAGGGATGAAATTGCCTGTAAATGCCTGTAAATGCCTGTAAATGAACTGACCCCCGTATTGGCGAAACCCAAAAAGCCAATCCGGGGGTCAGTTATTCACAAGGAGAGATTATCGAGTGTTCACACCAGCTCAGGCGCCCTTATTCACCTCCACAGCCATAACAGTTGAGGCTCCCACGAAGGCGCCTGCTAACGGCATGGACGCCATCGCCATCGCCGCTGCGAATGCGATGCTCCTTTTCATGAGCTTCATGGTTTCCTCCCTTAAAAGTTTTCCGTGGCCCGCCCGCCGGGGCTTAGCCGGTGGGCGTCACCGAGGCTTAGCCAGCGAGCGCTGCCGGGGCTTACCCGTGACACCTGTGCCGGCGGCTTAGTGGGCCAGTTGCTTTGCTGATCTGTATCAGCCTTGCTGGTTAAAACTCTAAAAGGGGCTTTTATGGTGGCGGTTAGCGTAGCCTATGAATCATCTATGAAAGATAAAGCGTGGCTTGGTTGTAAGAGAGCAGGTAGGGGCCGCCAATCTGGCTTGGCTCCATAGGCACCCCCTTATAGGTCCAACGCAGCAGGTTGGCCAGGGAGAAACTGTTTGCGCACACCCCACAGGCCAGCACGCGGCTGGGGCGGCGCATACGTTCAACCTGGTGACCAGCCGGACAGGTGCCCACCCAGTCGCCGGGGACTTTAGGGGCGCGCCTATCTACCAGCCGCTGCGCTGAGCAGCCCAGTTCTAGGGCTTTGCGGCGCCAAACTTCATCGTGACCGTGGCTTGGACCAACCAGGGCATGGGCTACTTCATGCAAAATCGTGTCACGCACGCGAGGCACGTCATAGAGTTGCATTAAGTAACGTGAGAGAGTGATACAGCGGTTTGTGTGGTTGCACTGTCCAGCTCGACGCCGGGCACGATCCCACCCCAGGTTCCAGCCTTGCAAACCGTTGGCGTCCATCAGGTCACGGCCTAAAGCATAAACCTGATCAAGATGCATTCATTGTCCATTTCGTGGAAAAATAACCTTTAGTGTCAGAATCCAAACGTAATCCTAAACCTAAAACGGTGACCTCCGCCGGCAGCGCGACTAGAGACAAGGGCAAGCGTGCCATCTCTAGTGCCAGTGCCGAGCGGTTTATTGCGCGTTACCGGTTGGTCTCAATTTTTGCGTTACTGACCCTATCTGCCCTAGCTGGGGCACTGATCCTGCCTAAGTTCACCGCCCCCGCACAGATTGATGATGGCCCCACCCCGGCCGGCCCGGTTAAGGTAACCCCTGATTACAGTGGTTTTAACGCCGCAAATATCATCTCTGACAATAAGCTTTATGGCGCTCCCAATATGAACGCCGAGGACATTGATAATTTCATCACCAAAGTCAATGCTGGCTGCGTTAATAGCACCGACGGCACTACTTGCATCAGCAAGGCCCGCTTTGACACTAAAGGCTTTGACCCCACAACGGCCTGCCCGTTGGGGATGAATCCCGCCAAGAATCTAACTGCTGGTGAGGTTATTTACCGCGTTTCGGTGGCTTGCAACATTAACCCCCGGGTTTTGTTGGTGCTGCTGCAAAAAGAGCAGGGGCTGCTGACCGCTTCAGGCGAGAAACTGACTGCGTCACGCTATGAATGGGCTGCCGGCTATGGCTGCCCTGATGGTCAGACTTGCGACAGTCGCTACCGTGGCTTTGTCAGCCAGCTCTATCAGGCCGCCGCCCAGCTGCAAAAATACCGCCTTAACCCCTCCAGCTACCGGGTGCAGGCCCGCAAACCCGTGCGCATCGCCTACAACCCCCAAGCTAGCTGCGGTTCTTCCATCATCACCCCAGCTAACACCGCCACCGCCGCGCTCTATAACTACACCCCCTACCAGCCCAATGAGGCCGCTAAGAATGATGGGGATGACTGCTCCAGCTGGGGTAACTTAAACTTCTACGGTTTTTGGAAGGTCTGGTTCGGCGACCCCCACTAGGTGTCGCTTTGCCGACGACGCCGCCCAGTCTTGGACCACAGGCTGCTTTAGCAGGCTCAAGTACAATTGTTAAATGAGTTATATGCAGATGGCCGCCGAAATCTGGGTGGTGATTGAGTACATCATTAAGATCGGGGCTATGGGGGTGGTGCCTGAAAATCGCCGCCCTGCCTCGTCGTCGGCCTGGCTGCTGCTCATACTGTTCCTGCCCCTGGTGGGCCTGCCCATGTATCTGATGCTGGGAAGTGCCCATATTCAGGGCAAACGCTACCGCCGTCAAAGCGAGCTAACCAGCATTGTCTCCACCCTAAGCGCCAACCTCCCAGACGTGCCTCCAGGTATAAAAGCTGATGAGCGCCTGTTGGGGATTGTGCGCATGAACCGGCACCTAACCGGAATGCCCTGCATGCCGGGCACAGTCCAGGGTATCTATGACGACACCCGCAGCTTCATTGCGGCCCTGGTGCAGACCATTGACGCCGCCCAGCACAGCGTAAATATTGAGTTTTACATAGTCCATGATGATCCCATCACCGAGCCGCTTTTTGCGGCCCTAGAGCGAGCCCATAAACGCGGGGTGCGGGTGGCGCTGCTGCTAGATCACCTGGGTTCACGCCGCTACAAAGCCTGGAAAAAGCTACTGAAGCGGCTAAACTCCGCCGGCTACCACTGGCACCTGATGATGCCCCTAGGTTTTAAGCCTGATCAGCGCGGGCGCCCAGACCTGCGTAACCACCGCAAGCTAGCGGTAATCGACGACGGCGTCGGCTTTATTGGCTCCCACAACCTCATTGACCCCTTCTACGAAACTAACCTGCGCGGCCCTGGACGCGAGTGGAAAGACCTATCCGTGCAGCTAGGCGGGGCTATCGTGGCTGAGCTTGGGGGTGTATTCGCCATGGACTGGTACGCCGAAACCGGCAAAATTTTCGTTGGTGCCCGCTCCCAAGCCGTAAGCGATGAGGATATCTCCCAGGTAGAAACCGCTGGTCTGAGCGCACTTGCTGCAGAGCTGGTTAACACCTCGGCGGCGTGGGAAAAAGACTTAGCCGACGGCGTCGTAAACGCCATGCAGATCGTCCCTTCAGGGCCGGGCTACTCCACTGAACCAAACCTGCGCATGTTCACCTCACTGATCCACAATGCACGTCGGCGGGTAACCATCACCAGCCCATATTTTGTGCCCGACGAGTCGCTGCTGGCCGCCATGACTAGCGCAGCTTACCGGGGTGTGGATGTACAGCTGTTTGTGGGGGCCAGCGGAGACAATTTCCTGGTGCGTCACGCCCAACGCTCCTACTATGCGGCGCTACTGGATGCCGGGGTGCGTATCTTTCTCTACCCCTCCCCCACGGTTTTGCACGCCAAATACATGACCGTGGATAACGAAGTGGGGGTGATCGGCTCTTCCAATATGGATTCGCGCTCATTCATGCTCAACTATGAGCTGATGCTGCTGTGTTTCGGGGGCGATCTTGACGACAAGCTGCGCGCTAATGACGCCAAATATCGCTCCCTCAGCCACGAACTAACCAGCCAGGAATGGGCCCGCGAGCCGCGTCACCGCCGCTGGGTAGATAACGCCTGCCGTCTGGCTGCAGCGGTTTTATAGGGGCGCAAGGCCCCGCAAGCGCGGCTGCGCCCGACTACACGTCAGGACCCCCGCCCCTATGTGCCGCAAGGCCCCGCGAGCGCGGCTGCGCCTCAAGCTGCCGCGCGGCGCCTGGCTGCAGCGGTTTTGTAAAGCAAGCCGTGACCGGGAGCTAACAGCCAGGCCAGGGCAAACATTACGCCCAGCACCAACACAATCGTGGCGCCCGTAGGCAAATCAGCTGACCAGCTCAAATACACTCCCAGCAGGCTCCCTAACGCCCCTAGCAGAGGGCCCATAATCATCATGGTCAGTAAGCGGTCAGTCAGCAGGCGGGCTGTGGCTGCCGGGATTACCAGCAGCGCCAACACCAAAATATTGCCGATGGTCTGCACGGAAATCACCACCGCCAAACTCACACACACATACAGGGCAATATCTAAAGCCAACACCGGCAGCCCTGCCGCGCGGGCAGTTTCACGGTCCAGGCTTACCGCCACAATCTCTTTATTTAGGGCTGCGATCAGCCCAATCACCACTGCTGCCCCGATCAGCGCCACCGGCACTTCACGTGCCGGCACGCCGGTAATAGAGCCAAATAGGAACTGTTGCAGCGAGCCGCTATAGCCTGGGGCGCGCGAAATAATTACCACCCCTAAAGCAAATGCCCCCACAAACAGCACCCCAATGATGGAGTCTTCTTTAAGCCGGCGGTTTTGGGCTAGTAGCGCCACGGTTACCGCCGTCAGAATCCCGGCTACCGCACCCCCAAGCACCAGGTTAGTGCCGCTAACGAAGGCCACCGCCAGGCCAGGAAACACAGAGTGAGCGACGGCGTCGCCAATAAAAGCCATCCCACGCAACACCACATGGGCCCCCACCACCCCACAAACTAGGGCGCTAGTGATAGCAATTAGCAAAGCCCTGGGCAAGAAGGCCAGCTGCGGGTTTAGTAGGTCATTTAGAAAATCAATTGGGGTTAACAACTTAACTCATCCCTAGGGCTTGCAGCAGCGGGTTATCTGCGCGCACTTGAAAAGTACGCATCCACAGGTCTTTGTCTTTAAGCTGGCTAGGCGGAGCGCAAGCCAAATCGGTGCGGTTAAGCAGACACAAATACTCGCACTGCGCCTGGGCCGCCACCAGATCATGGGTGGACATAAGCACGGCCACGCCCGCCTGGCTCAGCTCTTTAAACAGATCCGTTAGCAGCTCCTGGGTGGGCATATCCAAGCCCGTAAAAGGCTCATCCAACAGCAGCAGCTGCGGTTTTAACGCCAACGCCCGGGCCACCAGCACCCGCTGACGCTGCCCACCCGAAAGCTGCTCCACCGGCCGCGAGCGCAAATCACTCATGCTTACCTGTTCTAGAGCACAGTCGGCGGCTTCTAGGTGCTCTGGGCGGGGCCGACGCAGCCAGCCGAGCCTGCCGGTGAGCCCGCTTAACACCACCTGGCGCACGTTAATGGGAAAATCCCAGGCGAAAGCGTGACGCTGAGGCACATACCCAATGCCGCGTCGGTCAATGCGTTGGCCTTGCCAGGTGATAGTGCCGCTGCTGGGTACGAGCCCTAAAATGGCGCGCAGCAGCGTGGTTTTGCCCGCCCCATTGGGCCCGATCAGCCCCATGAACTGGCCTTGGTCTAGCTTCAAGTTGACCTCTTGCAGCACGCTGCGGCCGCCCAGCTGCACGCTGAGTTGGTTTACTTCTAGCATGGTCACTTTCCTGATGGCTGTGCTTTTAGCGCGTTGGTGGTGCTGGTGGCGTCGCCTACCGCAAAGCGCAAGGTGGTGGTGGCCTGGTAGGTTTTGCCATTCACGCCGGTGGCTTTGAAGGAGACTTTGACCAGGTAAATGCCAGGTTTGGAGAAAATCCAGTTGGCGTGCACGTGGGTGTTGGTGTCCACCCAGATGTCTTGGGCGCTGGCGGCAGAGTCGGCCAGCACTTTGGGTTTACCGAAGGTGCCTTCTTGCAAAATCAGCCAGCTGCGGCCGGGGCCCTTAACCTGCTCGATGCGCATGTTTACCCCGCCTTGGATCAGCTTGGTTACGGCTGGGTCTTGGGTGTTCCACCCCAGCCATACCAGCTGGGTTTTTTGGGTTTGGGGTAGCACATAGACGCGCTTGGAGTCGGCTAGGAATTTGTAGTCTTCGCCTTGCGGTACTTGGATTAGGGCGCCATCGCGTACACGCAGCACAGTTTTGTTGGGGTCGCGCCATACAGGTGAGGCTGCTGAATCATCTCGTAGGGACACGGTTAATTTGCCGCCGATTAGGCGCGGGCCTAGGTCTACGTGTCCAGCTTCGATTACTGCCGGGGTTTGCGAGATGGGCTCGTTTGCGGCCACGTTTTGCTCTAGGGCTGGGTCTGGGGTGGGGGTGGCTGGGGCGGTGGCTGCGCCGCCAGAGGCGCCGCTGGTGGGGGCCGTGGTAGCGCCGGCCGCACTGGGGGTGGCGCCGCTAGTGGGCACCTCCTTACCTGCATTAGCACTGCCCGGGGGTTTTGCCGACGACGCCGCTTGGTTTGCGATAGGCCTGCCACCTAGGCAGCGAGCCAGGGAGTTGGCATTAAACCGCATCATCGCCTGATAGGTGGGGGCCTGGTTATCCAGGGTGTCGCCGTAAAGCGGGCATACTTTTACCCCGGCTTCACTGGCCACCACTTTCAAGGTGGAGCGGGTGCGGGCTAGGTTTGGCTCTAAAAACACCGCTTTAATATGTAGATCTTTGATGGTGGCGGCGAGTTTGCGCCGATCAGCCAGGGAGGGTTCACTAGCCGGGTTAGGGGCCACGAAACCAGCCACTTTAAGCCCATAGGCGTTAGCCAGGTAAGCGTAGGCGTCATTGGTGGTTACCAGTTGGCGGTTAGCTTCACTAATAGTGTCCAGGGTGCTTTTAACCTGAGTGTCTAGCTGGGCTAGCTGGTTTAGGTAGCGGGCGGCGTTAGCGTCATAGACGCGTGCCCCGGCGGGGTCAATCTGCTTGAGTTTGGCGCAGATTACCTTCACATAGGCGGCCGCGTTATGCACGTCATGCCACAGGTGCGGGTCGATTTCCCCATGCACGTGTTTGCCCAGCACAGCCTGGGGCAGGATGTAGGCTTGCGTGCCCGCACGGCCCACAAAACCGTAGCCTTGAGGCACTTGGGCTAGGGTGCGCGTGGGTACATCCACCACTACCCGCTGCGGGTCTAGGGCTACGTGGCCTGGTACGTGGGCCGCCCCAGCTACGACGACGTCGCTCTGACTGGGTGCGCTGGCGCCGTCGCTGGGGGTTGGGCTAGGGGCGCTACTGGTCGGGCTGGCAGAGCCACCGGGGCTGGGTGCGGCGCTAGCTGAGTTGGCGCTCGCGGTGGGGCTAGCCCCGCTGGGCGTAGCGCTAGCTGAAGCACTGGCTGAGCTAGCGCCCGGGTTCGTGTTGGCGCTCGCAGCGGGGCTGGGAGTGCTCGCGCTCGCGGTTTTAGCGGCTGACGGCCAAGCCTGTCCACTAGCCTGCTTGTCGGCTACCAGCGTGATGCGGCCAGCTTCTAGATCCACGCTCACATCGCCGTGGCCCGGACCCAAAACCACCCGACCTTCACGCTTAGCTACAGCGGCGGCGTCGACCCCCACCGCGAAAGTAAACGTGGCGGTTTTAAACTCCACGTTTTTACCCTTAACCGGGCGCAGGCGGGCCTTAAACTGCACTCGATACACTCCCGGCTTGGTGAAAGCCCAACTCATATGCTGGTGGGCGTCAGCCGGCAAGCTGACAGTGTCATGTTTATAGTCGCTGGCCGCGTCAAACCCGTCGTGACTGGAAAACCCCAGCTCCGGGGTGCCGAAAGTGGTAGTCAGGTAGGAGCTAGCTTGGCCCGGGCCCTGCACCGAAACCACCTGCAAATCAACCTCACTGGCCCGGTTAGCACCATAACGTTTACCGTCACCAGACACGCGCATACCCAGCCACAGGGTATCCAAAGCCCGATCCTCAACCAGCGGCAAAATCGTGGCCCCCTGCTTGGCGGCCTCCTCGGCGATAGACACTGACTGGGCACTAGCGGGCAGGTTGGCATCCAAGGCGCGAATAATCGAATGCTGCTCCAGCAACAGGTAGTTACTAAAAGCCAAATCCGCATAGGCCACATCCCGAATAGCCCGCAGTGAGGGCTCATAGGAGTGCGGATCGGCGCCGTCGGGAACTAGCTGGGAGACCGTAGCTCGGCCTCCCGCCACATTACGCACTAGATCGGCCAGAATGCCGGTGGTGGTGACCACCCGCAACTGGCCGTCGCGGGCGGGATCTACGCCGACACCGGCGCAGCCCGCCACTAACGTTAAAACTAGTGCAGCCTGAATTACAGACTTAACTAGGCCCATGCCATCCGCCTGCGTGCCACCAGCACCGCAACCGCCAGCAACATCAGACCACCAGCAACATTCAAGGCGCCGCTAACCGCACCGGTTTTAGCCAAAGACTTACCGCCGCTAGCGCCGGCCGCCTGGCCAGCCTTGGCAGAGCCTGAGGCCGCAGAACCAGCAGCTCCACTGGCGCTGCCACCTTCGCTGGAGCCGGCACCGGAACTGGCCGCTGCGCCGTCGCCAGAGCCGCCATCTTCACCGCTGATCTGCTCACCCTGCTTGGGGGTGACCTGGGCGGAAATGGTCAGCTTGTAGGTGCCCGGGGCGGTAAACACCCAGTTCTGGTGGGCGTGAGTGTTAGCCGGCAGGGTGTAGGAGCTGCCCTCTTCTTGCAGCAGGTGCTCACCCACACCTCCACCCAGGCCGCCGGAGGTAAATACTGAGACCTTACCGGGCCCCTCCACACTCACCAGGGTGAAGGTAACCTCGCCGCTGGTTTTGCTGACAATCTCTTCAGCCTGAGAGTTCATACCCAGCCAGGGCACACCCGCGCTTTGGCTGGAGGAAATCATCCACACATCCTGGCCCGGGGTAGCCACAAAGTTAAGCGCGTCGGGGGCTTTAAGAGTGGCCTTGTCTCCCAGCGAGAAGGTCAAAGTTGCCGGGTCAACCCAGCTGGCCGGCTGAGAGCGGTCATCTTTCACCTGCAGCTTGAGCTTGCCGTCCACAATGCGCGGACCTAAGTCAAAGTGCCCTTCATTGGCGTTGCCGTTGGCGTCAGGGCCCACCACGAAAGTCAGCGTGGCGGTGGCGCTAACCGCCGAAGAAGCCGGGTTTTCCTTCACCGCAGCGGCGCTTTGAGCCTTAGCCTTTTGGGCGCTGGTTTGGGCAGCTGCCCCCTGGCTGACAGAGCGAGCCTGGGCCACAAAACTCTGGGCGGGGCGAGCCTGGGATACAAAGCTTTGCGCGCCGGCCCGGGTGGTTACGGCAGATCGGTTTTGCCCGACGGCGGCGCGAGCCTGACTGGCAGAGCGGCCCTGAGCTGCGGCACGCGGGGCCTGAGCTGACTTAGCGCTGCGCGAGCTGGCCAAAAGCTGCTTGCCAGCGGGGTTAGCTGCGCTCGGCTTAGCCTTTACCTCGCCGCCAATGGCTGAGCGCGGCGAGGGGCTGGTGGCCGGCTTGCCGGCGCTCGGCTTGGGGCTAGCCACCGGACTGGCCGAAGTGCTGGGGGTGGCGCTAACACCAGGCTGAGCACTGGGGGCGGCGCTAGCCGAGGGGCTAGCTACCGGCTGCGGAGCCGCGCTGGGCACGGCAGTGGGGGCGGCACTTGGCTGGGCGGTGGGAGCCGCGCCCGGGTTTTGGGTGTCAGGGTTTTGCTCGGTAGGTGCCGGGGTGGGGGTAGCCTGAGCGGCGACGTCGCCCACCTCAACCCGGTAAGTACGCGCCGGGCTGGCAATTACCGTGCCATCACTGCGCTGAGCCAGCACCCGCACTTGCAACTGGTAGACGCCGGCAGTAGAAAACACCCAGTTGGGGTAGGTGGCGGCCAGCTGTTGCGGGGCAATTTCTGAGCCGAGCGGGTTTAGCTCGTAATTGCCATCAACCAGCAGCGAGGAGGCTAGTTGGCCGTTCTCATCCAAACCAAACAGGGCTACAGTGCCGCCCTCAGGGCCGCTATAGCTGATTTCAAAGTGGGCGGCGGTAAATCCTGCCTGGGCTAGCTGACTGGTGTCCCACCCCAGCCGTCCCTTGGGGGCAGCGCTGGCCGGCTGTAGTGGCGAGTTAGCCTGGACGCCTTGGCTGACGAAATAGCCACCCGGACTGCCCGGATAGTCGTCAGAAATGTTTTGCCAGGTGGAGGCCGGGATCTTCAAGGTGGTTTGGGCCGGGTTGTGGCTAGTTCCGGTGGCGCCATCCTTTAGCTGTAAGTCCACCTCCCCATTGGCAGTGGCGACGGCGTCGAAAATGCTTAAGTCCCCACCCTCAAGGTTTACCGGCTTGGACTGGCCATCATTACTGGCCAAGCTAGCAGCGGGGCCAGAAACCTGGGCAGCATGGGCAGCGCCAGCAGGACCGCTTGCCGAGCTAGTGACAGAAGCGCCCGCTAGCGGCGTCATGAAACCGCACAGCGCCACAGTGGTCAGCGCGGCCATACGCCGCAGCCAGGGGTCATTAAGACGCTGCGGGGTGGAGCCAGAAAAACGCCCGCGACCAGCAGCTACACGCATAACAGAGGGGGAAGAGTTGGTAGCGCCCTGGCTGGGAACTGAAGAAGGCCCGGCGGCCTGCAACCACGCAAACATGGCATTCTTTCTAGTTGATATTGATTATCATTACCCGCTAAGTGTAGCGGCTCTTTTTAGTCCTCACAAACGCGCAGCTCCACAGCAAAGCGCGAGGACCACTAGCGCAACCCCAGGAACCACTAACGAAACCGCCGGGGACCGCTAACGCATTTGTTAAGCGGCCCCCGGCGGGGTGAGGCGCCTAGTTTTGAGAGGGAAATCAGGCACCCCTATTGAGTTGTGTATTCAATTGTGTCGATATTCAGTTGTAGATCCCGTCAGTCCTGACGCTTGCGGCGCAGCAACATGCCGCCACCGCCCAATGCCAGGGCGCTTAGAGCCAACATTCCGCTGGCCACACCGGTACGGGCCAAACCGCCGGGCTTTTCCGGCTTAGCCGGGGCTGCGCCGTGGCTGGGCTTACCAGGCTTACCGGGGCGACCCGGAAGCGGGGCGGAGCTGGCCGAACGGCTGGGCTGAGCCGTGGGGGCCGCACTACCAGTGGGAGCCGCGCTGCCGGTCGGAGCCGGGGCGCCGGTGGGAGCCACCGTGGGGACAGCGCTACCGGTAGGTGCCGGGCTGGGCTGAGCCGTAGGAGCCGGGGAGCCAGTGGGAGCCACAGTCGGCTCAGGGCTGGCGGTAGGTTCCTGAGTGGGAGCCGCAGTAGGCGAAACCGGAGTGGTGGGCTGCGGCGTCGGAGTGGGCGTCACAGTCTCAGCGCTTACCGCCGTGGTTACCCCAATGCGGTCGTTAGCACGCTTGGTGGTGCACACCTCGGGGGTGGGGCTGGCCAGGCAGTCCACACCAATCAAGTCGTTGCTGGTGGGGCGCACAATCTTGACCATGCGCAGGTTGTCCACCTGCACCAGGCCATCGCCGTCGCCGGCAGCAACCGTGAACTTAACCTTGGTGCCATCCTTAGCCACATTGAAGGTGACCGGAACACGCTGGAAGTAGCTGGCAGAATCATTAGTGGTGTGCTTCTGATCGGCAGCCATCCAGTTCAAAGCCCAAGTGTGGTTAATAACCGTGGAGGGGTTCTTGGCTGGGTTGGTGTCGTTGACAGTCTTAACATCCAGGTAGTTCTGACCCACCAGACCTTCGGCGTTGGTGTTTACGGTAATCTCCGGCTCAGACTTGGCGGCCCCAACGGCAGCCTTGTCGGTGGAGCTGGCCTTACCCTGAGCGGCAGCCTTGTCGGTGGAGCTGGCCTTACCCTGAGCTGCGGCCTTGTCGGTGGAGCTGGCCTTACCCTGAGCTGCAGCCTTACCGGTACCCTGGCCCTGGGTGCCAGCCTGGCTCTGAGCGCTAGCCTGGCTCTGGCCGACCGCATTACCGCTTGCGTCACCATCGGGAACCAGGACCCCTAGTTCAGCGATAGAGAGCAGGTAATCGGGCTGGTCAGCCTTGGTCTTGTAGTTAGACAGCACGCGCAGACGAATCAGCTTGGCCTTAACCGGGCTGTTAAAGACAATCTGCTGCACCTGGCCGGTGTTTTGCAAAGTGCCTTCAGCTACCTTCTGGTTGATGTTGGCAGCATCCTGCCCCACATAGACCTCGTAGCGTTCGGGACGCCCGTTGGCCTGGTCAACGCGGCTATTGATCTTCAGACCAGCCACGCTTACCGCAGAGGCGGCGGTGGGGTCATCGCCCTGGTACAGGGCCAGGTCAATGTCGCTGGGGTGAGCTACCGGGTGCTGCCAGTCCTTGTCGTAGAAGGTGGAAGCGTTGCCATCAAACATGTTGGAAGCCGGGTTACTGGCGTAAGCAGCCGGGGCAGACACCAGCTGCTGGTCGCCACTGTAGTCCTTAACCGGGTTGCCAGGTGCCGGGGTGGGAGTATCGCCGTCGGTGGCGTTACCGCACAGAACGCGAGCGTCAGCCCAGTTAGCGTGGTCATTGCCGTTACCGTTGCCGCCGTCGCCCACAATCAAGCGAATCAGCTTCATGCCGGTGACGTCGCCGGAAATCTCCTGAGGAGTGTTGCTACCGGTGATCACGCCGGTCTGCGGTACCACATCAACCCAGTTAGTGCCGTCGGTGGTGCCTACCACACGGAAGGTAACCGAGCCGCTCTGGCCATCTTGCACACCCACGGTGGCCTTGAAAGCCTTGCACTTGCCGCTAAGCTCAAAGCCCACATCGGCAGGAGAGTGGGTACCTAGACCCTTGGTGTACTGCTTGCCGCCCATCACGATTGGGCCGCCGTCACCCTTTTGGTTTTCACCAACCTCACTGTCACGCTCAACCGGACCCCAACCGTTGGAGTTGTACTTGGGGCTGAAAGGCAGGTCAGAGAGGTAGTTGACAGCGTCAGGTTTCACTGAGCCCAAAACCGCCACGTTAGTGTCACCACTAGCGCTGCGGGAGCTACCAGCGATCTTGTAGGTGGCCGTGTGTACCACGTTAGCGGTGGAGCCGCCCGCACCCTGGGGAACCTTGACAGTCCAGGTGGTGGTGAAAGTGGCGCCCTTAGCTAGCTTGGCGGTGGTGGCCGGGGTGTCAGCAGTGGCGCTCCAACCGCTAGGCAGGGTCAGCTTGCTGGTCACATCGGTGATTTCGCTGGGCTCGTTGTTCACCAGGGAGCTGGTCATGTGGAAGGTGGAGCCTTCAATGGCCGTCTCGTTGGTGTCAATGGAGGCAGCGGCACAGGCGGGCATATCCGTGGTGGTGCCCAGGTCCTCTACGCGGAAGTTGTCGAGCGTAAAGTCGTTGCCGTCCTGCCCGCCCTGGGTGTTGTACAGACCCACCCAGTAGGAGCCACAGCCGCCCACGTTAAGTTCCTGTACATAGTGAGTGGGGCTGGTAGCCACCGGCATCACCGTGGAGTACAGGTAGTTAGCGTTTAGGCCGTTGGCGCCCTGGGCGTCATAGGCGGTAACCCAGTAGTAGGAGCCGCTGAGCGCGTTTTCGTAGTCATACGAAATGCGGTAGCGGTGTCCGGCCTTGAAGTTTACGGTCTGAGGCACGGTGCGGTAGACCAGTCCCCCGTTTTCTTCGTGGCTCTTTAGGGACCAGTGTCCGGCGACGGCGTCGTCAGTGGCCTTCTTAGAACCGTCCGGTAGGGTGCCACCCTTTTGGGTGTAGGGGCCGTTGAGGGAGGCCAGTACCGTACGCGGGTCGGTGATTTCACCGGCGTCGCCCTTAACGAAGGGGCCCCAGCCTTCGGGGACATTTTCAAAGTCCTCAAAGGCGATGGTGACCGGCTTGTCGCGGGTGGCGCCCAGATCATCGTTGCGCTGCTGGCTGGCGGCGCTGGTGACGCCTTCACCTGAAGCAGACACGCTAACCTGACGGGTCTTACCATCCTTGACCTGCACCCAGGCACTGCCCTGGTAGGTGCCGGCGTTGAGGGTCATTTCCTGGCTGATAGAGGAGTTGCCCTTACCCAGCTGGGCGATCGGGTCGCCGTGAGCGTCGTGAGGGGCGGTTACCTGACCGGTGGTCTGGTAGCCCTTGAAGCTACCGGAGTTGAAGCCGGGGTCCACAAACACAGTTCCAGCGCCCCACTTGGGGGTGGCGGTGGCTGCGGGGGCCTTGGCAGGAGCCAACACAAAGGCGGTGTGGTCACGCTCAGCGGCCGGCACAGTTGCATACACGGACTCAGGAATGGTTACCTTGCCGCCTTCTACCGCCACGTCAGTTACCTTTACGCGGCCCTTGTCGGTGAGGCGGTAGACGCTCAAAGAGCCCACGTTCTGGTAGGACTTGGTTAGGGTCCAGGTGGTGGCGGTACCAGCGGGGTTGTAGTAGTACAGACGCGGTGCGCCGCCCTTAGCGCCATTGTCGATCCAGGGCAGCAGGTAGCTGTCGCCCTTAAGCACGGTGGCGCCGTCGTAAACAAACTGGCGGCTAGCGGACATGTCAGCCTTGATGGCCCCGGCAACCTGGGTGGCCGGAGTCTGGTTGGTCACTGCCGTAGCACCCGAGGCCACAGTGCCGTTAGCGAAGGTGTAGGTGTAGACGGTCTTGCCGTTTTCACCCTTAGCGCTTTCCTGACGCATAATGCGCGAGTTCTGCAGGAACTTAACCGGCAGGTTGTTGGCCCAAATGTTGCGGTAGAAGGCGCTCTGGTCTTGGTGGCCAGTCCAGCCCTCGAACTCCACAATCTGGGGGTAGCCCAAAACTACGTTGGGGTTCCAGTTGTCCTTGTTGGAGTTGTCTACAAAGCGGATCACGTCAGAGTTCAAACCCTTGTTGGTGGCGCCGCCATAGTTTTCATCATTAGACCAGTGTGACCAGGTGGAGTAACGCTCAAAGCGGTCAGCCCACTCTGAACCCATCTCCCAGCCCATCTTGTTTAGCTCGCGACCCAGGCGTTCAGCTTGCCAGCCCGAACCGTAGTAAACGTCAATGTAGATCCAGCGGAAGTTGGGGTAGGTAGCCAGCGGGAACTGGTTACGCAGATCCTGGAAACGCTTAATTACCGCGCCGCTACCTAGATCAGCACGCTGATCAACGTAGTAGGACTGGTTTAGCCAGTTCCAGCCGCGCCCGCCAGTGAAGGGTAGGGAACCGAAAGAGTTGGCTTCGGGGTAGGCCTCAGTGGTGTTGACGTGGACGCCGTAAATCGCGTTGGAGTTGGCAGTAGTGTTAAACAGGGTGGCAAAGTCCTTGTCACCACCGGCGCGGGTGTTGATGTTGCCCGCGTAGTCCATGTGTCCAGAGTCGTGGCCTTCAGAAGCGTAACCCTTGAGCATCACGCGCTGACCTAGGCCGTCGGTAGCCAGGTTGACGCGCTTTACGTCGTCGGCTACCTGCAAGAAGGGGTGCGTGGCGGCCGAGCCGAAGTCAAAGGGAATATGGGTTACTACCCACTTGTGGTTGTCGGCTGCGCCGGCCACCCAGGGGGTGATGTCCGCATAGGCGACGGCGGCGTCCTGCCAGTTCACCGTGCCCGAGGAGTTGGCGTCACCGGTAAACACCAAGGTGGTGTAGGGGCGCTCTTCATCGCCGACGGCGTCAGTGGCTGCAGCTGAGCGGTAGGTCCACTGGCCGTTGGAGGCCAGCAGGGTCTTAGAACCATCTTGGTCAACTACCCGGCGCTTCCAGCGCGAACCGTCGTCAGCTTCCCAGCCGGTGGGGCGGTCATAGGTGGCGTTGGTTTCCATACCCACAGCCACCTTAGAGGTGTTAACCATCAGGTAGGTGCTGGGGGCGTCAGCGGTGCTGACCGGGGTGGACTCGGTTAGGGTCTCGATAGTGTCAGCTACACCAGCGTATTTGTTTTTAGCGCTAGCGCCACGCGAAACCAAGGTGATACCGGCAGCGTAGGCGCCGCCGTCCTTAGCGCTGACTGATACCAGGCCGTGGCCGGGAATTTCGACGGTGTGGGCGCCGCCGGTGAGCTCAGTGATACGGAAGGTTAGGGTGGGACGCTTGGCACCAGTCGTACCCTGGGCCTTTGAAGTAATCTCTTTTACTTCAATTTCGGCCTTCATGGTGACGTCAGTGTCATTGAAGTCAACCGTGTAGGCCACCTTGGTGTTGGATTCTTTAACTGCCTGCACCGATTTGACGGTGTAAGCCTGATTGTCGATCAGTACTGAATCGAGGACCTGGGTGCGGCCGCCAACTTTATTGCCCGCGAAGGTGTAGCCAAGTACCTGGGGAAAGGCGTTGGATACAGTCGCGGTCAAGTTACCGGCGCTGATGGTCTCCGGAGCACTAATGACACCAGAAGTTTCCGGAGTTACTGCACCAGCAGCAGCCCCCGGAAGGGATAGGGCGACAACCCCTAGCAATGCTAGGGAGCGTCGGTGGAGGTGTCTTACCTTCATCGTGTAGGGCTCCTTTGCCTAGACGTGGTTGCCACAATTCTGTCCTTTTACAACAAAAAGCGTCAAGTCTAAGCAGAACCGAACAATATAAGTTGCAACCAAACAGTTACAAATCTGGTTTGAGCTGATAATTTAACTAGCGTCTATTGCGCGCATTTGTTCGTTTATCGTAAAGACTGTTTTGCACACAAACCGAAAAGCTTGGGGTAGTCCATGTATCACAGCCTCATTGCCGCCTGTACATGGGAACACCGCCGCCAGTGAGCAACACGCACTATAGCCAGGGTGATGAGCTAGCTATAACGGAACACTCGCAGTAGCGGCGGTGCGGCGATAGATTACCTTGGTTTTTACCAGTAATTCCAGTACCTAAACCTCATTTTTTGCACTTTCTTTTAGGCCAAAAGTGTTTCTGCAGGCCAGCAAGTTACAAGTAGTCGTAAATCACTTTAAATGTGGGTTAGTTAACTAAAAACGGCGCCGAGTGGGCCTAAACCCACCCAGCGCCGTCGAATCAGTTAAAAGCGCAGGTCACTCCGCACTAGCGGCGCTAGCAGCCGAACCGGCCACAGCCGCACCGGGAATCAGCATCAGACCACCCTCGGCAACATCAACCGTAACCTGCTGGCCGTCAGTAACCTGGCCGGCCAAAATCAGGCGGGCCAAGCGGTCACCAATCTCACGCTGCACCAGGCGACGCAGCGGGCGAGCCCCGTAAGCCGGGTCGTAACCTTCGTCAGCCAGCCAAGCGCGGGCGGCGTCGGTAACATCCAGGCTGATGCGGCGGTCAGACAGGCGCTTGCTCATCTTGCTTAGCTGCAAGCCCACAATCTGGCCCAACTCATCCTTGCTCAGCGCGTTAAAGATCAGCACATCGTCAAGGCGGTTGAGGAACTCAGGCTTGAAGGCCGCGCGCACCGTAGCCATAACGTTCTCGTGCTTTTCCTCAGGGCTCAGCGCCGGGTCTACCAGGAACTGGCTACCCAGGTTGGAGGTCAGGATCAAGATGACGTTACGGAAGTCCACCGTGCGTCCCTGGCCGTCAGTTAGGCGACCGTCGTCGAGCACCTGCAGCAAGATGTCAAAGACCTCAGGGTGGGCCTTTTCCACCTCATCTAGCAGCACCACAGAGTAGGGGCGACGACGCACTGCCTCGGTCAGCTGACCGCCCTCTTCGTAGCCTACGTACCCGGGAGGGGCACCCACTAGGCGCGAAACCGAGTGCTTCTCGGAGTATTCGCTCATGTCGATACGCACAATGGCGTGCTCGTCATCGAAGAGGAACTCAGCCAGGGCCTTGGCCAGCTCAGTCTTACCTACACCGGTGGGGCCTAGGAACATGAAGGAGCCGGTGGGGCGGTCAGGGTCAGAAACCCCGGCGCGCGAGCGGCGCACGGCGTCGGCCACAGCCGCAACTGCGTCCTTCTGGCCGATTAGGCGCGAGCCTACCTGCTCTTCCATGTGCAGCAGCTTTTCGCTTTCGCCCTGCATTAGCTTGCCTACCGGAATGCCGGTCCAAGAAGAGATAACCTCAGCGATCTCCTCAGGGCCAACCTTCTCAGCGATCATCGGCTCGCCAACGTCAGACTGGTTCTGCTCACTGGCTTCAGCCTCAGCGATTTGACGCTGCAAGCTGGGCATTTCGCCGTAGCGGATGCGCCCGGCGGCCTCAAAGTCACCTTCACGCTCAGCCAGTTCGGCGCGGGTACGCAGCTCATCTAGCTGGGCGCGCAGCTCACCGATGCGGTTGTGACCGGCCTTCTGGGCTTCCCAGCGGGCGTTTAGGGCGCTGAGTTCTTCGTTTAGGTCAGCCAGGCGGGCACGCAAGGCAGCTAGGCGCTCTGCCGCGCCGGCGTCGGCTTCGTCTTCCTTGGCGCTGGAGTCAGCCAGGTAGGCTTCTTCCATCTTCAGGCGGTCTACGCGACGGCGTAGCTCGTCAATTTCCACCGGGGAAGAGTCCAGCTCCATGCGCAGGCGGGAGGCAGCCTCATCAACCAGGTCAATGGCCTTGTCGGGCAGCTGACGGCCGGTGATGTAGCGGTCAGACAGGCTGGCGGCAGCCACCAGGGCGCCGTCGGAGATGGTCACGTGGTGGTGCGCCTCATACTTGGGGGCGATACCACGCAAGATGGCCACAGTGTCAGCCACGGAGGGCTCACCTACATAAACCTGCTGGAAGCGGCGCTCTAGAGCCGGGTCTTTTTCAATGTTTTCACGGTATTCGTCTAGCGTGGTGGCACCCACCATGCGTAGTTCACCGCGCGCCAGCATGGGCTTGAGCATGTTGCCGGCGTCCATGGCCCCTTCGGAGCCACCGCCTGCGCCCACCATGGTGTGCAGCTCATCAATGAAGGTAACTACCTCACCGTCAGAGTTTTTGATCTCGTTGAGCACGGCCTTTAGGCGCTCTTCAAACTCGCCACGGTACTTGGCGCCGGCCACCATAGAGGATAGGTCCAGGGCGATTAGGCGCTTGTTGCGCAGCGATTCGGGCACGTCACCGGCCACAATACGCTGGGCTAGGCCTTCTACCACGGCGGTTTTACCTACGCCAGGTTCACCGATTAGCACCGGGTTGTTCTTGGTGCGTCGTGATAGTACCTGCACCACGCGGCGGATTTCGCTGTCGCGGCCGATTACCGGGTCTAGCTTGCCGGCGCGGGCGGCCTCGGTTAGGTCAGTGCCGTATTTCTTCAGGGCCTCGAAGGTGCCTTCAGGGTTGGCGCTGGTTACGCGCTGCCCGCCGCGCACGGTGGGTAGGATTTCGCGCAGGGCCTGGGCAGTGGCGCCAGCGTCACGCAGGGCGCGCGCGGCGGCGTCGTCGCCTTCAGCGATGGCGATCAGTATGTGCTCGGTAGAGATGTACTCGTCAGTTAGCTCTTTGGCGAGCTTGTCGGCCTTTTCCAGGGCGGCTAGGAAGCCACGTGAGGGGTTAGGCTCCACTACAGAGCTGCCTGCCGAGGAGGGCAGGGAGGTTAGTGCGGTGCGGGTGGCGGCCCCTACGTTCTTTAGGGTCTGCGGGCTTAGTGCATTTAGTAGCCCGACGGCGACGCCGTCCTCTTGGCTTAGTAGCTCACCAAGCAGGTGGAGCGCCTCCACCTGGGGGTTGCCAGCAGCTGCGGCGGCTTGCACGGCTCCCGATATGGCTTCTTGGGATTTGGTTGTGTAGTTGGTGTCCACGGTTCTCCTTGAATTTAAGTAGTTATAGCAACGCGGTCAGTCTTTTAGCTGTATGAGCTGACCGACGGCGTCACGTTCCGATGAGTACAACTTCCACAGACTTGAGTCTATTCCACTCAAGTTTATTTTTCTTGAGTGACGCCAATCACTTACCTTCGATGTGTGGCTATTTGGGACTAAGGGCTAGACTCGCTGCTAATAGTTCCCTATACGTAAGGAGACACGCATGGGTATCGCAGATTTCGCCAAGCAGGCCGAAGAACTAGCCGACAAGGCTAAGGAGGCCGCCAAGAACGTAGACGCCGACCAGGTTGCTGAGACCGCCCACGACCTAGCCGACAAGGCTAAGGGCACCGCCGGTGGCAAGTTCGACTCTGCCATTGAGACCGCTGAGGGCCTAACCGACAAGGCTGCCGACGCACTCAAGAACCTCAAGTGATCTAAAGTCGCGCTTATCGCAGGGGAGTTGCCAGCAGGCAGCTCCCCTGACGTTTTATATTTGGGCTATGACTTTTGCGTCTCGCAATACTTTGACCCTCGCGCTCGGGCATGGTGCCCGGGCGGCCTCCCGTCTGCGCGGCAGCGGTGGTAGCGCTTTCCCTGGCCTGGTTATGGAGAAGGCAGACCCGCATTTTATGGCTCGCGCCTTGGCTCCCCTACCCTATGGGGTGGTGCTGGTTAGCGGCACTAACGGCAAAACCACCACCACGCGCATGGTGGTTGAGTTGCTGCGCGGCCAGGGCCTGAAGGTGTTTACCAACCCCACCGGCTCAAACTTCACTCGTGGCGTAGTGGCTGCCCTGCTGGGGGCCATGCCGTTAAATGGCCGTCTTGATGCCGACGTCGCCGTTTTGGAGCTGGATGAAGCCCACGCCACCCATTTCGTGCGCACTGTCAAGCCGCGCGCCGCCCTGCTGCTAAACGTTATGCGCGACCAGCTAGACCGCTTTGGGGAGATCGACTACACCGCTTCCCTGCTGCACAAGGTTGCCCGCGCCACCACCGGCACAGTGGTACTAAACGCGGACGACCCGCGCCTAGCTGCCCCCAGTTTCCGTGCCGACCTGCGCGCCGATGTGCGAGGCTTTGCGGTCAGCCCCCAGCTGCGTAGCGTTTTTCTTTCCGACGACGAACTGCACGACTCTCTCGACGGCTGCACTCTAGGCCAGCCCAAAAAGGACGCCGAGGCCAAAGCGGACACTAAGGCCGAGCCGACAGCCAAGGCGCCCCTAGACAGCGTCAAGGAGCCAGGTCAAGGCGAGCCTGACGCCGCCGACAGCCCAGCTAATCCAGCAGCCAAAAAGCCTGCCCAGCCGCTAGAAATCGTGGCCACGCTGGAAGAAATGATGGGCCGCCACGCGGTTATCGACCTGGCCGGACACCGTCATGAAGTAGACTTTGCCATTCCTGGCGCCCACAACATCCTCAACGCCACCGCCGCCATGGGCCTAGTTAAGGAGCTACTGGGCGAGCGCACCGATGAGCAGGCCCTGGCTGCCAGCGCCGCTAAGGTCACCGCCGCTTTCGGGCGTGGCGAGCTACTGAGCATTGACGGCCAAGAAGTTGAGCTGGGCCTAGTCAAAAACCCCGCCGGCTTCCGCATGAGCCTACTTAGCGCCGCTGCCGTACGCTCCCAGCAGCCCCCGCTGATCATGATCGCCATCAACGACCAGTACGCTGACGGGCGCGACATGTCCTGGCTGTGGGATGTGGACTTCACCCCGCTTAAGCAGGCGGGCGTGAGTGTCGTTACCGGCGTGCGGGCCACGGACATGGCGCTGCGACTGAGCTACGACGACGTCGCCGTCGGCAAAATCGAAGCTAACCTCAGCCAGGCGCTAGCCCAGCTGGTCAAGCTTTCACGCGAGCAGCACCGGCCTATCCGCATTTTGAGCACCTATACCGCCATGTTGGAACTGCGTTCCCTGCTGGCAAGTTACACCGACGTGGAGGAGGTCCTATGAGCGCCATCAAAGTTTTGCAGCTCTACCCGCGCGACATGAGTATTTATGGCGATCGCGGCAACACCCTGACCCTAACCAAGCGTTTGGGCTGGCACGGCTATGAGGTGGAGCTACTTTCACACAACCCCGGCGATCAACTGCCTGAGCAGGTAGATATTTTGGTTGGCGGCGGCGGCCAGGATTCAGCGCAAGAGCGTATCCAAGACGACCTGCAAAAGGTGGCCCCGCAGCTGCGCGCCTGGGCCAGTGACGGTGTGCCCATGCTGGTGATCTGCGGTTTGTATCAGCTGTTTGGGCATGAGTTCCGCACTGTGGGCGGGGAGGTTATCCCGGGCATTGACGTGCTTGATGCACATACCGTGGGTGGGCCTAAGCGCCTGATCGGCAATCTTACTGTTGAAACTGATGACTTCGGCAAGGTGGTGGGCTACGAAAACCATTCGGGTCTGACCACTTTGGGTAGCCAGGCGCGTCCGCTAGGGCGCGTAAGTGGCGAGTGGGGTAATAACGGCGCTGACGGCACCGAGGGCGCGCGCGCCCATAACGTGATCGGCACCTATCTGCACGGCAGTGTGCTGCCTAAGAACCCTCGCCTAGCTGATTGGCTGCTGGCCCGCGCGGTTGAACACGCAGGTCAGACCTGGCACCCGGCCGAGTTGGATGATTCACTAGCTATAGCTGCCGCAAAGGTGGCTATGAGCCGTCCCCGGTAGAGGTTTACAAATGCCAGTTCCCAATTTCATTACTGAGTTACGTTCCAGCGTGGGCCACCGTCCCCTGTGGCTGCCGGGCGTATGTGCGGTTATTTTCGACGACGCCGGCAGGGTGCTGCTGGGCCAGCGTGCAGACAATGGTTTGTGGGCTGAGATTCGTGGTATCCCTGACCCTGGTGAGCAGCCGGTGGCCGCGCTTAAGCGCGAGGCGCTGGAGGAGGCTGCCCTGGAGATCGAAGTTGATGAAGTGTTTTTGATTGATGCTTCTGACCTGGTCACCTACCCCAACGGGGATCAGGCCAGCTACATGAATCTGTGCTTCATTGCCCATGCGGTCAGTGCCGAGGCAGCAGCCGGAGCCCATATCAATGATGATGAATCAGTGGATATGGGTTGGTTTGAGGTTGATGATCTGCCTTCACCGCTAGCCCCTAGCGCTAGACAGCGTCTAGAGCTAGCTCGGCGTTACCTAGCCGATCCGCAGCGCCGCACCTTCCTGGGCGAATAGCGCACGCGGCGCGCTGCAAAAGCGGCGCGTAGGCCTGCTCCCTTTACGCACCCCTGGCCGAACCAGCGCCGACTCCCAAAGCGGCGCACAGGCCTGCTCCCTTTACGCGCCACTAGCCGAACCGGTGCTGACTCCCAAAGCGGCGCGCACCATAGAAATTAGCAAACGCTAACTAAGGTGGCCCCAAGGCTAATGCCTTGGGGCCACATCTTTATCTGGGCAGCACTGTTTACCTGGTATTTCGTTTTAGTTCACAGCCCCCGTGTTCATCTCATATCCGGCTACTTACTTAGTGTCACATAAGTTTGCACACACATAATTTCCCATACCACCCAAAGCTTATTTATCCCTGTAGTTAACTGCTTTAGCTGCGGTTTACTTGATCCTCATTATTTACAGAAAACACCCCCATATTAGGTATAACTATGCACACTAATTTACCATTACGCTCAAAGTGATCAGACCTATATGCGTCCAGGCGGTTTTGTATCCTATTCGATAAGGCGCATGACTTTCGTAGAAGCCGCACAAAATTAATGGCTCAAACTTGGAGCATATGGTGCGATTGCAGACTCGGAACAAGCGGCTACCACCTTTGGTTGACTAATCATTTAGAGCGCCAAGACTGCTATAAGGCACGCACTTATTAGCTGTGCCTGGAATATGGGTAGGAATATCTTGAATAAATCCTGATTTAGTTCGGGAAATCCAGTAGATATCACCTCTTTACCCTCATATTTTCAGCCCCCCACACCTTACTTGGCATAAATGTAGCTGTAAACAAGTACCGCAAGTGTCTCTACCGTCTGGAGCGAACATGAATAAGGGAGCAGAATCTCTAAGTTCAGGAAATCAGCCTGTTAGCAAGTCGCACCAACATAAGGTAAAAAAGGCGTGGCGACTGCGCCAGCTGTGGCGCAAGCTAGATTCAGAAGATGCGTCACTAGTAAGTACCAATCGCCTAGTGGCTCTACTTAAGACCCAGCCCCAAGACGCTAGCATCTGCATCGATTGGAGCGGTAAGGGCGACGGAAGCGTCAATGTCATATTGGAAGCAGTGGGGGTTAACGACAGTTTCGACTGCGACCTAGAGTGGGCCTGTCGTGATGCCCAAGTGTGGGAACCTATCGAGCTCTACCAGCCCACCTGCCCAGATCAGGTGTACGAAGTTTTCGGCGCTCTACCTGGTCACCTAGAAAACGTTGAAGACATCCTCAGCCCCGCCAAGCCTGAGGTTATGCTGCCTGGGCGGCGTAAGCCCACCTGGCCCTTGCCTTGCAAGTCAAACTCGCAAATGCTTATGGAAACCCTCAGTGAAGTGGGTGGCCACCTACGTGTGCGGCTAGGTAAGGCCGAGGAAATTGAATGTGAGATGGCTGAAGAGGCCTTCACCAGCACCGAAAAGCTAATGGCGGGCGGCGACGTCGATTTTTACCTGGGCACCCCCATGCGCCTAAGGGTTTTTATGGGCACAAACAGCTCTAAAGGATTCCCCTCCCGGCTATGGATCGCGCTATCCAGCTGGGCAGCAGGCATTCGCTACGAACAAATCACCAACCGCGCCGAAGCTGAAAAACTATGGTGCAGCCAGGAAGCACTTGCGGGAGCAGCCCAACCGGAGGGGCTAGTTAAAGTATTTGCACGCCTACCTGTAGCAGATATGCAAGCCAGGATCATTGGTCTGCCTGCAGTGGAGCAGGACCCCGCCGTCGTACCCCTATCTGACCACACGCAGGTACGTGAGGAAGCAGGCGGGATGCGCCTGGGCACAGCCACCACCACTACCGGGGACACCGCTGACGTCTACCTGAACTCAGAAGGCGCCTTGCAGCACGTGCAGGTTGTGGGCGCTTCGGGTGCAGGCAAGTCCACTCTGGCTGCTGCCATGGTGCATTCACTGGTGACCCAGGGGCGCGGGGGCATCGTGCTAGACCCGCACGGGCAGCTGGTGCGGCGTATCGCGGATGAACTACCCGCCGAGGCTTTGGAACGCTGTCTGTTTATTGACTACGCGGATCTGAGCCACCCAGTACCTATCAACCTGTTTCACTGCGGCGACTTTGATATGGCATGTAGCAAAGTCATTGAGATAATGTATCTCACTTTTGACCCAACCAGGCAGGGTATTGTGGGCCCGCGTTTTGAGCGGATTATCCACCAGCTAGCCGAGCTTCTAAACCACATCTATGGCCCTGACTTGCCGCTTACCCTTATCCCCGAGCTGCTGCTAGATAAGAAGGCTCTGGAGAATCTGGCCAGGGCCGTCTCAAACATAAGCCCAGAGCTGACGCGCAGCGTTATGACTGAGATTGTCACTAACCGCTCCTCCGACTACGCGGAGCTTATCGCCTGGGCGAGCTCTAAGTTTGAGCGCATGCTAAACTCGCAGGCTTTGCGCGCCGCCCTGGAAACTGGCGCCGACGCGCTGGATTTAAACGAGGCTATGGCCTCCAACAAGATTGTGTTGGTGAACTTGGCCTCACTCAAGATTGGTCGCTTTGCCGCACAAATGCTGGGCATGTTGTGGCTGGCTAAGCTGGCCCTGGCAGTACCTAACCGCCAGGATGATTACCTGCCTTTCCATGTGGTGGTTGATGAAGCCCACCTTTTTCAAGAATCCCTGCTTAGCCAGATGCTGGCGGAGGGACGCAAGTTTGGGATTGCTTTGACGCTGCTGCACCAGCACATGGGGCAGCTGTCTATGAGCTTGCTTGAGGCTTTGCGCGGCAACGCCTCCTCAGTGATTGCGTTCAGGACCTCAGTTCGTGACGCCCCGGAGGTTGATGAGCGTTTGGGGGTGTGGCCGGGCGGTTCTTTGAGCCGGCTACCTAACTTGAGCGCTGCGGCAACGCTGGCCACCCGCTATGGCCAGACCCAACCTTTCACTTTGAAGGTTGACCACAATGAGCAGGTACGCGCGGGGGTTATTAACGGCCACCCGGTGGTGCACGCTTTTGACCAGGTTTTGAGCCGCTCACACAAGCAGCTGGTGCAGCCGTTTACCTTTGTTGCCCCCAAGCAGATGAACAATGTTCGCGCCCTAACCGAGCAGCTGCAGGAGATCAACAAGAAGGCAGGTGTACAGGACGACGAGGCTTACACTTCCACCAAGCCTAACCCCACCTTCATGGAAGAGTGGATCGCCAGGCGCAAGAAGCTGACCAACACGGACACCGAGGACTCTGACTAGGGCCATTCACGCAGCTTCCCTCACTGGGGGCTTGGCTATAGCGCCAGGCCCCCAGTTCCACTCAGTTCAACCTATGCAGCCCGGCGCAAGCCGACGCAGCCCGGCGCAACCCGGCGCGGTCTGGTCCAGCCCAGCACAACCCGGCGCAGCCCGGTTCACCCTAGCTCAGCCCGGTCCAGCCCGGCGCAATGACCCCGGCAGCACCTTGCCTGCATGTAAATGTAATAAGGCCTTGCATATAACTTATGTTTGGCATTAAGTTGCTTTCCGTAAGTGGTGCGCAACACTGCCACCACCCCTGAGTACGCAGCTCACGGGTGGTGTTTGCGCGCCTACATCCTCGACACGGAAAAGCGCTTGGTAGCTGGTGAACGCTGCGCCGTTCATTGACAGCGTTTGTCTTTAAGTTGCTGTAGCTATTTTTGAAACGCTTTTTAACTGGTGATAAGGCATGGAAGAACAAAGAAAACTGCGCTTGGCCCTGGTTGGTGCGCTGGTAGTTATTTTGGTGTTGGTTGGAGCTTTAGTTTGGGCTTTAACTGACGACGACGCCGTTAAGGCTGCTTCTGGGGCTGCAACTCCCGGCACTAGCGGTTCTAGCCAGGCGGGACCTAACCAGACAGGGTCTAACCAAGCAGGATCTAACCAGGCGGGGCGCAGCGATGCTAGTTCTGGAAGTACTTCTTCAACTGCAGGCAGTCAGGCTTCAGGCAACAACGGGAAAGTAAACACCTGGGGTTCAGTCTGTGGTTTGGCGGGCACCGAGCTTAAACCCACAAGGGAGGTAAACATGCCGGCTATGCGCACTAAAGTGTTTGTTGATAGCACTTATTACTACTACAACAACCTGACCGGCCCGGGTAAGCGTGCTGATGGTGATGTGCCTACCTGCTACGCCCACAGTAGTGAGGGCGCTATCCTGGCTGTAGCTAACTTTGATTCGTTGTTAGTTGGTCGTAATCGGCTGGTTGATGTAGTCAAAGCAACTACCTATGCGGATGATGGACAAAAAAACATCATAGATTCTGCTCAAAAGAATTCAGATGGCGCGAGTACCAGCTTAACTGTGGTCGGCTATAGTGTCCAAGTAATTGATGAAAATAATGTAATTGTAAGTATAGCCTTTCAATCTTCATTAAGTTCTTCTTATTTATTTAAAGACACTTGGTCTGTTGTTTGGGATAAGGGTGATTGGAAACTTAAGGCCCATGTGGATGGGAAGTCGAAAATTAGGAAAATTAGTTCTGTAGAAAATGCCGGTATGGTGCCCTGGGCAAACTAATACCAGCCTGCTTAGCACAAACGATCATCAGCAGGATTGCATCTAAACATGGTGGGGGGACTTTCTTTAGAAAGTCCCCCCACCACCATTTCCCCGCCGCAATACCTTTACGGTTCAGATATTTACGAAATTCGTGCCATTCTCGCTAACAAAATATGATCGTATTCCTCATAAGTTAACTGCTTACGAGAAACACCCCTACCTATCTCCTCACTAACCTCTCCTTCAGCTGGGCCAGGAGCAATATCCCCTACAAGTGTTGTAGGTATATCAGTCAGACCGAACCTATAGTTGACCGCTAACCTAGTTAGTTCATCGAGAGTCAGGTTACCTTCACTGTATTCTTTGATCATGCGGGTAACCGTGCATAGCCGCTCGAAACCAAGCTTTTCTAAAGCTTCAGGAACCTGTTCCTCTATCATTGCCTTTACAAGATCCCAGTCAATCTGGTCTTGCCAAGGCCGCCTGTAGTCATAAACATGTAAACGAGTTCCAGTCATTTCCCAATTAAAGAAATCTAACAACAAGTACAGCTCTTCATCATCAACTTTACAGTCAGAATATTCACGTAAGATCTGGCGTACCGTGCGCAAGCGGTCCACACCAACCTTACGCACAGCCCCAGGTGCTAAACGCCTAATCGCTTCCTCGGCTACCTGTGGATCAATCGTTAGATCCTTAGTCGGATACTGTTCCATTTTGTTCTCCTCTCAAATTCAATGCACCCAAAAGCCAATTAGGGCGCACAAACTCCACCTACTCAACTAATTAGCGAGCAGGAAACCTAAATAAATCAATGTTTCCACCATTAGGGCAGCGCCAATACAGGCACAGCGTTAATTGCTGCCCTTAAAAGTTTTAGTCGGTTGCAGCGTTATCGACATTGACTCAGCTGCTTGTTGTTAGGGCCTTGAAGTATCAACCCCTTCAATCACTATGTTAACCCCAATGCGCCTATATGGCCAGCATTTTTAGTTTGGAAAATTTACAAACATCTGGCCACCAAAATTTACCCAGCCGAGATACTCGAACACTGGCACAGCGGACCCGGCAAGGGGGCAGCTTAGCTGCTCCCTTGCCGGGGCCCAGCCTTGTTTAACAAGGTTTAATTGGTGTTGCCCTGATAGCCGCGCTTAAAGGCCAAGATCCACTCGGGCCAGTCCAAGCGCTTGTGTTGCCAACGCGCGTAGATCTCTCCGGCCAGCCAACACACGGTGCCAACCAGCCAAATGATCATCAGTTGTGGCCAGGTGTTCCACAACTCCCGGGCAGCTAAAAACAGGAACAGGCTCAAAACTAACGGCCCGCCTGTGCGCATCCTTGTAAATAACCGTTCCATCATGTTCACCTCCAGGCACCTGCTTTGTCTGCGGCTACAGAACACTGGCGCAGCCAAGGCAGTAGGGATCGTTGGGTATATGCGCAATCACTATGTAGCCGCGCACACATTCATTAAACGCCCCTCCTGCATGGTCGCGCCACAAAAATTCGCGGCATTTAAACGGCGTGTGCCCCAAGGCCAAGCCTTGGGGCACACCACCAAACAAAATCACCAACTAGCCTCGCTAGCTACTGCACAAACGTGCACCGCTGCGCAGCGCCCACGAAGCAGCTAAACCTAAACCAGCCAAGCTGCGCCGTCGTCGTAGGTGAAACTAGATACTAAAACGCAACTTACACGCGGGGCTGACGCTGTGCCCACACCACCGGCTCTACGCGGTGACCAGTGTAGAAGGGGGTATCCACACGCACGTGCAAACGCGCCTCGGTGTAACGCTGGGCGTGCATAACCCCCTCAAGGCGATCAAGGCCGTCAGCCTCAAAAGCCAGCACCCACTCATAGTCGCTCATACCGAAAGCACTCAAAGTCGAGCCCTTAACATCTGGATACTGAGCAAAACCATTACGGCCGTGATCAGCCATAATGCGTGAACGCTCAGCTGCATCGAGCAGATACCAGTCATAGGAGCGCACGAAGGGGTACACCATGATCCACTCGCGCGGCACCACACCCCCAAAGCAGGCGGGAATGTGGCGGCGATTGAACTCGGCCGGAGTGTGCAGACCCATGCAGCTCCACACCGGCTCCAGGTAACGCCCCAGCGCACTGGCGCGCAGACGCTGGTAGGCATCCTGTAGCGCCTTGGGGTCGTCGTTAAGCCACCAAATCAGCAGGTCAGCCCCAGCCCTAAAACCGGCCAGGTCATACCAGCCGCGCGTGGAGGCGCCTGAGCCGGCCACATACTGCACCGACTCGTACACCAGGGCCTCACGGGCAGCGTCGTCGGCAGGTAGCGGGGCGGCCAGCTTCCAAACCGTGTACAGGGCGTAGTGCTGCTTGTTGTTTACCTCGTCAAAGTCCACGGTGGCGACGTCGCGCGGATCGTGGCGGCTGACAGTGTCTGGATGCCCATGCGGGTGGGTTTTAGCCATAGCTTTCTCCTTTGGCTGTGTGGTTACCTTAGGGTCTTTAGAGTCCTGCGCCTGGCCCGGGTGGCAGTTTTTAGGCTCGACGCCGTGGCTCGCCTCAGCCGGGCAAGCGGCGGCCTGGTTACGGTTTTGCGTCTCTGCAGCCAGTTTGGCCAGGTATTTCTTGCCAACCTTGGGGTGGCCCTGCGGCAAGGGCAGTACCTGCCCTTCCTTAACCAGCTTGTGGGCTTGCTTCTTGGTTAGCGGGCGGCCATCCCAATCCTTAGCGTTGGCACTGATTTGCGCTTTACGCTCTTTCTTAGCGGCTTTTTTGGCAGCTTTCTTAGCTTTTTTCTGGCTGCGCTCAAGCTCCTGCTCGGCGCTAAGCTCCTTAGCTTTCCCCATGTTCAACTCCTAAAACTGTTAAATGCGGACGCCGGGGCGAAACGGTCTGGGCCAGGGCGGGCCGGGGTGGCCCCGCTACGACAGCACTGCGGCGGACATACAGTATGGAACGGGCCAGTGCCGGTGGTGTTAACAATTTCGTAGCCTTCGCCACGGGCGTGCGCGGCGCGCTCCTCCATAATGTCCACCAGGGAGGACACAAACTCTGGGTCTTCACTGACAGTGTCTGCACGCTCATAGCCCAAGCCCAGTTCGGCGGCAGTTTGGGCGGCTTCCGTATCTAGATCGTAGACCACTTCCATATGGTCAGTGATGAAACCAATGGGAGCCACCACCACTGCCTGAATCTGGTCTCGGTCAAGCTGGGCCAGCACGTCATTAATGTCGCTTTCAAGCCACTTGGCGTGCGGCGGGCCAGAACGCGAGCAGTAAGCCAGATCCGCGTTCACCTGCTTAACTCCCAGCGCCCACTCCAAAGCTGGCTGTAAAGCCTCAATCAAAGCTTGGTGCTGGGCCACATAACTAATCTCGTTAGCCAGGCGGGGGAAACGCTCCAGCTCCTCAGCGCTAGGGGCACTACCGGCCTCCATAGCCAGCGGGATCGAGTGGGTTACATACAGAAGCTTGATTTGCTGCGGCTTAAAGCCCTGCTCAGCTAGCTTGGCGTAAGCCACCTGGATGGAACGTACCTGGGCGTTAAACATGCCGTCAGTGTTGTAGTAGGGACGCACCTTATCCACGGTCAAAACCCCGGGGGCGTAAGTGTCCTCTAACTCCACCAGGGCGGCTGCAATATCCTCACGGTACTGGCGGCACCCCGAGTAGGAAGCATAAGCGGAGGTGGGCAGGGCCAAGATGCGGCGAGCACCGGCGTCGGCTAACTCCCGTAGGCCCTCACTGACGAAAGGATGCCAGTTACGGTTACCCCAACCCAAGGCAATGTCACAGCCGCGCTGATCCAGCTCACGCCGCAGGTGGGCCAGCAGGCGACGGTTGCATTCATTAATGGGTGAAACCCCGCCAAAAAGCTTATAGTGCTCACTTACCTGCAGCAGGCGTTCATCAGGTACGCCGCGCCCGCGCGTAGCGTTACGCATAAACGGCAGTACGTCCTCGGGCCCATTAGGTCCGCCGTAGGACAGCAGCATGATCGCGTCATAGGGCGCAAGTGAAGACATTTCTCTCCTTATTAGACACTGTCAAAGTGTCGCTTGGGCTAGCATCCATGCCTAACACTAGCTGCAAAGCCTCCAAGTATGCGTCCTGTTGTCCACTTTCGCCCGCTTTGCGGGCCATAACGGTGGGATTATGGATCAAACGTGCCGCCAAATGACGCAGTGCGCGGGTGGCGTCGTCGGCGCTAATGCACCCATCCACAGGGCGCAGCCGGGAGATCTCCTCCCCCACCACCTCATCCACATGGTCACGCAGGCGCCGCACTACCGGATCCATAGAGCGCGCCCCCAAGCTGCGCTCAAACTCGCCCACCTCACGGGCCACAATCTCGCGGGCCGCGCGCACCTGTTCACCGTGCGCCTGGGGCACTGCGCGCTGCACGCTAAGCAGGTCAATGTAGCTGATGCCAGCTAGGTCAGCTACCGCCGCCTCCACGTCACGTTGCAACGCCAAATCCAAGATCACCAGTGGAGTTTTAACCCGCTGCACAATCTCGCGGGTGAGCACCGGGCTACCCAAGCCGCGACAGGTAACCACCAGGTCCGCCTCATCAAGAGCCTGCGCCAGCCCTGCCTTATCAACCCAGCCAATGCCGCGTCCCTGCGCAAAAAGCTGGGCGCGTTCAGAGCGCGAATACACCCGCACATTAGTGGCCCCCAACTCGCGTAGGGCCGTGACTGTGGCACCCGCATAGGCGCCGGTGCCCACCAGCACAACCTGGGCCTCTTTAAGCGGGCGCAGTTTGGCGTCCTGTAAAGCTTGGGTAGCCAAATCCAGGCCCACCGCCACCACTGAGCGGCCCGAAGAAGCCAAGCCGGTTTGCGTGGCCACCAACCGACTGGTGCGTGAGGCGTGCTCAAGGGCGCGCCCCAAATCGCAGCTTAGGGTGTCTTCCTCCCAGGCCGCATGGAAGGCACGGCGCAGCTGGCCAGCAATTTCGCGCTCCCCCACCACCATGGATTCCAGCCCGGCGGCGGTGGCAAATAGGTCTAGGTGGGCTTGGTGTCCGGCCAGGTGGCGCAAATGCACCTGCTCAAGGGGTAGTTCAGTACAGTGAGCCAGCACCGCGCGCACGTCGTCGGCAACAGCGGGGGCGACGCCAGAGCTAGAGACGGCGGAACCGGGGCAAGCTGAGCCAGCGCGGGCGGCGTCGGAGCCAGACTGACCAGAGCTAGCCAGCCTGCTTGGGGCGTCAACCAGGATTGCCAGGCGGTTGCAGGTACGCACCACCACGGCGCCGCGCAGGTAGGGCAGCGCGCGCATGAGTTTGGGGCCCAGGTTGTCTACCCGACTGAGTCGGGCAACCTCATCCAGGCTTTGATAACGATGATCGGCGGAGAGTAGATGAATAGTCACAGCGAGTGCTATTCAAGCACCTATCGGCCCGCCACACACGCTTATCTTGCGATTTGCGCAAAACTATTTTTATGCCACCACGACAGTTAACTCTAGAGCTCCAGTTTTCCCTGCAACCGCAAGGTTTTTTAAGTGTCGAAGTGTCATTTTAAATAAATAAAGACGCGGCGTCATAAAAGCGGTTAGGTAAGCATAACTGCCACTAATGCGGTATTTGAAAACGTGAATATTATTTAAATTATCTATGGCTAGAATTAATAAACGATGAATGCTTTGCCGCCACCCCACTCGCCCCAGCCCGCCCTCTTGGCTGCACTTAATGGGCAACGCCCCGCCCGCACCCCGGTGTGGTTTATGCGCCAGGCCGGGCGCTCTCTGCCTGAGTATCGCCAGCTGCGCGCCCAGGTGAATCTACCCATGCTTGAGGCTTGCCTAAATCCGCAGGTGGTTGCACAGGCAACGCTTCAGCCGGTGCGCCGTCACGGGGTGGATGCGGCTATTTTCTTCTCAGACATCATGGTGCCGCTGCGCCTGGCAGGGGTGGATGTGGAGATTAAACCGCAGGTGGGGCCGGTTTTATCGACTCCAATCCGCACGCGCGACGACGTTGAGCGCCTACTTGGGTGCGGTTTCGGCCAGGGCACTTGGGCCAGTCACGACGGCGCCACTCACCAGGGCGCTGAGGGCGTGGCCGCCCTACGTGAGGCTATTGCCCTGATTTTGACCGAGCTAGGTACGCCCGCGCAGGCGCCGAAACCAGGGGCGCTGCAGCAAGGGGTGCCACAGCCGCTAGCCGAAGCGCAGACAAAAACGCAGGCACCGCAGCCGCTAGCCGAAGCACAACCGGCAGCCGCAGCGCAACCGGCAGCACCGGCGTCGGCAACCATGCCCCAGGCGTCACAGCAAGCTCAGGCACAGCCGACGGACTGGACCCCACTGATTGGCTTTGGGGGCGCGCCTTTCACTCTGGCCGCTTATCTGGTTGAGGGTAAGCCCAGCCGCGATCACCTAGCCGCACGCTCCCTAATGCACGCCGACCCACCCACTTGGGACCTGCTAATGCGCTGGTGCGCGCAGGTCACGGGCGATTTCATAGCATTACAAATTAGCTGTGGCGCCTCGGCGGCACAGCTGTTTGACTCCTGGGCCGGTTCACTTAGCCCCACCGACTACCGCGAGCGCGTGGCCCCATACTCGGCGCTAGCTATTGCGCGGGCGCGCGAGGCGATCAGCCCAACCACTGGCAAGGCGGCGCCACTGATTCACTTTGCTACTGGTAGCGCGCGCCTGTTGCCGCAGATGCTGGCGGCGGGGGCGCAGGCTGTGGGGGTTGATGACCGCACTGAGTTGGATTGGGCCATTGGCCAGCTTGGGGGCAGCTGCCCGGTGCAGGGCAATTTGAACCCGGCTTTGCTCACAGCGCCATGGCCGGTGATTGAGCAGGCCATTGTTGAGTGTTTACGCGCGGGGCGCCAGGCGCCGGGGCATGTGTTTAACCTGGGGCACGGGGTGCCGCCAACTACTGACCCAGCTGTGTTAACGCGAATCGTCGAATTTGTTCATAAGGAAAGCTTATGAATCTGGATACTAGAAACAGTTCCGCCCCTACTGACCGCAAGCCCCCCGTTGGCTGCAAGTCCACTGCCGCCCCAGTAGCTCCGGCCGCCTCGGCCGCCCCGGCCACTCCGGTCGTTTCTCGCCCAAACCCGCTTAGTGACCTGCCCGATGAGGTAGATGCCCTGGTAATTGGCGGAGGGATCGCCGGCCTGTCTGCCGCCTGGCAGCTAACCCAGGATGGGTTCAAGCCGCTGCTGGTGGAGGCGCGCGGCTATCTGGGTGGGCTGATTGCCCCCGGCTATATTGGCCCGGTCCAGGTGGATTTGGGCGCTGAGACTTTCGTTCCGCGCGGGGTGGAAACCGCCCAGATGGTGGCCGCTTTGGGGCTGGAGGCACTGGCCCCTAGCGGCGACGGCGCACGCCTGTTTTTACCTCCCAATCGCGCCAATGGTGAGAGTCAGTGGCGTCTGTGGCGCTTCTTGCGTGAGGCTTACCTGGGCATTCCTTCCGATCCGGGCGCGGACGACGTCGTCGCCATTTTGGGCGCTAAGGCTGCGCAACGTGCCGCCCAAGACCGCCACCTGGGCAGCGAGGTGGGCCAGGGCGCTGAGGGTGAGACTTTGGCGGGGTTTGTGGCCGCGCGCATGGGGCAGGCGGTGCTTGATCGTCTGGTGCGCCCGATAGTTGCCGGCATTTACACGTGTGATCCGGCCGATCTGGCCACTGACACGGTTACGCCGGGGCTGCGTCAGGCTACTCGTGAGCATGGCTGCCTGGCTGATGCGGTGGCTTTCCTGTTGGCGCGCTCGCGTAAAGCTACTGGTGGGCGCAGTGTTGATAAGTGCGTTCGTGGTGGCATGTTCCAGCTGACTGCGGCTTTGAGTCAGGCCATCACGACGGCGGGAGGCACTGTGCTCACTCGCGTTGGGGCCCAGCAGCTTATTGCTCCCGACGCCGCAGGCAACGCTGGCACTGTAAGCGGCGCCACTACCTGCGGCGCTAGTGGTGCCAGCAACGCGGCTTGCCACGACGCCAGCGACAGCGTCGGCTACTGGCAGGTGGTGCTGGCCCCCACCAAGCCGGGCCCGACTCCTTCGAGCGAGCCGGTCCCTGCCGGCGCGCCGCGTACTTTGCGCACCAAACGCCTGGTGGTGGCTTGTTCGGCGCGCCCAGCCTTGCGGCTGCTGGCCAGCGCAAACTTGGCGGCCTTAGACACTGACATCACTATCCCGGTGGGCGCGCCCATTGCGCGCTACTCACTGCTGGTTGATAGCCCTGAGCTGGACGCCGCCCCGGTGGGTCAGGGTCTGCTGGTGGCCCCGGCGTCGCCCGCAAGCTGCGCCGACACCCAGCCCGGCGCCGTCGAGAGCCCTGTGGGAGCCAAAGCCCTGTCACATTTAAACGTTAAATGGCCCTGGATCGCCCACGCTTTGGCGCCGCACCAGCATTTATTGCGCCTGTCGTATGGGCGTTTGGGGCAAAGTGAGCCGCAGGTGAGCCTGGAGCAAGCCCTAGCTGACGTGCGGGTTTTGACGGGCGTAACTATTCGCCCTGAGCAGGTAAGCGAGCACAAGCTGGTGCGTTGGAATGGCACTTTGCCGCCACTGCCGCCCAGCTACCGCGCGCGCATTGCGGCTTTTATGAGCCAGGTTGAAAACATTGAGGGTTTGGCGGTTACTGGCGCCTGGGTTGGTGGCACGGGCGTAAATGCGGTGGTAGCTCACGCACGCACGAACGCCAGGCGCCTACAGCGCTCATAACGCCACAATCCGCATAGCACTACAAATATATAGGAACTTCTTATGAGTGAAAAAGTTGTGCGTCTGGGGACGCGCGGGTCGGCTTTGGCTTTAGCCCAGTCGGGCATGGTGGCGCGCATGTTGGAAACTGCCGCCGCCGCCCAGGGTCTGGATTGGCGCGTGGAGCTGGTTACTGTGCGAACCCAGGGCGACACTTCGCGCGCAGCACTAAGCCAGCTTGGGGGCGTTGGGGTGTTTGCTGCCCAGCTGCGCACTCAGCTGTTAGAGGGGCAGGTGGATTTGGCGGTGCACTCGTTTAAGGATCTACCCACCGCCCCGGTTGCAGGGCTACGCATTGCCGCCACCCCGCGCCGGGCCGATCCACGTGACGCCCTGGTGGCCTCGAACGGCATGAGCCTGGCGCAGCTGCCTAGTGGGGCGAGTGTAGGTACCGGCTCGCCTCGGCGTGTAGCCCAGCTAAAGGCTTTACGCCCCGACATTAAGACCGTGGATTTGCGGGGTAACGTGCCCACGCGACTGGGGCGCGTGCGCGGGGTTCAGGTTGCCGCCGACGCTGGCACATCCCCCCAGGCTCTTGGCACCGGCGCTGATTTGGACGCCGTGGTGCTGGCTTGCGCTGGATTGGAGCGCCTGGGTTTGGCTGAGCACATAAGCGAGGCTTTCAACCCCGAGCAGATGCTGCCGGCGCCGTCGCAGGGAGTGCTGGCTATTGAGACCGCCCAGGAGCTTGACCCCCAGTTGGAGGCGGTGATCGCCCAGGTGAACGATCCGGCTTCACACCTGGCTGCGGTGGCTGAGCGTGCGGTGATGTCTACTTTGCAGGCTGGGTGCGCAGCCCCCGTGGGCACTTACGCCTACTTGGTGCACGCCGGCTTTGATTATGAGCTGCACTTAGAGGCCGGGGTGTTTGCTCTCGACGGCGCCACTAGCGTGCGTAGTCGCCAGGCCGTGACGCTTGGGGGCGTGGACCTAGCCAAGGCTTGCCACCTGCAAAAAGCTGTGGAGTTGGGTCAGCGTGCCGCCCAGGATTTATTGGCGCAAGGCGCCGGGCAGGTAGCGGATTTGCAGGCTGTTAAGGAGCGTGGCTAAGGAGTTAAGGGGGTAGCAGGGCATTAAGGAGCGCGGCTGAGACAGTGCTAAGCCCGGGATTAAGGGCGCGGCGAGGATGGCGAAAGCCGCGACAACGCTGAGGCTACGGCGACAGGGCAACAATTAAGCGCGCAGCAAGGTGACAACTAAGGTTTTACGATCGGATTTAGAGGTAGATGGTTATGGTTGTTTCACGTGAAACACTCGCCGGTTTACGGGTGGCTTTGCCGCGCCTAAAGTCCGACGACGCCATTGCGGCAGCCCTTAAAACTGCCGGCGCCCAGGTGGATACTTTCGCGCTAACCCAAACCATTCCTATTGAATCTGCGCAGCTAGAACAGATGCGCCAAAGGCTTGCATCTGGCTATTACACCTGGGTGGTGCTCTCTTCCTGGCGAGCAGCACAGGCTGTACTGCCGCAGCTAAATACGCTTGCGCTAGCACCCGCCTCAGCCCCCACACTCAACTCACCCACCCTCGCATTGAGCTCATTTGCACTAGCCTCGGAAGCTGCGACTCGCGAGAGTTCCGCTAAACAGAGCCTTGACCGCGCCAGCCAAGCAGATTCCATTCAAGGCATTCAAGGAACCACGCACTTGGCAGTAGTTGGCCAGTCCACTGCCGAGTGGGTAAACAGCCACTGCACACTTAAGCCCGCCCTGGTGGGGGCGGGTAGCGCCGCCAAGCTATTGGAAATTTTCCCGACGCCGCCCGTCAGGCAAGCCACACCCACCAGGCCCACCGGGCCCGCCGCCCCGGCCACCCCACAGCAACCTGTTGTCACCATGCCTGCCGCGCCCACCGGGCAAGCCCAGGCCACCAGACCCATCGAGCAAGCCGCCATTTGCCTGCCTCAGTCGCAGCTAGCCGCCCCCACGCTAGCCCAAGGACTTAGCCAGCTTGGCTGGCAGGTGGACGCCGTTGCAACCTACACCACCAAGCCCCTCCCTCAGCTACCAGCCCACCTCAAAACCCAGTGGCAAGCCGGGGCGTGGGGCGCCGTCGTCGTCACTGCAGGCTCTAGCGCCCAAGCCCTGCTGCAACTGCTGGGCCCCCCACCTGAGAAAACCGCAGTGGTCAGCATCGGCCAGTCCACCAGTGCACGCTGCCGCGAACTGGGCCTGCGCGTAGATGCCACCGCCGCCAAGCCGCGAGCCGAACACATCACCCAAGCCATAATTAACCTATTTAAAGCAAAGGATTTTTCATGACCACCATCCCCCAAAGCGCCCTGGACCTGCTAGCCAGCCACGGTGTCGCGCCGGCTCCCATTCCCACGCTGCGCCCGCGCCGCCTACGCTCCACCCCGGCCATGCGCGCCCTGGTTAGCCAGCACCACATCGACCCGGCCAAACTGATCCTGCCGGTGTTCGTGCGCGAGGATATTAGCGAGCCGCAAGCCATTAGCGCCATGCCCGGCGTCTACCAGCACACCCTGGACTCGCTGCGACGCGAAGCGGTGGCCTGCGCCGAAGCTGGCGTGGGCTCAATTGACCTATTCGGCGTGCCCGCAGTGCGCGACGCGGCAGGCAGCCAGGCCTGGGACAGTGAAGGAATTTTGAACCAGGGTATCGCTGCTGTGCGTGAAGAGGTGGGCGACGCAGTGGTGGTTTGCGCCGACACCTGCCTAGATGAGTTCACCAGCCACGGCCACTGCGGGCTGCTAGACGAGCACGGCGGCGTAGACAATGACGCAACCTTGCCGCTCTACCAGGCCATGGCCGTCAGCCAGGCCGAAGCCGGCGCCCACATGGTCTCCCCCTCAGGCATGATGGATGGGCAGGTAGCCGCCATCCGCCAGGCCCTAGACGCCTCCGGTCACGCCGACGTGGCAATCCTGGCTTACTCGGCCAAATACGCCTCCGCCTACTTTGGGCCCTTCCGTGAAGCCGTGGGCTCCACCCTCAAGGGCGACCGCCGCACCTACCAGCAAGACCCCGCCAACCGACGCGAAGGCCTGTATGAGGCACTGCTCGACGCCGCAGAAGGGGCTGACATGGTAATGGTTAAACCCGCCGGCCCCTACCTGGATGTGCTTAGTGACGTGGCCGCAGCCAGCGACATTCCAGTGGCGGCCTACCAGGTCTCCGGGGAGTTCGCCATGGTTGAGGCGGCCGCAGCCAACGGCTGGATTGATCGCGAGCGCGTGATCCTTGAAAGTGTGCTGGGCATTTTCCGTGCCGGCGCTGACACGGTGCTTACCTACTGGGCTCGCGAAATCGCCCAGATGCTGCGATAAGCCACGATCCCAGAGGCTGCGGCAGCCCAGGCACACCAGCCCGGCGGCACCCCAAGTTCACTGCGGGTGTGACAGCCAGGGCGCACCAGCCCGGCTGCCGCAACGCCGCAGGAAAAATAGACCAAACGCTGCGATAGGACTTAATTATGAATCTAAATGAACGCTTATTTACCCAGGCCAAGGGGATTATTCCGGGGGGCGTTGACTCTCCCGTGCGCGCCTTTGGGGGCGTGGGAGGCACCCCGCGTTTCATCAGCGCCGCTAAAGGGGCCTACGTTACCGACGCCGACGGGCGCAACTATGTGGACCTGGTGGGCTCCTGGGGCCCAGCCCTGCTAGGCCACGCCCACCCACAAGTGGTGGCCGCCGTGCAGGAGGCCGCCGCGCGTGGACTATCCTTTGGCGCCCCTACCCAGAGCGAAACCCTACTGGCTCAAAAGGTGCGTGAACGAGTGCCGTTTGTGGAGCGGGTACGTTTTGTTTCCACCGGCACCGAAGCCACCATGACCGCTATCCGCCTAGCGCGCGGTGCCACCGGGCGCGAGCTGATCATTAAATTTGCCGGCAACTACCACGGTCACAGCGACGGTCTACTGGCTGCCGCCGGCTCCGGCGTAGCCACGGGCGGCCTGCCCGGTAGTGCGGGTGTGCCCGCAGCGATTACCGCCTGCACCATCGTGTTGCCCTATAACGACTTTGAGGCGCTAGAAGCCTGCTTCGCCGAGCGCGGGCAGGAAATCGCAGGAGTCATTTTTGAAGGCGCCCCCGCCAACATGGGCAGCGTGCCCCCACGACCTGGCTGGAATGAGCGCATCCGTTCCCTATGCACCCGCTACGGTGCGGTAATGATTTTGGATGAGGTACTCACAGGTTTTAGGGTCAGCTCTGCCGGCTGGTGGGGTTTGGAGGCTGTGGCCGGCTGGCAAGAGCACGACGGCGCCACCCCCGCCACCGCGCTAAGTGCTGAGCTAACCACCCCTGCTGCCCTGGCGCAGCTAGGCGCAGCAGAAAGCGCCGGATCAGCTACCACTAAAGCAGCTAGCACCAACGCCGTCGCCACAACTGGGCCCAACGGCACTGAAGCCAACGCCGTCGCCACAACTGGGCCCAACGGCACTGAAGCCAACGCCGTCGACGCCCCCAAATGGGTGCCTGACCTGGTGACTTTCGGCAAGGTCGTGGGCGGAGGGATGCCGCTAGCAGCCGTGGCCGGTCGCGCCGACATCATGGACCTACTGGCGCCACTGGGGCCGGTGTACCAGGCGGGCACACTCTCAGGTAACCCGCTAGCCACCGCCGCCGGGCTGGCCACACTAGAGCTGGCCGACGTCGACGTTTACAACACCGTCAACGCTAACGCCCAGGCTGTGGGTGAGATTGTGGGCCAGGCACTAACCCAGGCCGGAGTGGCGCACCGCGTGCAGCGTACCGGCTCGCTGATGTCCATCATGTTTGGCCCACAGGCAGCCCGCGACGGCGTCTACAACTACGACCAGGCGCGCCAGCAGGAAACCTGGCGTTACGCACCCTTCTTCCACACTTTCCTGGAGGCAGGGGTGGCGCTGCCGCCGTCGATCTTTGAAGTGTGGTTCCTATCCGCAGCTCACGGCGAGGCAGAGCTGGAAAAGATCGCTAGTGCTGCCCCGCGCGCTGCCGCAGCAGCCGCTGCAGCCCCAGCACCAGGCCAGTAACCAGCGCGCCAAGCACCAAGCCGAACACACCCGAGCAAGCCGTCTCCACGCACCACTTGACCACGCCGCTTAGCGAGTCGCCCAGACCCTGGGCGGCGTGGGTGGCTGCGTGGGCGGCGTGTTCCACCAGGTGATGCAGGGCGCCCACACCCAGGTTGTTGAGGGCGTCAATCACGATGTGTCCACCCACCCAGAGCATAGCCACGGTGCCAACCACCTCGATCACGCGGAAAACGCGCGGCATGGTTTTGACGATGGCACGACCCAGTTTCTCCTGGCCGCGACGCACCAGGGCCAAGCCCAGGTCATCCATTTTCACCAGCAGCGCCACCAGGCCGTAGACAAAGAACGTCATGATGAAGCCCACCACCACCATGATGGCGACTTTGCGTAGGTTGTCGTTGGTGTGCAGGCCCGCCAAAGATACCAGCATGATCTCAGTGGAAAGAATCAGGTCTGTGCGCACCGCCGAGCTGACAATGGCTTTTTCCACGGCGGCCGGATCTGCGGACTTGTCACTGGCACCGTGGGAGTCCTCATGTTCCTTGATGACCCCCCAGGCACTAAGCACTTTCTCTGCGCCCTCAAAACACAGGTAAGTGCCGCCCACCAGCAGCAAAATAGGCAGTGACCAGGGTGCCAGCCAGGTCAGCAATAAGGCCACCGGCAAAATAATGCCCAGCTTGTTGATTAGTGAGCCGCGCGCGATGCGTTTAATAACTGGCAGTTCGCGTTCAGGCTTGATGCCCTGCACGTATTGGGGAGTCACGGCAGTGTCGTCGATAACCACCCCGATTGCCTTGCTAGATGCTTTGGTTGCGGCTCCTGCCACGTCATCAACCGAGGCGGCGGCGGCTTTGGCTAGGGCGGCAATGTCGTCAAGAAGGGCGACTAGACCGATACTCAAGTGACTCCTAAAACTGGTGTTGCATTCAGTGTTAGTTAATATCCAAACTGATTTTGTCTCTCATGACAAGCACAGGCAGGCATGCAGACAAATACAGGCAAAATCATCCCTTCCCTATAAAAAATTCATGGGGTTTTATAGGGAACGGACGAAATCTCAGTATTTGTGTGACACTTATGCAGAGCACGCCTGTATGACGCATGCTTGTGTGCCCTGAGGCTGCCTCGTCCCAGCACCTGCATCATTGACACAATCGGTCATCTCCAGTGATACGGCAAGCCGACACTGTCTGCCTCTTCTCCACGCGCTGGCCCCGTCACTTCCAGTCCAAGGCATCCCAGGCGCGTGAACGCGCCCAGGTCGGAGCTATCAAAGGTAGTATGAGCCATGCGAGGTCTTTCAGATGAACGGTGCAGGAATTTCTCACCGAAAGACCTAGACTCTTACAAAGCCGCAATACGGCAAACGTCGCCCACCACACCTACACCCAAATGCGAAGAGCCAGGGAAAGATAACTAATGAGATGGCCAGTCTAGAGTTCTAGCTCTCCCACACAATCACCTAAAAGGAAAGGATTCAAAAGTGAAGATTGATATTGAAAAAGTCGCAGCCATCATTGAACAAGACTACCCGATTGTTAACTTCTGGCAAAAAAACGAGGTAAGTTATAAAGCTGTAGGCGTAGGTGGAAGGGTAGCTTTCATTAAAGATGAAGCCAGAACAGCCACTTTGATGGCTATGGACCCTAAAACAAAGAATTATGTTTTAGGGCCAGTTTGTCGCGATGAAAAAGAGGTAGCTGACTGGTTAGTGGGAGTCAAAAAAGAGGAGTCCGAAGAACACGAACGCAAGGAACGGATGGTTGGAATCGAGTTAACTTGTATTCGTGAAAGCCTTGGGCTTACCGATGATGGTCTAGCTGGCATCCTAAAAGTTAACCCACGGACCATTCGTTCTTGGCAGAAAGGCCGCGACCCTATCCCTTACCGTGTACCTTCTGAGTTAGAAAAACTTCAGGCTGAAACAGAACAAGCAGTTGAAGAACTGGTTGAAAAGTTGAAGGGTGAAGAAGAGCCTGTTGTTTTTGTCTGTCGTAATGATCGGGAGTTCGCTCAGCTTTACCCTGACTCGAAATTTAATGCACGCTGGTGGCGACAAGTGGCGCTTAAGGCGGCTAAGCAGGTTGAAGGTGCAAGGATTGAAGCAGTCATTCTTGAATAGAAGACTTAAGCCCTAAGCAGTTCAATAAGTGGAGTCAGGTGCTTGCACCACGAAGCCTACGGGTAGAACCCCATGATCTTGCATGTTAGCGTGCACCGCGCAAGTGTCACACAAGCGTAAGCACCACACAAATACTGACATTTCGTCCGTTCCCTATAAAACCCCATGAATTTTTTATAGGGAAGGGACGATTTTGCCTGTATTTGTACTGCCTGTATTTGCATGCATTTTCTGTCTGCAGACATCTCTACCTGCATACATATTTTGCCTGCACTTGCATATTAGCCCAGGACTTTGGTGGACTCCACTGCTTCGCTGTTGGCCTGGTTGCGCCGCGCCAAAATTGGCCGCAACACCAAACCAATTATTAATGCCGGAATTATAAATAACAGCAAATGCCCAATATGCCCCAGATATTCATTGCCACTATATCCAGCCACTCCACAACGCAGCGCGTCAATTACCGGCTTTGCCGGTAAATATGGGCTTAATTCAGACAAGAATCCCGGCAAAATAGCCAGCGGGAAAGACCCACCCGCACCGGAAACCTGCATCACCAAAAACAGAATACTAATCGCCTTGCCAACGTTTCCAAACGCGCTCACAAACGAATAATTAATCAGCGAAAATACTATTGCCGCCAACCACGCAGTTAACATAAATAGCCACGGGTGCACTGCTTGCACATCCAAAAACAGCAATAAACCGCCAGCCACTAAAGTCGCCTGCGCCAAGCCAATTGTGGCAAAAATACCCCAGCGCCCAAAAAATACTTGCGAAGGCCGTAATTTAGACACATTAGAAACCGGCTGCGCCCGCACCACCACACCAATCAACATGGTGCCCATCCACATTGCCACAGTTGCGTAAAGCGGCGCCATGGAAGAACCGAAATTTTCCACCGCGTAAATCGGGTGGCGCTCCACCACGGCCGGCGTGGTCAGGGCTTGGGCCAGGCGTTGGGGGTCGTCGCCAATAATTTTTTGCACCTGCGCCAAGTCGCCACTATCAATCGCCCCGCGCAGCTTTTCAGACAGTGTCTTCATCTGAGCCCCGGCAGAGCTGAGATCTTTAGCGGCGCCGTCGAGGTTAGTTTTCATTTGCGTCAGCTTTGCCTGTAGCGAGCCTGCCCCACTGCCTCCCAGCGAGGTGGAAACCGACTCGCGCACCTGCCCCAAACCGTCGGAGACCTGCGCCAAATCTGCGGCCAGCTGGTTGGCTTGGGGAGCGATATTGGTGTCTACCGTGGTTTTGAGCCCACTCAGCTCGGTTTTCGCCTGGTCAATCAGGTTTTTCGCCTCGGTAATGGAGGCCTGCGAGTCACCGGATTTATTGGAAATCTGCGTGGCCGCCGACTGTAGCGACGTAGCCGCGCTGTTGAGCCTGCTGATAATCCCATCGAGGCTGGTCAGCACCCCTTGTGCGCGGGTAGGGTCGGGCAGCTGAGCGATCAGCGTGGCCAGGTTGTCGCGCACTTTCTGGTAGTTGGCGGCCTGCGCCTGCAACCCGCTGGCCTGCTGGTTTAGGCTGGTCACAACGGCGGAGACGGACTGCCCGGAGGAGGTGCTCACCTGGTCTGCGGCGGCATTGACTGAATTTAGTGCCGTGGTGGAAGCGTTGAAAGCCCCTTGCAAGGCTTGGTTGGCATTGGCGACGGCGCTCTTGATGTTCCCGGTTTCGGTTGCCACCTGCCCTAGCTGAGTGCGTAGCTGCTGGGCGTCTTTGCTGCCTTGCCCCACCAAACCAACAGAACTGGTTACCAGCCCGTTAGCGCCGTCGACCAAGCCACCATAGGAAGTGAGCAGGCTAGCGGCACTATCAAAGCGGGTAGACAATGTCTCCACACGCCCCACCACAGTATTTAGAGCGTTAGTAGCCTCTGGGGTTGATAGCTGGGTAGACACCGTCTGGGCTAGGTTCAGCACCACCTCCCCCACAGTTTCGGTGAACACGGCATTCACCTGGGTGGAAACTGCCTGCGCCCCAGAGCCGGCAATCTTAGGGGCAATACCGTTACGTTTTTCGTTGATGTAGTAGTTCAGCTGTGTACTTTGGGCGCTGGAAGAGAAGAAACTGAGCATATTTTTGCTAAAGCCCTCGGGAATCACGATGGCCGCATAATATTTACCCGATTTAGTGCCCTCCAGTGCCTGCGCAGGCGTGGTCACCTCCCAATTGAGTTGCTTGTTGGCGCGCAGCGCGGAGACTACCTGCTCGCCCGCATTAATTTTCATGGGGACCAGGTCGCTTTTGTAGCCAGTGTCGGCATTGGCGACGGCGACAGTCAGGTTGCGCGTATTGCCGAACGGGTTCCAGGATGCGGCCACGTTAAACCAGGCAAACACCGCCGGAATTACCACTAGCCCGAGGATAATCACCAGGCTGATCACATTTATACGGGCGCGGCGCAGATCGTCGCGATATAGCTGCCAGGCCCCAGCAAGTGGCTTGGCCTGGGCTTTTCGGCTGGTCCAGGTTTGGGTGGCCGTGCGGGTTGGGGTTGTAGAGCGCCCCTGCGCGCGGGTGGCGGCGCGGGTTGAGGCGGCGGCGCGAGCCCGAGCCTCATCGTCATACTTGACACTGTCAGGCGTCTTAATGTCAGAGCGCTGGGCCGACGCCGCACTGCGCTTTTCATCTGCGTGCTTCATCGGCCTTCTCCTTCGTCTACAACCGGAATCTGCGTAGTTTCAGCCTGACTGCGCCCTAGCGCATCGTCAGGCACCTGCCGACCGCTTTCGCCAGCCTTTGCTGAGCCGGCTTGACTGCGCCCCGCCGCCGCAGCAGCAGCGTCGGCACTTTCCACACCGGCGGCGTCGGCACTAATTTCAACCAACGCCAGCGGCGAGCGAGAGCGCCCCTGGCGACGTCGCCCCATATGTCCATGCAGCATGGCCTTGATTTCGCCGTCACTCATTTCCAGCAAAGCCGCCTGACGCTCCAGGCGGTCGCGGCGGTACTCCATATAAACCAGGAAGCCGATCATGGCCACCAGCCACGCCATCCACACCGCCACATAAGTGATCCTCTGGTTGGTAGTGCTAAAACTACTGGTCAGGGCGGTAATCGCTGGCACCACCACACCCAGCACAATCGCTGCTACGCGCATACGCGGATACAGGCGCTCAAAGCGGCGGCGCTGATAGTCGGTTTCCCAGCGGTAATCTTCACGGTCGGCCAGGGCATGCAGGATCTGGGTGGTGCGCCAACGGCGCGAATCGCGGGTCTCCTCGGCGTTAAACAGGCCGCCCTCAGCAATGGCTGCAGCGGTCAGGCGGTTGATGTTAACCAAGAAAGGCCGCAGCCCAACCCCCACGGCAAAAGACCCAGCCGCCATTAGCGCCAAAACCCCCAGGTCATACAGGAAATGGTGGGCATAGAAGCCACCAATAACCTCTCGCACAGCTGCCACCCCATATTTAAAGGGCAGCACCGGGTAAACCCAGCCAAAGAAACTAGGCACCATTTCAATTGGGTATAGACCGGAAGAGCCAGGAATCTGTAAAATTACCATAACAACACAAAGACCCTTACCAATATGCTGGAAGGATGCACTGAGCGCATAGATAATAGACAGATAAGCCCAACCAATAAGGATTGTTGCCAGGTAGAACAGCACCACACTTTCGTGCTGTACACCTAGGATCAGGTCGCCGGTGGTGACCACAATGGCTTGCACTGCACTAATTGCGGCCATTAACAGCCAGCGACCCATATACGCCTGCGTATGCGTGATGGCCCCGATTCCCTCGCTGTCTACGTTCAGCTTGATCAGGACCACCAGCATGAACGCGCCCACCCATAAGGTCAGGTTGGTGAACACTGGGGCCATGGCCGAGCCGTAGTTAGCCACCGGGTAAACCTTGTGAGTGCTTAGCAGCGTGGGTGAAAGCATGAAGTTCGCAACCTTGTCCGCGCTCACGTCCAGCTTGTCGGTGAGCTGACGCAAGGCTGAGGTGCCGCTGATTGCCCCCAGGTCAGCGCGGGTGGATTCCAGATCGCTTTGCAGCTGCGTCAAAGTGGTGGCGCTTTGATTCAGGGCACTTTGCGTGGCCGCCAAGTTTTTGTCCAGCTGGGTGAGCATGGATTTTAGCTGCGTGATCTGCTGGTTTTGGTTGCTGATGGTGACCGCCAGCGTGCCCGAGAGGCGGTCCATGTTGTACAGCGAGCTACTGACCTGCGGCAGCGAAGAGGAAAAAACACTTTCTCGCGCGGAGCTAAAGGCAGTGGTGGAGGTGTTAGCCGCAGTGTTTAGCGCACTGGCGGCGTCGCTAAGCGAGGTGGAGGTGGCCGAAATTGAGCTGCCCACTGTGCGCAGATTGCTTAGGTTGGTGGCGGCGTTGGTGTTTTGCTGCGTCAAAATCGCCAGCGCATCGGATCCCCCGGGCACATTCCCCAGCCCCGCATTTTGCAACTGGGTCAGGATTTGGCCTTGAGTTTGGTTGATTGACTCTAGCTCACTCACGACGCCGTCAACTCGCCCCTGCGCGGATTGCACCGCCCCGTTAAGGTTGGCCGCATTTACTGACAGTTTGCCGGTGGCCTGAACCGTGAGGCTAGCCGATTTATCGAGTATGCCCGGGGCTTTGGAAGAAAAGTCGGTGATGGTTGTGGCCGTGGTGGACAGCAGCGTGCCGGTGTTTGTGGCGATCTGGCTCAGGTTTGTGACCTGGGTTTGCAGCGCAGTCAGTGAGTTTTGGGCGCTGGCAATTTTGGTGCGCGCCTGGTCAATTTGCTGGCTTTGGCTTTGCACTGAAGCTGCGGCGGCAGCTAGTTTTTGGGCGCCCTGGGCCAGGGATTTATCTGTGTTTGCGTTAGCGGTGGCGGTTTGGGCGCGCACGTGCTTAGAAAAGTCTCCCAACTTGGTGGTTACCACCTTGGATACTTGCGAGACAAAAGCGGAGTTAATTTTTCGATCCAATGTAGTGGCGCCAGCGTTAGTGATTTGCGGGGCCACCGCATTGAGTTTTTGGTTGACGTAATACTCCAGCTTGGGCTGCCTGTAATGCTGCGGGTCCATAAAGCTGACCAGGCTGGTAGAGAAGTTAGCGGGGATGATGATAGCCGCATAGGACCTACCGGTTTTTACGTCGTCGATAGCCCCCTGCCGCGTGGTGAAGTACCAGCCCAGGTCGTGATTGTCTTTAATTTGGGCGGCTACTTGGGCGCCGGCGTCGATCTTGCCGGTAGCGGCGGTGGTGGCACCCTTATCTTCATTTACGACGGCGACGCGCAAGTGGGAGGTGTTGGCGTAGGGGTCCCAGAAGCCGGCGATATTGAACCAGGCATACATTGCGGGTAGGAAACACACGCCCACCACTACGATCACAGCGAAAGGCACGCGCAAAATACGCCCAATATCGCGCCTGAAAATTTTGAAAGCTACCCGCAAACCCACGTCACCTTTCAGTTGGTTATGTATCGGCTGCGCATGTATCTGGGGAAAACTCGCAGCTAACAAGACTTCAAGTCTAACTATCCACGCTCACCAACCACATACACCACTCATAGAGGTCAGCGGTGAAAGTAAGCACCCTTAATGTGACCTATACCCTTATGCGTGTGGCGTAGTTATTAACAAGGATGAAACGCGGAATTAAACTCAATACATGGAAAACAACGCAGCCGCTTTCTCCACTCGCGCGATTCACTTGGGTTTTGAGCCAGATCCGATCACCGGTGACGTGGTTCCCCCTATGCATGTGACCAGCACTCACGTACAAAATGCTCCTGGCGATCTCAAGCAGGGCTTTGAGTATGGTCGTTGTGGCAACCCTACCACCAACGCTTTCGCCGGCGCCCTAGCCGCCCTGGAAGGCGCCACCCATGGATTCGCCTTCCCCTCAGGCATGAGCGCCGAGGATACCGTGGTGCGCCTGCTAACCCGCCCCGGCGATCACATCATTCACTCCACCGATGTTTACGGCGGCACTCACAAGCTTTTCAGTGTCATTAAGCCAGCCGAAGGCTTCACCTCAGCGGCTGTGGATCTTACCGATTTAGGTGTGGCCGCGCGCGAAATTCGCGCCCAGCGCCCCCAGCTGGTGTGGGTGGAGACCCCCTCTAACCCCTTCCTAACGGTAACCGACATTGCCGCCGTCGCCGAGCTATGTCACGAGGTGGGGGCACTTTTGGTGGTTGACAACACCTTCGCCACCCCGCTGCTGCAGCGTCCGTTGGAGCTGGGCGCTGACGTGGTGGTGCACTCCACCACTAAGTACATTGGTGGACACTCGGATGTGGTTGGTGGCGCGGTGGTGCTGCGCGACGGTTTGCAGCTACCTGAACATGTCACCCCCTTCTTTGATTCTCGCGACGCCGCCGAGGAGCTGACCCGTCTGCAGATGACTTTGGGTGCCATTGAGTCCCCGCGCGACGCTTTCCTAGCCCACCGTGGCCTAAAGACCCTGGCAGTGCGCGTGGAACGCCACTGCACCAACACCCAGGCGGTGGCCGAGTTCTTGCAGGCCCATCCCAAGGTAACTGCCGTCTATTACCCGGGCCTGCCCAGCCACCCGGCGCACGAGTTGGCTCAGCGCCAAACCCCGCTGGGTAGCGGCGGGGTGCTTTCTTTCGAGCTGGCCAATGAGGACGACGCCATCCGCCTAACCGGCCTGACCCGCGTGTTTGCGCTGGCTGCATCGCTGGGCGCACCCGAGTCGCTAATCGAGCACCCGGCAATCATGACCCACTCGACCCGCACCGGCGGGGTTGGGGGCGTGCCCGGAACTCTGCTGCGCCTGGCCGTAGGTCTGGAGGACGTAAACGATCTGATCGCCGACCTTGATCAGGCCCTAGCCCAGATCTAAGGCCGCGCTAGCTGCCTGACTGGAGCGGCCCGTCAGATTGGCGCCGCTTGGCTGGGCTGACTGGATTGGCTGGCCGGCTGGACGGCAGGGCGGGATGTCCAGCCAGACCAGCCGGGCGCCGTCGTCGGCCCTAAAACCAACCCAACGCAAGCCGCCCTGCCAACTGAGTCACACCACTAGCGGGGCGGCTCACGTGTGTCGAGCCTTACCTAGCCATAGGTCTCTGACATAGGCTGACGCGGTGAGTACCGCATTGACACATCTTCCTGACACAGCGCTAGTTTTTGAAGGCGGCGGTATGCGCGGGGTGTACACTGCCGGACTGGTGGCCACCCTGATCGAGGCTGGCCTAGATTTTCCCCATGTTTCGGGTATTTCTGCGGGTAGCTCGCACACCGTTAACTATGTTTCACGTGACGCCGCCCGCGCCCACGACTCCTTTGTGGATGTGGCTCTCAGCCCTGAATTTGGCGGCTACAAGCACTGGCTAGCCGGGCGCGGCATCTTCAATGTGGACTATCTCTACCACGACATTGCCGAGGCTGACGGCGATTTCCCCTTCGACTACGACACTTTCATGGCCAACCCAGCACAGATACGTGTTGGCTCTTTTAACGCCACACGCGGTCAGGCCGTTTGGTTCACCAAAGAAGACATGCATAACGTCTCTGACGTGGGCTTACTTGCACGCGCTTCATCCACCTTGCCGGTACTGATGCCGCCGGTAGAGATCGACGGCGACACTTATGTCGACGGCGCTCTTGGCCCCAACGGCGGTATTCCACTGGACGCCCCTATGCGCGACGGTTACCGCAAATTCCTGATTGTGCTCACCCGCCCGCGCGACTTCATCAAGCCGGCCACACGCCTGGGCACCCACGCCAGCATGCGCGCCGCCTTCCCACGTCTACCTTCCATTGCCGACGCCGTCACCGCCCGCAGCGCCCGCTACAACGCCGCCCGCAAAACCGCTTTCAGACTGGAAGCTGAGGGACGCGCCTATGTCTACTGCCCGGAAGTCACCGAAATTTCCAAGCTCGAAATGCGCTATGAAGTGCTCGAAGAGGCCTACCAGGTGGGTTACGCCCAGGCTCAGCGCGAACTGCCGGCAATCAAGGAATTCCTGGGGGTCTAGGTAGGGTCCACAGTGCCCGGGGCGCAGGCTAGCTTGGGAATTACCAGCCAGGCGCCGTCGTCGAGAGCACGGGCCAAGGGTGGAAGGCAGCCAAACGTGGCGGCATCGCGAACGCCACCCCATAAGACGCCACCCCATAAGACGGCCCCAAATCAGGGCACACTGAGCGCGTAATTTGGGCCACGCAGACACCCTAAGACAACTAGAATTTACTAAATTCCTAGTTTTCGAAGGAGACGTCATGGCACACGAGGCGCTCGTGCAGGCTCTACCCAAGATTGAGTTGCACGTACACATTGAGGGCACGCTAGAGCCGGAGCTGAAATTCAAGCTAGCCCAGCGCAACGGCATCAAGCTACCTTTTAGTAGCGAGCAGGAAGTTAAGGACTCCTACACTTTCGACGATCTAGCTTCCTTCCTGGACGCCTACTACGACGGCATGAACGTGCTGCTCACCAGCGAAGACTTCTATGACCTGGCCATGGCCTACTACCGCAAGGCCGCCAGCCAGGGACTGCGTTACGCAGAAATTTTCTTTGACCCCCAGGCTCACACCTGCCGTGGGGTCAGCTTCCACACCGTGATTTCTGGTCTGCGCCGCGCCCAGCTTGAGGCCGAGCAAACCCTGGGCGTATTTAGCCAGTTCATCATGTGTTTCCTGCGCGACTTCCAGCCCGAATACGCCATGGCTACACTGCTGGAGTCGCTGCCCTACCAGCAATGGATCGTGGGGGTGGGCCTGGACTCTGACGAAACCGACCACGAGCCGGCCAAGTTTGCCGCAGTCTTTGCCCGCGCCCGCCGCGAGGGATACCAGCTGACCATGCACTGCGACGTCGACATTAAAGACTCTATTGAGCACATCCGCCAGGTCATTGAGGACATTCAGGTGCAGCGCGTGGACCACGGCACCAACGTGGTGGAGAACCCGGCGCTGGTTAAGTACCTGGTGGAGCACCGTATTGGGTTGACCAGCTGCCCGATTTCGAACCTGTGGATTTCTGAGTCTGACAAGGTTGAGTTGGTTAAGCAGCTAGTTGCCGACGGCGTTTTGGTGACTATCAACTCTGACGACCCGGCCTACTTTGGCGGCTACATCGGCGACAATTTCCAGCGCGTGGCCGATCATGATGGGGTTGACGAGGACTTTATGCGAACCCTGGTGGCTAACGCGATCGAGATTTCCTGGGCGCCACTAGCTGTAAAGCAGCACCTGCGCGAAGAGCTCGCTGCGCTCTGATTACAGCCGCTGGCAGGCAGCCAGAGGATGGCAGGCAAAATCAGACAAATACAGGCAAAATCATCCCTTCCCTATAAAAATTCCATGGGGTTTTATAGGGAAGGGATGAAATGTCAGTATTTGCGACGGCGCCCGCATATTAGCGACGGCGCATGCAGACCAGGGGATGCAGGCCGAGGTTCAACCCAATGCGTCCCGACGCAAATATTAGGCAATATCAGCGGGTAAATAACAGTAAATACTAATTATTTACTGGGATCCCATTTACCTGAAGCGTCGAAATAGTAACGCTTGCCGTCAATAGTTTGGTAACCGGTAAGCATTAGACCCTTATATGCACCACTCAAATTAGTGGAACCTTTACCCGGGTCTAGGTAATACCAAGCATTACCGGACTTAAACCAACCAGTGGTTAATACGCCGTCGTTCCCAAAGTGATACCAACCCGGGTAAGCCTTATACCAGCCGGTAACCATTGTGCCACCGGGAGTGAAGTAATAAGATTTCCCGCCAATAGTATTCCAGTTGACATACATATGACCGTCGCCACCGTCTAGGTAAAAGCGCGCCCAGCCCTCAATATGCCAGCCTTTACTTAAACCATTAGTGGTGAAGTGATACCAGTATTTGTTGCCTAATTTATCGGTTTTCTTTGAAGCACCCCAGCCACTGGCAGCCCAACCATTTGCATCAAATAGATATTTAACGCCTTTAATTGTAGCTACACATTTGCTTGGGTAGGAGCCGTCTGAATTGCGGTACCACCAGGAGTCGCCGCCCTGATAAACCCAGTCCCCGCCTTTAACAGTGCAGGTTTTGTCCACCCAGCCGTTGCTGGAGTCGATGACGCCAGTGCCCGGGGCACCCATCTTGCCGACGACGCCAGCTTGGGTTAGCTGCGTTACCGACGACGCCGCTGCTACCGGGGCCGCCACGGACGACGTCGTCGCCGCAGCAGCTGTAACCGCGCCACTCCCGAGAGTCGCCGCAGCCACAGCCGCAGTTAGCAGGAAAGTGTTGGTACGGCGCAAAATTCGCTTGCCGAATCTGCTGTTTTTAAGCACTTTAGACCACCTTGATCTGAGAATTTGACTGGTTCAAAAATATCCAATTCACCTTAAAATTACCTAGGCATTGAGAAAATTTAGGGAGTTTCACACTCAAAGTGGCAGGTGACGCAGGCTTTTACAGTGTCCAGGAAGCAGGCCTGTTTAGGCTGGCTAAGCGGGCCGTAAGGAGGCTGGCCGCAAGAGTATACCGAGCCAGATCGTTTGGGCAGGTCAGGTCCGAAGTGCACATCTAGGTTACTGGCTCACTGCGCAAGTCTTTGGCTCGCGCCGCAAATCCTGATCCGCACCGTAGAGCCTCGGTTCACAACCTGCTCCTTGGTTAACAACTCATACAGCTGCTCACAGATACTGACATTTCATCCCTTCCCTATAAAACCCCATGGAATTTTTATAGGGAAGGGATGATTTTGCCTGTATTTGCCTGTATTTGCCTGTACTTGCCTGTATTTATTCTCCGCGCAGGGCCTCTACAGGATCTTCACGCGCAGCCTTGGAGGCCGGCAGCAAACCAGCCAAGAAGGTCAAGCCCATAGAAATGAGCACCAAAATCACTCCGGCAGCAACCGGCAGCGTGGCAATGTCTTGCACCCCAAAGCGGTCTGCCACATAAATATTGGCTGGAATAGTCACCAACACGCTCACTCCCACACCCAGCAAACCTGCCAGAGCGCCCACAATCAGGGTTTCCGCATTAAACACGCGGCGAATATCGGCTTTAGACGCACCAATTGAACGTAAAATCCCAATCTCTTTACGCCGCTCCAATACGGAAATAAACGTGATAATACCAATCATAATCGACGACACTACCAGCGAAATAGACACAAATGCCACCAGCAGCGCAGTCACAATATTAATGATGTTGGTGATTGAACTCATCAGCATCCCCACAAGGTCTGAATAAACAATAACCTTGCCGGTTTGTTTGGCAGCTTTAGCTTCCGCATTGTAACTAGCGAGGATAGATTTAACATGATCTTTATCTGCGAAAGACTTCGGATAAATATCAATACGTTCCGGCTGATCAGCGCGCGCATACCCTAAAGTGAGTAAATTTGCGCGAGCCGTAGTGGCCTTAGGATTAAGTAGCTGAGTTAATAATGCCGCAATTTCTTCCGGCTTCATATTAAACTTAAATGCGTCTTTAAGTTTATTCGCATCCACCTGCATAGCACTGGAAAGGTTGCCCATAATCTGCCCCATGGCGTTTTGCACCTGAGCAGTCAATTGGGTTTGCAAGGTGGTCATCAGCTGGTTAAGTGAGATTTGCAGCAACTGCCCAACTGCTTTACTTAGCGCAGTACTAACCGTGGAGCTAAGCGCACTAGCCACTTTACTGGAGATCTGAGCGGCCAGGTCAGCAGAAACATTTTCAGCAATTTGTTGCACTGCCGGATCATTACCCAGGGCCTGGGTGAGGTTAGCAGTGAGCTTGGCTCGGTCAATTATGGTGTCGCCACTAAAGATTGGCGCCAAGAGCTTTTGCACCTGTTCGGTTTGCAGATACTTTGTCACCGCCGCAGCAATCTTGGCAGGGTCGGCTTGGCCTGGCGTGCCCGGGCCGCCACCGTCGTCGTCGCCCCCATGCTGTGCATACCAGGGTATAAAACCGCCCACCACCTGAGTGAGGATATTACTTAGCGCCTGCGCGCCGCCAGGTTTGATCGCCCCATTAGCTAGCGCAGCCTGCACCACTTTAGCTAGATCGATGTTGGCCAGTTGCGGAAACTGTTTCTGCAAAGCTGAGTAATCCAGCTTAGAGGCATCTAAACCATTTAAATCAATCGCAGGCATCTGACTTAAATCCAGGCTACTTAAGTCCAGCTGTACGTTACCTACAGCCCCACTTAAATCCATACCGGAGAAATCTAAATTATTCAATCCGGCATTAATAGAGGACGGATCAAACTTAAACGCTGCAGTCAATTTATCTTGATCGATAGTGATTAGCGAAGATAAATCGATTTGCGGGTTGGCCTGCTCTTTGGCTTCTTCCTCGAAAGTTTTGCCGGTAAATACATTTCGTTTGGGATCAGCTAGCTGCTGCTTAACAATTGGTGACGCCGCCGCCTTGTCAATTACCTGTTTCGTTAACGCCCCGGTGTAATAAATACCCGGAGAAAGTACACTCGACTGCCCAAATCCGCCGCCACTAGAAGTTGGTTTAACTATACCTACAACCTTTAGGTCAGTGCCGGCAGCTACAATTTGTTTGAGTGCATTCGCATCATTGTCGCGAGCACTCCAAACCTTATATTTAGCATCATATTTGTAAAGATCGGGCACGTTAACTAGCTTGAATTTAGCACCCATAATTTGCTGAGGAGCCCATGTAGCAGCAGAGTTTTTTAGCTTTACCCCCTCATTTTGGCGTAGTTTAGCCATGGCATTTTGCAACTGCCCATAGTCACGCAAACCTAGCGTATATTCAAGCCGCTCAGGCAAGCGCCCATTAGAATCTAGCGCCACCACCAGCTCATTTGCCGCCGTCGGCCAACGCCCACTAACTACATCATAGCTATTTTCATACAGTGAACGATCATTAGCTAACTGTTTGAAAATATTTGTAGAAGTCATAGATTGGAAAGCTCCGAAATTAGTGGAGCCTTCGGTGAAGGTCACATCCGGATTTACCTGCACCGGCCCTTTAGAGCTTTTTGGTAGATAGATGCGCGGGTTAATACCGTAATTATATTCAATGGTGCGCACATACTTATTTATGTTGCCACCATTACTCTTTAAATAGCTTTGCAGCGAAGTTAAATCATTGGTTTTCATTGACGCAGTCACATTAGATAACTGCGAGGCAGTATGAATTTTGCCGTCATTTGGCGCATCTTCACCCGCTGCCGAGGTAGATAATACGCCAGTTAAATCCATTCCCACCCGCTCAATAGTTAGCGGGTAAGAAGCCATAGCGCGTTCCTGGGTGGTAATAATGTAATTATTAGCCCCGCTTGCCAACGCCAGCACCAGCGCAATACCAATAATGCCAATCGACCCCGCAAATGAGGTCATGGCTGTGCGCCCCTTTTTGGTCATCAGGTTGGTAAAACTGAGCCCCAGCGCAGTCAGCGGACCCATGGACACGCGTCGCGGCCTGCGCCCAGGACGGCTGACATCCACGCGGTTTTTGTTGCGTCCCCACCGTTTTGCGCCCGCGTCTGTCCTGCGCCTGCCCGCGTTCCGTTTTGCGCCCGCGCCTGTCCTATGCCTGCCCGCACCTATCCTATGCCTGCCCGCGCGTTGGCCTTCCTCAGGTCCAACGACGCCACCCTCGCTCTCAGCCCCGGCCGCGCCGTCGTCGTCACCATAAGCAACACCGCCCTCAACAGCACTGCCCTCAGCCTTCTCACCAGCACTTACGGCGGGTATCTGCACAGTGTCATCATTCAGGGCCGCAGCTTCACGCGCAGCCCTAGCCCCGCCGTCGCCCGCAGTACCCCCGCCTACACCTTCAGCCCCGCCGTCGCAGCCAACTGCCGCGCCTGCCACACCAGCCGCACCATCGCCGCCACCGTCACCCTCTGCATCAGCGCCGTCGCCGTCCGCATACTCCAGCTCCCCCACAACCGGATCTGAGTCGGCAATGATGCGCCCATCAGCCAGTTCCACGATGCGTGTGGCATATTGGTGGGCCAGCTCGGGGTTGTGGGTGACCATAATTACCAGGCGCTGGCGGGCCACCTCCTGCAGCAGGTCCATCACCTGCACCGACGTGGTGGAGTCCAGCGCGCCAGTGGGCTCGTCGGCTAACACAATTTCAGGGTCATTGATCAGCGCACGTGCAATGGCCACGCGCTGCATCTGCCCACCCGACAGCTGGGAGGGCCGCTTGTGCGAGTGCTCCGCCAAACCCACAGTTTCCAGGGCAGCCAAGGCGCGGCGGCGTCGTTGCCCACGCGAAACCCCCGAAAGCGTAAGTGCCAGCTCCACATTGGCCACCACGCTTTGGTGCGGGATCAGGTTGTAGCTTTGAAACACGAAACCCACGCGCGCATTGCGGTAGGCGTCCCAGTCGCGGTCTTTGTAGTGGGCGGTGGAGACGCCGTCGATCACCAGATCGCCTGAATCGAAGTGGTCCAGCCCACCGATCACGTTCAGCATGGTGGTTTTACCCGAGCCCGAGGCGCCCAGGATTGCCACAAACTCGTTGTCGCGGAAAGTTACACTCACGTCATCCAGCGCCACCTGCGTCAATGCGCTGGTGACATAGGATTTCGAGATTTCGCGGAGCTCAAGCATGACTTCAGTCTATGCAGCATCGCCTCGGGTGCGAACGCGGGTTCATTATTAGGGATAGCGGTGTTATTGGGGTGCCGCTGCGTTGAGGGTGCCGCCCACATTAACGACGACGCCGCATTGGCGGCCCACTTGCATTGGCGCCGTCGCCACCTTGGGAACGTTGTCTTGGGGGGCGCCGCGCCTTGGGAATGCCATGTTCGGAACGCTGCCGCCTTGGGAACGTTGTCTTGGGGCGCCGCGCCTCTCACAGCAGCTAGCACCAGCACCGCCCGCCCTGGTCTCAGACCCCAGACATTTGTCTCACACTCCAACCCTATGCCTCACAAATACTGACATTTCGTCCGTTCCCTATAAAACCCCATGAAATTTTTATAGGGAAGGGATGATTTTGCCTGTGTTTGGGTTTGTATACCCTGAAGTGCGTGAGTAAGACTTATACCCCAGCCTCGGCTTACACCCCCGCCTCGGCGCTGGGTCGAAATGCACGTCTGATTTATGGTGCGATTGCAGCAATAACTTGGTTCGGTTTCAGTGCCACTGTAATTATTACTGCCTGCGACGGCTACGCGCGCGGCAATGTGGACCCCGGCATGTTTGGCACCAGCGCCCCGGGCTGGTCCGGCGCCCCTACCCGACTGTTTGAAACCTTTAGCTACTTCACGGAATGGTCAAACATCCTGGTGGCGGTGGTGGCCACGTACCTAGCGCGCCATCAGGGCCCGGCCAATAACTGGTGGCGAGCCTTGCAGCTGTGCGCCACCATGATGATCACCGTGACCGGCATTGTTTACGCCGGTTTTATTGGCCCTTACAAGCAGCTCTCGGGTTGGGATTACCTAACTAACCCGATTCAGCACATCATCGTCCCCCTCGCCATGGTGCTGGCTTGGTTTGTCATCGGCCCACGTGGGGGCATTGATCGAGGCGTAATTTTGCGCTCTCTAGTGATTCCGGTGGTGTGGGTGCCTTTCATTCTGATTCGCGGCGCCATTACCCACACTTATCCTTATGGATTTTTGAACGTGGAGGTGCTTGGCTACGCGGTCTCACTGATGGCTATTGGTTTCACGCTGGTTTTTGCGCTGGTGTGCATCTTGATTTTCGCCGGTTTTGACCGCTGGCTGGTGCGCCGCGCTCAACGCTAACACCTATTTGCTGCACATTTGGGGTCGACGTTCGTGGTGCGTCGGCCCCTTTTCTATTTCTCTTGGCTGCACAGCCCCCGAGTCTCCTTTCGCACCGACCCCTTTTTGTGTCACGCCTCCTTATATATAGGTGCAACAACGACGACGCCGCTCGTTAGCCTTTCTCGACGCCGCGTGCCAGCGTCTCCATATCTTGTCTGCCAACCCCCACAACCCAGCATCGGGGCAGGTAGACCCTATGGGTGCCGTCGAGTCCAAATATCAGCAACGCAAGTCATCAGACCTTCAAGGATGCAAAGGCGAAAATTCGGGTTTAACGCGTTTTAATGGTAGGGCGCAGCTCGCCAGCCCTGCCGCTCAACCTATCCCACCCCTAAACTTCAACCCCAAAAGCCACACCCCCCACTTCCAAAACACCAAAGCCGATCGGCATCAACCAGTTTACAAACCGGCTTCTACCTGCGAATATGCACATATTTTCAGCCATCCAGCCTTGTTAAATAAGCTGCAACACCACCCTCTTGACAAGGCTTAACCAATCACTTTGAAACAACGCCTGACAAACTGATTGTGACGTGCAGTCATGCGCACAAAGGAGGCCACAGGGGTGCCGCTATCACACTTTAGGTTAACAACTGATATGGTTTTAATATAACTTCTTAACTTAAATTCGAGGCTTTTTCCTTAAAGTTTCCTGAGAGTATTCTTGGGTTCCACTTAAGGAATGATCACGCTTGGTTAACATATTGTCACACCAACCCCAGACCCTGCCCTCAAAAGTGCCTCTGACCTGCACTTTCAGCATATTCCCAGGTAATCTAAAAGATAACAACTAATAAAATTAAGCTTTTATAACGCCTGTCACTGGGCTTTAATTCTGACCAAATTAAGACCTATTCTGACACCACTTGAGTTCCCAAGAATAGTTATCGGAGTAGTAGACGTGGCACAGGAAATTTCACGGCGTAACATCGCCAAGGGTGCTGCCTGGTCAGTACCAGCCATTGCGATCGCTAGCCCTGCGGTTGCGGCTGCAACCAGTGCTTGCACCCCTGAGAAGAAGCGCATCATCGACGAGGCATTCAACTGCATTTGCCTGATGGCCTATTGGACCGAGCCTAGCTGGAACCTTGGTAACGGCTGCAACAAGGTGCCTAGCTTCAACGTCATCAACCTCAGCCGTTACGAGGTCAACGCCAGCGTTAAGAACCCGCTGAAGATTCACTTCGAGGCCATCCGCACCTCTCGCTCTGGCCGCGTACCCAACGGCCCGGCCAAGCCCACCACCAGCTGGGGCTACATTGACAACTACACCCGCAACGTCAATGTTTACACCGGCGACATGGGCAACCAGAAGGGTATCTCCTGGAACTGGACCTTCAACCAGGTTCAGGGTGGTCACGCCGGCACCCCCATTCGCTCTGCCGAGTGGGCTGTTGACCGTGACAACCAGGCTGACTTCTCCTTCAGCACCGGTATAACCGAGGGCGGCGGCATTATCGTTCAGGCCACCCTGATGTCCCTGCCTAAGGTGACCATCAAGCGCGAGTCGATCGAAGAGATTCACCACATCGACCTCAAGCGCTGCGAGGAATACATCAAGATCAAGAACGAGACCACCACCGTAAAGATGATTTACGGCGGCCCGCTGCTGAGCAGCTCTACCGGTGTTCTGTGGAAGACCAACGGGCGCAGCTACACAATTCCCGGCGGCACCCACTCTTGGAACGTGGGCGAGTCTTGGTGGAGCTGCACGGTTGGTAACTGGGTCTCTGACACCCTGCCTCCGCGCGGTAGCCGTGGCTACGAGTCCACCGACGGTCGTTTCTGATCCCCAGAAGCCCCATACTTTAAGGACGAATTATGGTTTCGCGTCGCGAGCTAATCATTGGCACCGCCACCGCTACGGCGGCCGTGTCACTGTCGGCAGGTGCCTTTGCGGCTCCTTCCCCCGACAAGAAGAAGGTTTCCTCTACCGAAGCCCGCAAGGTTATCGACGAGGTTCTCTCTGCTGTCGCCTGGGATGGCCTGACCGCCTACTGGACCGAGCCTAGCGACGGCCTGGCCAACGGCTTTAGTAAGGTACCCAGCTTCAACCTGATCAACCTCAGCGACTACGCCCTAACCGTAGCCAGCCCTTGGATGATCACTTTCTCTGCGGTGCGCGCTGACGGTACTGCCGCTCGCCCCAACGGTCCGCTACTAGCATCCACCTCCTGGGGTAAGACCAGCCGCGTAAACCGCAACGACGTCGTCGACGAGCAGGCCGCCCGCACCTGGACTTGGACCGCCAAGGGGCTAAACGGCAAGGGTTACGTACCCGCGGCTCGTCGTCGCGGTGGCGACAACATCGCGGACATGGCCTTCTCTACCGGCACCACCTGGGGTGGCATCAAGATTCGCGCTACCCTAAGCCAGGCGCCGGTGCTCTACCCGAGCCTGCAGGAGATCGAGGCTGTTAAGGGCGTGTCCCTGGCCGGCGAAAGCGCTTACTACGCCAACGCCATCAAGGCTCAGCCCAAGTCCTACTTCCACCTCTACGACCACCACGCTCAGGCTGGTAAGGCCGTGTGGCGCAACAACGGCGACTCCTTCAACCTGCCCGGCGGCACTTTGCGCTGGAGCGAGGGAGACTCCTTCTGGAGCACCGAAGTAGGTAACTTCTGCTCAGAGATGCGCCCCATCGGCGTGGTTCGTGGCCAGAACGCTGACGGTATCTTCTAAAAGAAACCTTCTTCCTTTCTACGACGACGCAGGCAATGCCTCAAGATTTTCTTGGGTATTGCCTGCGTCGTTTGCATATGTAAAGCTGACCAAATCCGACTTTGAGAGTATGTGCACAATTTTCTCAGGATATTTTAAGGAAAGGTCATTTTTACGCGAAATTTCGCGCTTTTTATAGAGATCATACAAGTTTTGCTGCTTTTCTTTGGCTCAGATATAGTTCTTGGTGTTGATAGGAGTTAAGACATCAGATCAGCTTAGGTTGTCAACATCGTGCCCTTACGGTGGCGACAGGCTTTGATTCGCGGCTGCACATCTTTCCCCAGGTGTGTATCCAGGTCAAGCAAAGCTGCTCTGCAACCTTCAACTGGATGAGGCTTGCCATCCATTAAATTGCAGGCCATCCCCGACTTGCGTCGGAGCGGACTGTGCCTCACCCCTTTCCTATTGTCCGCTCCGGCGCGTTCCCGTATTTAGGCCGGTTTTCCGCGTTCAGGCCCGTTTCCCCATATTCAGGCTAGCCTCCCCACGTTCAGGCCGGTTTTCCGCATCTAGCGCCTTCCCACCTCAGAGCCGCATTCGCGCATTTAGGCCCGTTTACGCATGTCAATGAGCGGGCAGCGGCTTAAATCTAGACGCACATTAATCCACTGTTCTACTTCTAGACGCTGACTAGTGCGTAGCGTGAGCGGGTCAGCTGCGGCCGCCTCCAAACTGGCTTGTACCAGGTAGCTACCTTGGCTCATAGTCACTGATTCGACGCCGGCCTGCGCAACCCCCTCCCCCAGGCTTGCGTCAGCGGGGGCTAGCGACCAGGCCCCTGGCGCAGGGGCGAGGATCTGCCCGGGCTCTAGCTTTAGCGGCAGCTCCAGGGCCGCGACGGCGTCGGCATCCAAGAAGGGACCAAAACCCAAAAAGCGGGCCACCTGCACGCTGGCAGGGTCAGCCCACAACCCCTCAGGAGTGTCCAGGCGAAGCAGGCGCCCACCAGCCATAATGCCCACCAGGTCAGCTACTCGCATGGCTTCGTCTTGATCGTGGGTGACGTAAATGGCGCTAGTGCCACGCTCATGCAAAACACTGCGAATGTCGCGTGCCAGTCCTTCACGCAGCGAACGGTCAAGCGCCGAGAGCGGCTCATCTAACAGCAACAGGCGCGGATTGGGGGCCAGGGCGCGCGCCAGGGCCACGCGTTGGGCTTGCCCGCCTGAAAGCTCGGTTACCGGCGAGTTTGCGTAAGCACTCATGCCCACCAGTTCAAGCATTTGGGCCACTACCTCTTCAGAGTTGCGCCCCACCCCGTAGGCCACGTTTTCGGCCACACTCAGGTTGTTGAACAGCTGGCCGTCTTGGAACATCAACACAAATCCGCGCTTATGCACCGGCATTTGCAACACTGATTCACCCGCGTAGCAGATATCGCCACCACTGACATCCACCAGCCCGCCCACCGCGCGCAGCAGTGTGGATTTGCCGCTGCCACTGTCTCCCAGCAGGGCTAGGGTTTGTCCGGGGGCTAGGTTTAGGCTCACATTGGCGACGGCGTCGACGTCGCGTCCGGGGTAGCGCACCCGTAGGTTTTTTATTTCTAGCTGCGCGCTAGTGGAAGTGGGCGCAAAACTGTTGGAGACCGACGGCGCTGAGGCTGCAGGCACCAAAGCCGCAGGTGAGGACCCAGATACCGGGTCTTGGGATGCGCACGGTAAGGCTTGTTGACGTCCCTGTGGAGTATCTGGCTGGTCGGACTCTAGTTGGCCAGAGCTGCGCCGCGAAAAAATACCTTTTAGATTCATAATCAATCCTTATTAATTGCGCTGGTGGTGCGCTTCCTGCCCACGCCTGGCTTGCGGCTGCTGGCAGTCTTTTGGCCGACCATCCCCTTGGCGCTGGCGGAATTATTTGCGCCCACGCCTGGCTTGCGACTGCCTGGCCTGCGGGTAGTGGCGCGGCCTTGTAGATACTCGCAGATCAACATGATTGAGGCGCTTCCTAGAGCCAATACCACCGCACCCGCAATCGCCATACCCTGATTTACGGCACCCGGGCGGCTAATTAGCTGGGCCACCACCACTGGCAGGGTGGGGCTTTGCGGGCGAGCCAGGAATGAGGTGGCCCCAAACTCGCCCAGGCTTGTGGCCAGGGCAAAGCCTGCGGCTAAACCACCGCTACGCCACAGCACCGGCCCATCCACGCTGGCGATCACCCTCCCCGGCCCAGCCCCCAGGGAGGCAGCAGCCTCGCGTTGACGTGGATCAATTCCCCGCAGCGCCGGCACCAAAGTGCGCACCACCAGCGGCACTGCCACCACAGCTTGGGCTAGCGGCACAATCCACCAAGATTTAGTTAAGGCCAGCGGCGGGCGCGCCAGGGTGATTAGGAAACCAAAACCCACAGTTACCGCACTAACCCCCAGCGGCAGCATGAAGAAACCATCTAGCCACACCAGGCCACGCTTAGCCCAAGTGAAGCGCGGTTGGCGTGAAACCACTACGGCAATACACACCCCAACCACCATGGCGATAGCCCCAGCGGTTAGGGCGGTTCGCAGCGAGAACCAGGCAGCTTGCTCCACACTCACCAGCAAAGCTGGGGTGGCTTGCGGGTTAAACAGATCCAGGTAGTTGGCTAGGGTCCACTCGCCGCTACGTTTAAATGAACGCACCAGCAGCGAGGCTATCGGGGCCACCAGCAAGCCACCAATGAGCGCCGTCGTGACCGCAATAGCCGGCAGGTCACGCCAGGTAAGGGCGCTAGCAGGCACCTGCCCCACCCAGTCGCTGCGCGCCCCAAAGCGGCGTCGGGCCCGCTCAGCAACCAGCAAACAAGCCGCCACCAGCACAATCTGCGCAACCGAAAGCACCGCAGCGCCACGCAAATCAAGGAACTGGGCGGTGAGCACATAGATTTCAGTTTCAATCGTGCTCACCCCGCGCCCACCAAGCACCAGCACCACCCCGTAAGCAGTGCAGCAGTACAGGAAAGTCACTGAGGCGGCCGCCGCGATCATGGGCGCCAAGCGCGGCAAGGTGATAGTGAAAAACACTCGCGCCGGCCCAGCCCCTAAACTGGCTGCCGCCTGGGCAGGACGCGGGTCCAGTTGGGCCCAGAAGCTACCCACCTGACGCACCATAAAGCCATAGTTGAAAAACACCATGGCGGCAATAACTGCCTGCGAGGTGCCATCCAAAGCCAGTGATTCTAGCCAGCCGCCCTTGGTTAGCAGCGAATGGAAGGCCACCCCCACAGCCACGCTCGGCAGCACGAAAGGCACAATCACCATCGCTTTTAATAAACCCACCCCCACAAAACGACGGCGGTAAAGCAGGTGCGCCCCGGGCAGGGCAGCTAGCGCACTAATTCCTGTGGCCCAGGCAGCCTGGTACAGGGTTTGGCCCACCACGCGGCTGGTGCGTTCACGCAGGAACACTTCCCCCACCCCGGACAGGTCAAGATGGCCGTTATCAAGCAGGCCACGCATCACCAAACTGGCCACTGGCCAGGCGAAAAACAGCCCCAGGAAACCTAGTGGCAAAGCTATTGCCAGGCTCCAGGCCAGTTTTTGGCCTAAGGTTATGCGCGGCCCGCTGCGCTGGGGCCCATCGGACTTGCCTGCGCTGCGTTGGGGCCGGCCTTGTTGGGGCCGGCCTTGTTGGGGCTGGGCTTGTTGGTCCCAGCTTTGGATTTTTTCTGGCCCGCCGCTCACTTGCCGACGGCGCTGGCCCATAGCTTGAGCCACTGTTCACGCTCCGCCGCAATCTTGTTGGGGGCAACCTCTACCGGCTTTTCAGCCAGCGGGCCGAACTTGGCCAGCGCCTCGGGCAGCTGCACGGATGAGTCCACCGGGTACATGTACATCTTCTTGGGAATGTCTGCCTGCACATTTTTAGACAGCATCCAGTTTATGAAGGCCTGACCACCTGCCGGGTTGGCGGCCCCCTTAAGCACGCCGGCGTATTCCACCTGGCGGAAAGCGGTGTCTAACAGGGCTGCGGTGGTGGTGGAGGCGCCGTCCTTGCTGACAGTGTAGGAGGGTGATGAGGCATAAGAAACCACGATCGGATAGGCACCCTTACCTTCACCAGCACTGAAATCGGTGTTGTAGGCTTCGGTCCAGCCCGAGGCGATTTTAGCGCCGCCCTTAACCAGGGTCTTCCAGTAGTCGCTGAACTTGTCGGCGCCGAAGTGGCCTACCGTTGCCAGCATCCAGGCCAGGCCAGGGGTGGAGGTGGTGGGGTTGATGGCCACCAACAGCTTGGCGTATTCAGGCTTAGCCAGGTCCTCGAAAGTCTTGGGCTCAGCCAGGTTGTGGCTGGCAAAGTAGGTTTTGTCGATGTTAATGGCCACGTCACCCATGTCGATGGGCACCAGCGCACGGTTGTTGTCTACCAGGTATTTTTCGGCGCTTTCCGGAATGGTGTCCACGGTGCGGTCTTTGTCGATCACGCCTTGAGATAGCAGGCGGGAGGCGTAGGTGTTATCCACGCCGAAACACACGTCACCCTGAGGGGCGTCCTTGGACAGGATCAGCTTGTTGACCAGCTCGCCGCCGTCACCGCCGTCCACGATTTCCAGCTTCAAACCGCTAGTTTTCTCAAATTCTTTCTTGAGATTGTCAGAAACCTGGAAAGAACTGTGGGTTACCACCGTAACTTTTTTGGCGTCAGCCTTGGTGTCTTGCCCACATGCCGCCAGTGTGGCCGCACCGGCCAGGGCGAGGGCGCCACCAATTACTCCACGACGAGTTAGCACGTGACTAGTTAACATTGCTTCTATTTCCTCCTGCTTGAGCTGGAGGGGAAGAGAGCCCGACTCCCTTACGCCGGTATTACCCGGATCAGGTTCGAGGGTCTGCGCCAAGCGCACTCTCAGCACCGCTGTGGTGCTCCCCTGGGGTTTGCATTTACATGGTACTAGTTATTACCGCGTTTTACTGCCTCTAGCATCAGCTGGGCCACGTCCATAACCCGCACGTCTTCAGCGCCTTGGCTGGCCACGCCGTCGGAAAGCATGGTGGTGCAGAAGGGGCAGGCAGTGGCCACGATTTTGGCCCCAGTGTCTAGGGCTTCGCGGGCGCGGGTGGCTGCGATGCGGGTGCCGATGGTTTCTTCCATGAAGGCGCGCGCGCCACCGCCACCACAGCAGAAAGCGCGTTCGTGGTTGCGTGGCATTTCCACCTGTTCGGCGCCGGTTGCGGCCAGGAGTTCACGCGGCGGAGAGTAAATCCGGTTGTGTCGTCCCAGGTAGCAGGCGTCGTGGTAGGTGACTTTGGGGGTTAGTTGCAGGCCCTGCGCTGCAGTGGGTTTTGCCGACGCCGTCACTTCTGCCGACGACGCCGCAGAGTCCGCCTGGGTGCTTGCCGCTGCGGATGGTGCCTGCTGCGCCGGGGCAGTTTCCGACGCCGTCGCCTCTGCCGACGCTGCCTGCTGCGCGGACGCCGCTGTGGGGGCCACCGGCTTTAGGCGACCTTCACGCACCAACTGATTTAGCAGCTGGGTGTGGTGCAGCACCTGATAATTGCCGCCCACCTGCGGGTATTCACGCGAAATAGTGTTGAAGCAGTGGGCGCAGGTAACCACGATACGCTTGGCGCCAACCTCGTTTAAGGTTTCAACGTTTTGCGCAGCCAAAGTTTGGAACAGGATCTCATTACCGGCGCGGCGGGCGGGGTCACCAGTGCAGGATTCGCCGTCGCCCAAAACCGCGAAAGAAACCCCGGCAATATGCAGCAGCTCAGCCACCGCGCGGGTAGTTTTCTTGGCGCGATCCTCATAGGCACCAGCGCAGCCCACCCAGAACAGGTAGTCCACTTCGCTGGCGTCTTCCACATCCACACCCACCACAGGCACATCAAATTCCAGGCCCTTAGCCCACTCTAGGCGCTTGCGCGGGGGCAGACCCCAAGGGTTGCCTTTAGATTCAAGCTTGCGGAACATTTGCCCAAGTTCCTTGGGGAAAGCCGACTCCATCAGCACCTGGTTGCGGCGCAGGTCAATCACGCGGTCAATATGCTCAATGTCCACCGGGCACTGATCCACGCAAGCCCCGCAGGTGGTGCAGGCCCACAGCGCAGCCTCGCCGATGACTTCGCCAACCAGCGGGGCGGGTTTGGTGGCCACGCCAGTTTCCGACGGCGCCGCTTTGGCCTGCAGTAGCGCCCCCAAAATGTCTTGGGTGTGGGCACTGTTTTCGGCCAGGCCCAGGGAGGTGTTTACGCTCAAACCGTCACGCACCCCCAGGCGCACTGGGCGCTGAGCGAGCTGCTCGTCGCTGACCTCTTCAGGTTCCACTCCTAGCTGCTGGGCGGCGGCAATAAAGGGGGCCACTGCGGCGTGGTGGTCACGCAAAGCCAGGGTGAAAAGCTTGGGGGAAAGCGGCTTGCCGGTGTTCCAGGCCGGACATAGATCCTGGCAGCGGCCGCATTCCGTGCAGGCAGAAAAGTCCGCTAGAGCCTTCCAATGGAACTGCTCGATCCGGCTAACCCCAAAGGTAGGTTCGGCGTCGGACTCTTCAAGCTCATCGAGTAAATCGACAGTTAAGGGTTTGCCGTCCACAATCATGGGGTCAAGCGGCCCCAGAGCGGAGGTGCCGTCGTCGTGCTTGCGGGCGTAGATGGTGATAAAAGCCAGGAAACGGTGCCAGGCCACGCCCATAGACGGCTGCAAGCCCACAATCACAAACCAGGTCATGGAGCACAGGATCTTAACCAGCGCCAACACCGCAATGACATTGGCCAGCGTATCCGGATTGGCGCCCTGACCCAGTGGGCGGCCTAACCAACCAAAAATTGGGAAATGCACCCAGCTAGCCGACTGCCCATGCTGGGCGGCGCTAAGCCAAGCCGATTCGGCCACACGCAGCGAATCTACGCAGCCCACCACGGCCACAATAGTGGCCTCCACAAACCGCGCCTGCCAGCGGGTTGAGCCGGTAAAACGCGACTTGCGGCCGTGGGCGGTGTTAACGCTGCGCACCACAATCAAGCCAATAATGGCGATCGTGGAGGCTAAAGCAATAAATTCAACAAGCCATTCCCAGGGTGGAAAATGCCCGATTAGCGGCAGTGCCCAGTCGGGGCTAAAAATCTGCACATAGCCGGTGACCAGCGTAAAGAACAGGATCGGGAAGGACACCATCACCAGCCAGTGGGCTATGCGGATCCAGGGACGGCCTTTAAAGTCCTGGTGGCATAGGACTTTCACCAGCAAAGTTTTAAGGCGCTTGCCCACCGGGTGCAGGCGCTGACGGTCTACCGGGGCGCCCAGGCGGAAGCGGTTAGCGATAGTTAGGCAGGCGCGAGTGAAGAAACCCAGGCCTACCAGGGTGGCGATGACGGCTAGTGCGCCGCAGACCCACTGGATTACAGAAATATGGTTCATGCGCCCAGCCCCTGCCAGTAGCCCAGTCCCTGCCAGTATTGGCGAACAAAACGCAGCCCGGTTAAGGGTGCTGTAAAACGCAGCCCAATTGCTTCGCCGGATTGCGTTAGGCGGTATGTCAACATGCCAGGCCCACAAACACTCATGCCTATAGCCTACCGGCAGCTAGTTATGTGCACTGTTAGCTAAGCCCGCCCCCTGGTGTGGCAAGGGCCGCGCGCTTAGGCTCTGCCAACCTAAGGGCCCACAGCTGGTCGGGCAGGGCTCACCGGGCCAAGCAGCCCTTACCAGGCCGACAAGGCTCGCCGGGCCGTCAGCAGCTTTGCCCGCGTCACCACCCGCCCCAGATGCACCCCAAGCGGATGCCGGGTCAAGCAGCTGCCGAGCCAGCAAGACTTGCCAGGCGGGGCTTGTCGGGCCAGCCAAACAAGCCTTGGTGCCAGCCCAGCCAGCAGAGAGTCCAGCAGCGAGTGTCAGGCTTCGATCCGCTTGGGCTGGTTGTGCCCCTCGAACCAAACGGCGGCGCTACGCAGGGTGAGCTCGCGAGTAAGGGTTAGCACTGCGCCAGAAATAATGGCGAATGCAGCCAGCTCAGCCACCGCATAGGTAGCTAGTTTGGTCTGGTCGTTGGGGGCCGGGCGGCCGGTCACTGCCCGCCAGCTTAGGGAAACTACCTTGTCAGCCACGTAGCCGGAGGCGAAGGTGGCCGCCGCTGCGGTCAGCTTCCAGGTGAGGTCTTGCTTCTTGTTGCTCTTAGCCATGGCTAAATTCTAGCGACGACGACGCCCGCTCTCGACCCTCTTACTGCCCCTCTCGCGGTCTCTGCCCATCTACGAGACCCAGCAAATGCGCCGCCACCAGCAATTCTAGACAGCACCGGTTTAATTAGTGTCTATTTCTATCACTACCCACCCATTAGTATCACAACCACACATTAATCTATTCAATTCACACCAGTCACACCAGAACAATTCTACACCTCAAGATTAACTTTAGATTTTTAAATTAGTTCTTCGTTATGGGTTTAAATATTTACCCTAAATTAGTTTGTTTACTGTGCGCGAAACTTGGGCAAAATCGCCTCGCGTAGCAACCTAAAGATATAGACTGATCAGACCTCCCCTAAGAAGCTTTCCAATTATTAGCTAAGTGGAGGTACTTACATACTCACATCATCAAGGAAGGTGTATCCGTGTTAGAGGCTTTCTCAAAATGGCTGCAGGCGCGGCCTAGGCTAAACATTGCCACAAGTAACGCCTCACCCACTTTCAGTCAGGATCTACCCAGCGTTACTAGCGAACCAGACATCAGCCTGGAAATTGCTAAGCAGACCATTGTTGGTCAGGCTGCGCAGTTGATTCAGCAGGCCCAGGAGCTTAAGCAACAGGACCAACTGCTTAAACAGCAGGCCCAGGAGCTTAAGCAGCGGAGCGCAGAGCTTGAGGAAGAGGCTGAAGCTCACAAGCTCGACGTAGATTACATCGACAAGCTAGATAGCCAAAAACACCAGATTGAACAGGAACTAGCAGAACTAAAACAGGAGCTATCTGACGCCAAGGAGTTAGCTACCAGCCAAGCATCTGATGAGGCTCTAGTTAGGGAAAACGAGCACCTAAACCAGCAGTTAGATCAGGCGCAAGGGCAGCTCGATAGCCTCAAAAACGACCTAATTGAAATGCAGAAAGAACTAGAAAAAACTGCAAGCCAGAAGGACTACTTCCAAGACCAAGCCAGGGTTGCTGACCAGGAACGTCTTGATACGGAAAAAGAACGCGATAACGCACAAAATGAGATGCGTAAATTAAGGCAACAAGTTAACCGCCTTAAGAAATCTGGCAATTCTGTAGCTGAGTCAAACTCTAAGCTCACTAAAGATTGGTTTACCCACCCTGGCCTAAAGCTTAGCGATTACACTAGGTTTAAGCTCGATATTGAGATTTGCTGGAATACTATCGACAGCAAACTACGTGAAAATTACCCACTTAAGGATTACACCATTAAGGATGGGTTCCTTGAGGACGCTAAAGAGACGCTGCCAAACGAATATGCTCGTCTGGTACGTATCTGCACCGAGATTATCTGCGGTATTTCGCGCCGATCCAGCAAGTCCGGCATTGTGGAAGTTGACCGCGTCAACCACAACGGCCCCAACAACAACTGCCCGGCAGTAACCCGTCAGCAGGATGGCGCTATCTCACGCAAGGTTAACGTCAAGCAGAACAGCCCTGCGGCGCCACGCTTGTACTACTGGTTGCTACCAGACCAGAGCGTAGAGCTAGCCACGATCGGTTTCCACGACGATTTCGACCCCGGCCGCTGACCAAGCTATCCCAAGCTAGCCGCCGCCTAACCAAATTGGCCCCGCACTAGCACAGAGCCCCTGCACTAATGCAGCAGCCAATACCAACAAAACTGCGCCCGCCAAATTTTGGCGGGCGCAGGCGTATCTATTGGCGTCTATTTGCGCCCTCGGGCGCGGGCCCTACGCCAGCCCACGATAGTCACCCAAACGCCAGCTATGGCCACGCCAAAGCCCAGGTTGGTCACAATAGACAAAGTATCTAAGCGCTCTATGTGCATAGGCGGCCCCACCACCTTGGTGTCCTTAGTGTTTTGACACTTAATCACATAGGTGCCAGCAGTGGTTGAGGTAAAACTTCCCGGCGGGAACTGCGAACTGCCTTCCTTATAGGCCACCGCTTTGCCAGCTGGATCGCTCACGCTACAGCTATCAACGTCCATTGTGGTCAGAGGGTAGACCATGTAGTTAGTCTTGGCTTCCAGGGCCACCTGCCCAGACTCGGGCACCGCCTGCCCAGCCTTAAAGAAACCAGGGCCTCCAGTCAGGTACAACACAGAACCAGCCAGGGTCACCATGGGCACCACCAGCATCATGAACACGCCGATAATAAACAGACGCCAGCGGCCGCGTTGCTTCTTCTTACGGGGTACAGCCCGGTAGACAAAACGCCCCCCGGGAGCCAGGCGATAGTGCCCAGCCGGTTCGTCGTCGTCGTTAGTAACGTTATAGCCCTCACGGACAGCCGAGCGGCCTGGAGCGCGCGTCCCCTCACCACGAGAAGACTTGCGCCCCTCATGGTCAGCGCGAACCTCATGCCCGGCCTGGCCCTCATGCCCGGCCTGCCCGGCCTGGCCCTCATGATCGCTCAGTCCCTCAGGTCCGGCCAGGCTTTCATGTTCAAAGTGGCCCTCATTTTCAGCTTCGCGCTCACGCTCGCGTTCGCGGGCCCGCCTAACATACTCCGCCTCAGCGGCAGCAAAATCGCGCTTAGCAGCACGGCGTTTAGCCCGACGCTCAGCCAGACGCCGCGCCTTAGCCTCACGCTCACGCTCAGCCTCGCGAGCCTGCTTTTCACGCAGAACGGCCAGCTCCTCAGGGTTCAAACGAACCCCGTATTTGGGCTGGCCGTCCTCAGTTTGGTAGTCGCTCACTTGGCCTGACGCAGCAGCTCTAGGGTCTCGCTAGCAACCTGCTCCTGCTTGACGTTAGCAACCACGTTCTCCACGAACAGGCGGCCGAGCACAATCGCAGTCACGGTGGGCAGGAAGCCCAGCAGCAAAGAGATCAGGAAGGCCACAAAGCCGTTCGAGTCGCCGCCGCTGGTGTAGCCACCGTAAATGTAGCTGTTGAAGAACACCGACACGATCTTGGAGTTAGCAGCAGCACCCGCACAGATCAGCCAGGCGAAGACGGCGGTGACGGTGATGGTCAAGTTAGCCAGCTTGGCGCCGGTTAGGGCAAAGGACTGCTTGAAACCAAAGTCGAACAGCGCACCAATCGGGCTGGGCTGGGCCGGGGCAGCCGGCGGGTAAGCGCCGTAGCCCTGCTGAGCAGCGTAAGCGTTGGGGTCGTAGCCAACAGCCGGAGCGCTGGCAGCCACAATCGGGTTACCGTAGGCGTCTAGCTGTACGCCACCGGCAGCGGTCTGAGCAGAGGGGGCACCGTAGTAGGCACCTGCGGGGGCAGGGATATCATTAGCGGGAGCCGGAGCACCGTAGGGCTGCTGGGGCTGGGGAACCTGGTTGTAGTCAGTCATAAAAGTCTGCCTCCAGTTAGATTTTCTTGGGGCTTTTAATACCCAGTTATGGGTTAGCCCTGATGGACTCCCCCTTAGCCTAACTCGAAAACCTTAGTTTCGTCTGGATCCGCGTTGCACAGTGACTTGTACTTCACCATCACTACCCGCCGCGAAAACGCGTGCACCTGCGTTGATACGCCAACGCAAAATGCGATTTTCGGCTTGCAGGGCAGCGTTTTGCTCTTCGAGCAGCAAAATCCGGCGGATCCCCTCTAAGTTAATTCCAGCTTGGCTGAGGGTTTGGATATAGCGCAGTTTTTCGACGTCGCTATAGGAGTAACGCCGTCCACGCCCGCGTGACCGCTTGGGACTAACTAAGCCCAGGCGGTCATATTGGCGCAGCGTTTGCGGGTGCATCCCGGCCATTTGTGCGGCCACGGACACCACATATACGGCCCGGTGGTAGGCGTCAGGCTCTAGTGAGCCGATCCCCTGGCCACGGCGTTTCACTTGGATACCGCTTCTTTGAGCTTAGCGCGCGGGTCGGCGTCACCCATGGCGGCGTCGAATTCTTCCAGAGCTTTACGGGCCTCGGCAGATAGCTGCTTGGGCACCGCAACTTCCAAGGTAGCCAGCAGGTCAGTGTTGCCCTTGGGGGTGTGGGCGCCCTTTCCGCGCAGACGCACCACAGTTCCCGACGACGTGCCCGGCTTGACCTTAATCTTGCTGAAAGTGCCGTCAAAGTTAGGTACCTCAACGACGCCGCCCAGGGCAGCTTCCTTCAGGGAGATCGGTACGCTCAGGCGCAGGTCTTTACCGTCCTGCTTGAACACCGGGTGGGGGCGAACCTTGATGTTAACCACCATGTCGCCGGCGTCGCCGCCGTCGGTGCCGGGGCGGCCTTTACCGCGCAGACGGATCTTTTGCCCGTCCTTAACGCCCGCCGGGATACGCACCTTAACGGCCCGCCCATCAGCGGTAATTTCCACCATGGTGCCGTTGACGGCGTCGCGGAATTCTAGCGTGGCGTCGGTTACCACGTCCTGGCCGCGCTTGGGGCGTGAGAAGCTGAAGTTGAAAGGCCCGGGGCGTCCGTCGCGACCGCGTGTAGGCGAGGAGTAGCCGCCGAACATGTTCATCAGGTCATCAAGGTTGATGTCTGCGCCAGCCGTGCCGCCAGCGAAACCGCCTGAGCTCGCGCCGCCACCAAACATGGAGCCAAACAGGTCATTAAAGCCTGCGTTGGCACCACCTGAACCGGAGGTGAAGCGCGCACCGCCACCAGCCATGGAACGGATAGCGTCATATTGCTTGCGGTCTTGCTCATTAGAGAGTACCGCATAGGCCTCGCTGACCTCTTTGAACTTCTTCGCAGCCTCGGGATTGTCAGCGTTACGATCCGGGTGGTACTGCCTGGCTAGCTTGCGGTAAGCCTTCTTGATGGCGGTGGCGTCAGCGTCTTTAGCAACGCCTAGTACCGCGTAAAAATCCTTAGTCATCCAGTCTTGACTGGCCATAATGTGGTCCCCACCTCCTAAATAAGGGGAAAGTCATTAATAGTTTCTTTTTTGGTTGCCGCTTTTTTCTTTAGCGACTTTATTTTTTATAGCGACGGCGCAGGTAAAAGCTCACCTGCGCCGTCGTTATTTGCATGGTGCTTAGGCCGGGTTGGCGACCTGCACGCGAGCGTGGCGGACCACGCGCTCGCCGAGCATGTAACCGGGCTGGATCACCAGGTTCACCGTAGGTTCGGCAACTTCAGTGGAATCCACTGCCATCAGGGCTTCATGCAGGTTAGGGTCGAATACGTCCCCGGCCTGGCCAAAGCGGGTAAGTGAGAACTTGTCTTTCAAGATGTTCTCAATTTTGCTGCCCACCGCTTCAAAGGAACCAACCAGGTCCCCGTGTTGGCGGGCTAGTTCGATCTCATCCAAGACCGGGATTAGTGCTTCAGTGACCTGCTGGGCACCGGCTTCGCGGTGAGAGGCAGCCTGTTCGCGAGAGCGACGCACATAGGCGTTGTACTCCTGCTGCAGGTTGTACAGGTCAGCGTGGGCGCGGGCCAGCTGGTCCGTGGTCTCGTCTAGCTTGACCTGTAACTCCTGGGCAGTGACCTGACCGGCCTCGGCCGCCTCCTGGGCGGCGTCGGCTGCGTCTTGGGCCGCGTCAGCCGCGTCCTGGGCGGCCTGGTTGGCGGCGTCGACGGCGTCGGTTACGTCAGCCTCAGCGAAGGCCTCGTTAACCTGGTCAGCTAGGGCCTGTAGGTCCTCGTTTGAGGGCTCAGTGCTCACTTGTTTTCCTCGTCATCAACGATTTCGGCGTCAACGATGTCGTCGTCGGCCTTGGGCTGCGAGCCAGCGGAGGCGCCGGGGAAACCACTGCCAGCAGCGGGACCAGCCTGCTCGGAGGCGTACAGGGCCTGACCGATCTTCTGGCCTACCTCGTTGAGCTTGTCCTGAGCGGTACGTACGGCGTTGATGTCGTCGCCCTCAAGGGACTTCTTCAGCTCGTCAACAGCTGCGGAAACCTCGGAGTGGACGCCCTCGGGCAGCTTGTCCTTGTTCTCGCGCAGTAGCTTCTCGATGGCGTAGGCCTGCTGCTCAGCGGCGTTGCGGGTCTCAGCCTCTTCGCGACGCTTCTTGTCCTCAGCGGCGTGAGCTTCGGCTTCCTTGATCATGCGGTCAATGTCCTCCTTGGGCAGAGCACTGCCGCCGGAGATGGTCATGGACTGCTCCTTGCCGGTGCCCTTGTCCTTAGCGGACACGTGTACGATGCCGTTGGCGTCGATGTCGAAGGAAACCTCGATCTGGGGCACACCGTGCGGGGCCGGGGCGATACCGGTCAGCTCGAAGGTGCCCAGCGGCTTGTTGTCACGGGCGAACTCACGCTCACCCTGGTAGACCTGGATCAGCACGGAAGGCTGGTTGTCTTCAGCGGTGGAGAAGATCTCGCTGCGCTGAGCCGGGATGGCGGTGTTGCGCTCGATCAGCTTGGTCATGATGCCACCCTTGGTTTCGATACCCAGGGACAGCGGGGTCACGTCGATCAGCAGCACGTCCTTGCGGTCACCCTGGATAACACCGGCCTGCAGGGCGGCACCAACGGCCACAACCTCGTCGGGGTTAACGCCCTTGTTGGGCTCCTTGCCACCGGTCAGCTGGCGGACGACGTCGCTGACGGCGGGCATACGGGTGGAACCACCCACCAGCACCACGTGGTCAATGTCGCTGAGCTTTACGCCGGCGTCCTCGATTACCTTGTGGAACGGCAGCTTGGTGCGCTCTAGCAGGTCAGCGGTCATTTCCTCGAACTGGGCGCGGGTTAGCTTCTCGTCCAGGTGGATCGGGGTGCCGTCGGGGCCCATGGACAGGTACTGCTGGTTGATGGTGGTGCTCATGGCGCTGGACAGTTCCTTCTTGGCCTGTTCAGCGGCGTCGCGCAGACGCTGCATGGCGATCTTGTCCTTGGACAGGTCTACACCGGTGTTGGACTTTACGCGGTCGATCAGCCACTTGACGATACGGTCATCCCAGTCGTCACCACCGAGGCGGTTGTCACCGGCGGTGGCGCGCACCTGAATGGTGGAGAAGCCGTCGTCGTCCTTACCAACCTCAAGCAGGGAGACGTCGAAGGTACCGCCACCGAGGTCGAATACCAAGATGAGTTCGTCTTCCTTACCCTTTTCAAGGCCGTAAGCCAGGGCGGCTGCGGTGGGCTCGTTGACGATACGGTCAACCTTGAGGCCGGCAATGGTACCGGCGTCCTTGGTGGCCTGACGCTGAGCGTCGTTGAAGTAGGCGGGGACGGTGATAACCGCGTTGGTGACGGGCTCGCCCAGGTAAGCCTCGGCGTCGGCCTTTAGCTTGGCCAGGATGAAGGCCGAAATCTGCTGGGCGTTGTAGTCCTTGCCGTCAATGTTCACCTTCCAGTCAGTGCCCATGTGGCGCTTGACGGAGGAGATGGTGCGGTCAACGTTGGTGACTGCCTGACGCTTGGCAATGTTGCCAACCAGAATCTCGGGCTTAGCGTCAGGGCCGGTGGCCTTGGAGAAAGCTACTACTGAAGGGGTAGTGCGGCCGCCTTCAGCGTTAGGGATGATGGTGGGCTCCCCGCCTTCAAGGACGGAGATAGCAGAGTTGGTGGTTCCTAGGTCAATACCCACAGCGCGTGCCATAGTGTGTGCTCCTTGTTTGTTCTGTCTGTAATGTCTTTACTCAAGTATTCAAGTTGAGCCAGTGGCTGTCAACTCTCTTCTTGAGTCCACCTAGCTCAACTTTGCTAGGGGGTGAATCATTCCCACTATTTGATGTGAGCTGGCACACTTTAAACTTTATGTCCTATCCTGAGCTTGTGGGCCCAGCCAAAGACTCCCCCTCACCACCAAACTCACTGTCAGCTGCTTGGCTAGACTCACGCCGAAAGTTAGGGCGTGGACACCACTGGTTTTGGTCTTCACTAACCGCCATTAACTCTGGCCCTAGCTGGCACCGCGCTGCACGTTGGACCGCCACTGTATGCGGCGGTCTACTTGGCTGCGCCCTAGTTTTGGGGCCTTCCCACGCCACTTTGGGCTTGCTCGGGGCCCAGTGCGCCAATGTTGGGCGTGAGGAGCCAATACGACGGCGCACTGTCTCCATGGTCATTAACGCCCTGGTATCTCTAGGTTTTTTCTTCTTGGGTTGGTGCGCAGCCCCTTACCCTTGGCTTCTGCCCCCATTAATCACGGCCATGACTTTTTCGACCGTATGGGTGTGGCATGCCCTGATGGTGGGCCCGCCGGGGCCTACAAACACGGTGTTTGCTGGGGCTTATGGGATTTATATGGCCTCCACCCATTCAAGCGCACTAGAAACAATTGTTTCGGTTAACTCCGTGGCGTTCTTATTTGCTGCTTTAACCTCGATTGCCTTGATTGCCTGGCACCCCAACTCCCCTGCCCGCGAGGCTATCGCCACTGCAGAGGCCGCCGTCGCCGACTATGAAGCCAGCTTTGACAAGCCCCAATATGAGCGCGGGCCGCAACGCTCAGCCGCCTATAGCGCGGTGAATGAGGCTTGGTACACCCTGCGTAGTGCCCACACCGCCAACGAGCGCCCCCACACTGCCGCCTCACGTCAGCTGCATTCGCGCCTGCGTCGCCTGCATAGGCGCCTGGTACTGGGGCTGCAAAGCGAGTCTTTTCCCGCCCAAAATCAGGCCACTGGCTCACATTTTTTACGCACCCCCCTGGGCCGACCTCGCCCAAGCTACCTACTGCGGCGGGCTTTCCATAAGGGCTCTCGCCCCTGGTTAACGGCGGTGCGGGCGCTGATTGCGGTGCTGCTAGCCACCACCTCTATGTTTTTTTCGCCTACCGCACATACTTCTTGGGCGGTGCTTAGCGCCCTGATTGTGCTGCAAAACGGCACTAGTCGCATGGATATGTCGGTGCGGGCGCTGCACCGTGTAGTTGGCACTAGCCTGGGTTTAATTAGTGCTTTGGCGATAATGACGCTGGGGCTGGAGCCGTGGACCAAGCTGGTAATTATTTTCGCCTGCCTGCTGGGGATGAACCTGACGGCGAAACGTAACTACGCGGTGGCGGTTTTCTTTATCACCACCTACTCGATGCAGATGCTTCCGCCCACTGCCCATTACTCCACTTCACTACTGTTTGCCGATCGCCTACTAGAGACTTTGGTGGGGGCAGCTACGGCCTTGGTGGCGATTTGGTTGGTGGGCCGCCATGCCCCGGTTTTGTTGGTGCGGCGCCAATATCGTGCGGTTTTGCGGGCTATTACGGCTGTTCTCGACGACGCCGCTCGCGCCGAGGTGGATACTTTGCCGGCCTCTGCGCACCGACGCAACCTAGCTTTTGAGCTGTCTCAGTCCGGTACGGTTTTGGCTGGGGCACGGGCCGACGACGCCGCTAGCCTGGTGGGTTGGCATGAGTTATCGCGGGAAATTTCCCGGTTTGGTTTTGACGTGTTGGCTTCTGTATGGCGCAAATCTAGCGCTGGCCAGGCCCAACAGGCCCAGCTGGCGGCTGCCCAGGCGGCGCAGAATCTACGTGATTTTGTACGCGACCTGCCCCCGCTTTCAACCACCAATATTGATACTGCCGCGCTAACTAAACGGGTTAGCTTGGCGCGCACCTTATACCTGGCAGATGCCTAAAAATAGAAAGCAGCAAGCTATACAACTTACTGCTTTCTGATTGCTATGTTATGCCAGTATTTTACCGGGCAGGCATTTGTGCCGAAAAATAATGGTTATAGCGGCGTAAGGAGTTAGAAAATTACTTCTCGTCCTTGTGTACGGCGTTCTTAACGCCTTCGATTGCGCCCTCTACAGAGTCCTTGACGTCCTCAACAGCGCCCTTAACCTTGTCAGCGAACTTTTCCGCAGTGCCTTCAGCTTCCGTCTTCTTGTCGCCGGTAACCTTACCCACAACTTCCTTGGCTTCAGCCTTGGCGTGGTTGATGCTGTCCTTGATCGACATAATCGTACTCCTTTTTAGATGGTAGTTAGCTTTTAGGATAATATTTTTTGGAGAAAATTGCTAGGATTTTTTCCCAAAGAATAATGCGACTATAGCGATAACAATTACTGCACCCAAGATAGAGGGAATTAGAGCCTTACCAGCCAGGGCCGGACCCCAGGTACCAAACAGTCTTTGACCCACAAATGAGCCTATTAAACCTGCGACAACGTTGGAGAGTATCCCCATCGAGCCGCCTTTTCTAGTAATCACACCTGCGACAAAACCTATAAAGCCGCCAACAATAATTGACCAGACCAAAATTCCACTCCATTCGTATTATTTATGCGGAAGCTTTTGATTTCTCGTCGACATCGCAACAAACAAAGTCTCGCATCTGGCATCAATCAAGAGAGATTGGCACCCAAAAAATAAAATATGTTGCGTAACACCTACATTTGTTAGCATATCAGAGTTTTGCCCATACACTCAATCACCTACAAACATCCATCCTGTATGTTTAGGTGGCCACTTACAGCCAGCGTTTATGTCGTTAGGGCTGTTGGTTTGGGTCTGGGCCAGCCTTAGCGGCGGCGTTAGCAACTAGATGCCAAGGCCCCAGATTTAGCGGCCTTGATACCCGCACTATCAGGTCTTGCCCCTCGATCAAGCATTGATTGAGGCTAGCTTGATTATCGCCAGCAACCCTGCCGGCTTGTTGGCAAGGCTGCGCCCCACCGGCAGCTAGTGGATCATTAAGCGCTTGAGCACCAGCCAGGGCGGCCAGGTCAGCCGCGCTTTGAGCTTTAGCGGCGCCACTATAGGCCGCCACTACCAGGGCGATCACCCCAGAAAGCAGCAACGCTAAAGCGATTAAAGCCAGTGAAAGTACCGTGCCCGAGCCCTGCTCCCAGCTGCGGGCTTTGCTTTTAGCAGGCTGGTTCATGGCTGATCCCGTGGGGCGCAGGCGGTGGCCCGAATGGTCCAACCCAGCATGTTTAGGATGGGTGGCAGTGACACGCTGGCCTGCGCACATTCTCCACTAACACTGATTTGGGCCGCGCCATAAGCTCTAGCCGCTGCCGCATAGGGGTCCTCACCGGCCAGCTGCGCCCTGGCCGCCGCATTGGCTGCGCCTACTGCCCGCACCTGCCTAACACCTACAGCGGCCAAGCCCAGCACTAGTGCTAGCACTGCGATAACTGCTGGCAGAGTTAAGGCTAGTTCAGCGGTAACCATGCCCCGACAGTTGCAACTAGCCCTGCCAGTGCAGGGGTGGGCGCAGCTTCGCCCGCGCCCACAGCGCACACCTAAACCCTGGGGAGTGGCGGCGGCGCAAGTATTTAAGGGCTTGCGCCGCCACCTTGGCATAAGCTGTAGGCGGCCGTTTAATCCGCCCAGGCCCATCAGGACACGCTCAGCGCGCTAGATAGTAGCGACTCGATCATTGGGCGTAGCCCACCAGAGCGGATAATCGCCAGTAGCAGCCCCGCAAAGGCTGCGGCTGCCACCGTGCCAATGGCGTACTCGGCTGTGGCCATACCGGCTTCAAGATCTAGGCGCTTATCGCCCTGAGCGCTGCCTTCGGGCTTACCTTCAGGTTTGCCTTCACTCTTAGCGCACTTGGTCTCCACAGCCTCCTTTGCTTCCTTGGCCCCCTTGGCCCCCTTGAGTGAGTCACTGCCAGGCGCCAAAGACGCAGGCGGCCGCTCGTGTACCTGCTCCATGGTTTCCTCCTTTTGCCCCAGTTTGGGCAGTTTTAGTTGGATGGGCAGCCTGGTTGGCCAGCCCGTAAACAGTTTGTGGCGCCTTGGCTAGCGCCTGCTTGCAGCCTGTGGATAGGGACTGTAGGAGGAAATTTGTTCCCCACCTGTGCTCAAAAAGGCATCAGCGATGACGCCGCCAGCAGAGCGCGAGGCACCAGAAAACCTAAAGCTTAGAAAAGCTCAGGGAACAAAGCGTGGTTGCCGGGGCGTCAGCAGAGACATCAGCAGCTGGCAGCGTCACTTGTAGGCACAGCGGCAGCTGCAAAGAGAACAGGCGAAAGAGAGCAGACGGGCTGCGGATCAAAAGCCACACCGGCAAGATTCACGCAGATGCGGGACTTGTGGGCCGGCTCGCCAGCGGTCGGAGGCACGGCAGTCTTAGCCGGCTCGCCAGCGGTCGGAGGCACGGCAGTCTTAGCCGGCTCGCCAGCGGCCGGAGGCACGGCAGTCTTAGCCGGCTCGCCAGCGGTCGGAGGCAGGGTAGTTTTAGCCGGCTCGCCAGCGGCCGGAGGCAGGGTAGTTTTAGCCGGCGCACCACTCAGTTGGGAGTTTCAGCCAATTAGGTGGCAGTAAGTCAGTTAAGTGGGGCAACCAGTTAGGCGCCGGCAAGCACGCTGCGGCCCAAATAAACCACGGCCGGCACAATCGCCAACAAAATAAAGGCCGGCAAATGACACAGCCCCAGCGGCAACACTAGCCGTACCGCCAACCGGTTAGCATCCGCGCTAGCCTGGCTTTCACGCTGATCACGTAGGGTTTGTGCCCAAGCTTCAAGCATTGGTAGCGGGTTGGCCCCAACTAGCCAGGCCGGCGCTAAACATTGACTAAGTGCCTTATAGCCAGCCCGATTTGGCGCAGCTAGGCTCCAAGCTTCATCCCAACTCGCCCCAATTTCCAGCGCCCGCGCCACAAATCCAAAATCCTTGATTTCGCAGGCAAACCCCAACGCCTCCAGACACCTGGGGATACTGGCGCCACTATGCAGCGCCGCGCCACACAGGTCCAGCAGTAAGGCGTCGTCGAACTGGTTAACTTCCTCCTGAGCACGCCCCACCATGCGGGAAGTAACCAGGCGCCCCACACACAAAAACCCCAGCCCACCCAAAGCCGTAATGCTGCCCAGGGCGCCGTCGAGCCAAAACTGCCACACCCGTACCCCTAAAAGCGCCCCTAAAGCCACCCCCACCAGCGGTAAAGCAGCCAACATGCGGGCCGTGGCCACCGGCGCCGCTAAAGCCGCATAGCGTTGCTGCGCGCCGCGCGTGGCCTGCGTGATCATACCGGCCACCTGCCCTAACACCTGCGCCAGGGGCGAGCCCAGGCGCTGAGCCAAACGCTGCCCCGCCAGAGCCGATCTAGCCGCGAGCGCATTGACCCCCGCCTGTTGGTGCCGACTTTGCCCCAACCACCAGGGGGTTTTGGTCGCAATCAAGCTGTGCAGGTAGAGGCTTTCGCCCGCCTGGTTGAGTTGGCTGGGCACCCCGGCCTCGGCTAGGGCTTGGCTCCAGGCTTGGATGGGCATCTGTCCGCCGGTAAGTCGCACCGATACCTGCACTAGCAGCATATTTAGTGCCACTGGTGGTTTACGTTTGGGTAGTGCTGGTAGGTGTATGGGGCGGCTTCGGCGTAGGGGTGCACACCAGCACCAGGCCACTAGGGTCAGCAAGCTGGCTAGTAAAAGCGGGTGGGTTTGGATTACTGCTGCGATGGCGCTAAACGCTACTGTCAGGGCGGTTTCTAGGGCACTTTCTAGGGCACTTTCTAGGGCGCTCGCGGCCAGTGTAACCAGCGCAGACAGCGCGGATAGCGCGGACAGCGCGCCGCTGGCTTTACAGGTGGCGGCGCACAGTTTGGCTAGTGTTTCTAGTAGCTGCCAGGCCATGGTTAGCTGCCTAGGGCTTGCTCTAGCGTTGGCCCAAGGCGCCGCCGCAGTAGTTCTAGGCCCGCACCTGGCACTAGCTGCCCATCATCATTCCAGGTCAGGGCGTCTTGGCAGATTAGTTCTCCAGCTTGGCGCCATAGCACTGCCAGGCTGCGTAGCCGGCGTAGGCCTTGCTGGCGTTCTAGGTGTATTACTGCGTCTAGGGCGCTGGCTGCCTGTAGGTTTAGGGCTTGGGGGGTTAAACCGGCCAGGGCTCCTAGGGCGGCTAGTCTTGCGGGCACATCCACTGCACTGTTGGCGTGGAGCGTGGCCCAGCCTCCCTCATGGCCGGTGTTGAGGGCGGTGAGTACGTCGGCTACTTCGCCGCCGCGACATTCGCCCAAAATGAGCCTGTCTGGCCGCATTCTTAAGGCGATTCGTACTAGTTCGCTCATATTTACCCCGCCGGCGCCTTCCACGTTGGGGCGGCGTTCTTGCAGGTAAACCACGTGTGGGTGGTTGATGCGCAGCTCGCGGCTTTCTTCAATGCACAGCAGGCGCTGTTGGGGCTCGACTAGGGCCACTAGGGTGGCTAGCAGCGTGGTTTTGCCTGTGCCGGTAGCCCCGCTGATCAGGCAGTTTGCCCGTTTTTTGACCAGTAGTTCCAGCACTTTTTGCATTCGTATGTCAAACATGCCCGCCTGGCGTAGCTGCTCAATGGTGAAGGCTTTGGAGCGAAAGGCGCGCAGGGAAATAAGGGTGCCACAGGCGCTGACTGGCTCTAGCACGGCGTGTAGTCGGCTGCCGTCACCCAGGGTGCCATCCACTACTGGGCTGGCTTGGTCTAGGCGTTTGGCACAGCCGGCGGCCAGGCGCACCGCTAAAGCGCGGGTGTCTGCCTCGCTCCAGCCTGGCGGTAGTGGGGCGCGTAGTAGCCCTTTTCCTCTATCTACCCACAGTTGGCAGCCGTTAAGCAGCACGTCAGTGACGACGTCGTCGTCTAGGTAGCGCTGTAAGGGGCCGGCCCCAGCGATGTCTTCATAAACCCCAATGGCCATATCCGCCATGGTTTGGGTGTCTGCCACTGGGCTAGCAGCCATGGCTTGGGCCCAGCCTTGGCCGCTGGCAATGGCGCGCCGTAGCCGACCGCCCCAGTTTTCCCAGCTAGGGGCGTTTTCGCTAGGTGGGTTCCCACGGCGAGGGTTTGCACTGAAAACGCTTGATTCACTCATTTTTGGCTCTTTTGCGTCCAAAAGTTGGGGTTGAGCGCCCAGTTAGCTAGGCGCGACCCCACTTTTTTCTCTGCCCGCTTTAGCCTCAGTGGATCTAAACCCAGCTGTAGGCGCTGGCTTAAATCGCGCCGATTAGGCAAGGTGGACGCCACCGGGGCACCTACCAGTCGGGCTATTTCTTGGCTGGTTAGGTCTGCTCCCTGTTCTCGCAGGGCTAGGGCGCCTAAACCTGGGCGTACGTCTTGCAGCCAGCCGCGTGCAGCTAGGGCGGCGCGGCGGGTTAGGTCACTTACCAGCAGTACCCGCGCACCTTCCAGCTCATCCCAGGGCAGGTGCGCCAGTTGCAGAGCCGGTAGATCCACCACTGTTAACTGACAGCTGGTGCGTAGGGCGTAGATAGCTTGACTCATTTGCAGCCAGTTTTTAGGCCCGCCTTGGCCGCCACTGCCAGCTAGTACCTTCACGCCGCGATATTTACCCAGCCCACGCACTAGTCTTTGGGGCCATAGTGGCGACTGATTTTTAGGTAGCTGCCCCCAGCTGGCGCCCTGACAGTAGCCGCTCCCCAGGTATAGATCCAGGCCACCATAGGGGTTAGCGTCCACCAGGGCCGTATCCACCGTAGCCTGCGCGGCTGGCGAGCCAAAGCCTGGCCCCTGCGGCTGCGAACATGTGTCTTGGTCTCGACGCTGAGCTGGCTGCGACGCTTCACCGCCACGGATTAGCTCTCTCCCAGCCCACGCCAGTAGTGCGGCGCTATAGGTGGCCCCAATGCCGCCCACCGCCCCACACACAAACACCACCTGGCCAAGCTGGCTGGCCTGTTTAGTTAGCAGCACCCGGTATAGCCGCTCCACCTGGGTGGGTAGGTTCAGTTCTATTAGCTCGACGGCGTCGGCGCGCCCCTCTAACTGGTCCAGTAAGCCCCGGGCATGGGACGCTAAACCCGGCTGGCATACTCCCAGGCAGCTTTCTAGACAGTTTTGGCTAAGGTAAGCGAACTGGCCGGCCATATGTAGCGCATCAACCCCATTAACCCTGCCCTCGCCTGCAGCTTGCATCGGCACCTGGATGAAAGCTTCCACGCCGGCTATTTGCAGGTGGCAGTGCAGCTGCTCCAAATACTCAAGGCAGCCAAACCCCAGCACCAAAGGGCCTACACTACGGCCAGCCCCGGGCGGGCTGGGCTGACAAGCACATGCAGTTACTGCGCCAACGCCGCCCTCAGGTGGGCTAGGGGCCGGCGCGCTTAACTCGACACTTAAAACCATGCTCAACACCCTGCCCCCACCAGGCCCCAAAGCGCTGCCAGGCTGTGGATAAAAAGCATGGGGGTAAAAAAGTTACCCACTTGTGGATTAACTCGGGAAATTTTCAGCTTGCGCTTTTACACTTCACAACACACCCCTGAAACTTCCTAAAGCCGAGGTAATCGCGTGTTTAAAACCCAATTGCGCCCACCGCAGCTAAGCTCGCGCCGCGCAGGCAGCCCCAACGCTGCCCCCAAAACCGCCACCCGCTGGCTACGCCCAGCCCTGGCTACGCTAACCACCCTGATGCTAGGCGCCGCCGCCCTAGCCCCCACCAGCCCCGCACAGGCTGGAGTTTTCAGCAAAGACCCCAACGGCGACGTCGCCCGCCCCTTCTACTACAACTCCACCACCCTAGACGGCACCCCGGGCAAGCTACTGCGCCAAGAAGCCGCCGTCAGCGCCATCAACACCCTGGGGATCAGCAAAATTGGGCCCTACAAAGCCCAGCGCATCCTCTACTCATCCAAAAACCGCACTGGCAAAAACATTGCCGTCAGCGGCATCGTGATTGAACCCAAACGCGCCTGGAACGGTAAAGGCCAGCGCCCCATCATCGCCTACGCCCCAGGAACCCAGGGCATCAGCGACGACTGTGCCCCCTCCTGGAACATCGCCAACTCCATCGGCGACTATGAACAGCTGTTCTTCAAATCTTTCCTGGCGAAAGGCTACGCCGTAGTGGTCACCGACTATGAAGGCCTAGGCACCCCCGGCGCCCACACCTACATGGACCGCGTCTCCCAAGGCCACGCCGTGCTAGACTCAGCCCGCGCCGCCACCCAGCTAAAAGGCTGGGACCTGGGCAAAAACAACCCCATCGTAATTAACGGCTACTCCCAAGGTGGCGGGGCCGCAGCCAGCGCCGCCGAACTAGCCGGCACCTACGCCCCCGAACTGAACATCAAGGGTGCAGCCGCAGGTGCAGTCCCGGCCAACCTCGGCGCCCTACCCGCCAAGCTCGACGGCGGCAAATCCGCCCTATTTGAGCTCTACGCCCTCAAAGGCCTAACCACCAGCTACGGCGTCACCCTGCCGCTGTCACCCCACGGTCAGCAGGTAATGCAGCGCGCTACCAACACCTGCGTCATGGGCGGCAGCTTCTACAGCGGCACCCGCCTATCCCAGCTGACCAGCGACGGCACCAATGTGGACCAGCTCATGGCCCAAGAGCCCTACCGCACTATGCTGGCCGAGCAGCGCATCGGTAACCTAAAGCCCACCATGCCTGTACTGCTCACCCACGGGCGTGGCGACGACGTCATCGACTACCAGGTGGGTTCCACCCTGGCTAGCGACTGGTGCGCTCGCGGTGCGCGGGTGACTTTCACCCCCAATGACGCCAAGTCGCACACTGCCGGCGCCAGTGAGCACCTCAAGCAGTCGCTGGTGTTCACCATGCTGGTTTTGGATGGGCTCAGCCCCAACTCTTGCTCGGCCCGCTAATTCCGGGCCCGGCGCGTTAGTCCCAGGCCTGGCCCACTAAGCCGACCCCTTTGGCCCGCCAGTTGGCGCTCGTTCAGTTACGACGACGCCGCTGGCGGGCTTTTGCGTGTCCGCCAGAAAGTTTTAAGTCAGTTAGCCTCGGCATCGTTTAGAGCTGCGTGGTGCCGGCCTGGACGGCGCGCGAGAGCTCACTGCCTTGACGCATCCCCTCCAGCAGCGCCTCAGCCTGCCAAATAATCCAGGCCACCACACCCTCCAAACTGGCACTGGCATATGCCTGGGCAGCTTCAGCGTAAGCTGCGGGCACGCGTCCTGCGTAATAGTCACTGACACTGACCCCGGTGGGGTCTAGCCCGTCGCGCACACTCAAATGCCGCACCAGCAGCCTTCCTAGTGCCCCATTAGCTAAAGCGAAGGGGCGCACTGTAAGCATTTCGGCGTGCACCAACGCCACGCGCACCAGTGCCGGCAGGTTTGGGGTGTCAACTAAAGCCACAATCTGCGCTAGGCGCTCACGTAGCTCTTGGCCGCCCAGGTTTGGCCCCGGCCCACCTTCAAGCAGCTGCCCGCCCGTAAACGCCGTCTTTCCGCCCTCAAGCAGCGGCTTTCTGTTTTCACGCAGCCCGCCGCCTTCAAGTGCCGCCTTTCCGCCCTCAAGCATCCCGCCACCTTCAAGCGACTGGTTTTCAAGCCCCTGCCCACTTTCGCGTGGGCAGCCCACCACCGCCTCACTGATTAAGCCCCCAACTGCCAGCGGCCCCGCAACGTCACGGTGCAAAGTTGCCATAAGCTGCGCCGTCGCCGGGACCACCGGACGAGTACGCCCCACCAAATCAGGCATATAACCAACCAGGCGGCTGTGTGCCCGCCACAAGCCGGTGGCCGCATCCCAAGCCGGATCCTTACTGGAAGCATGCGCCCCTGCCCCCTTAGGCCCGGCGGCAATTTGTTCACGCAAAGCCTGGGCGCTAACCACCGCCCCCTCGATGGCCGCGCCACTAACCGCCGCGCGCACACTAGCCTCCGCACGGGCCTCACGCCAACGTTTACGCAGCGCCTCCTGCCACCGCAGCTGCGCTGAAGCCTCATATAAAGCCTCACTTGCAGCCGCTACACGTTCTTCACGGGCCAGTGCCAAACAGGCGTCAATAAGGGCATTAGTGCTCACAAATCAAAGCCTACGCGCTAGGCTCTAAGTGTGAGTACCGAGGCCACCCACCCCACTACGCAGCAAGTTGCCGACTCAGCCCCCCACGGGCGGCGCAGGAGTCACATAATCGCGAGCATTTTTGGCTTAGCGCAAGGGGCCTGGGTGATGGCCCTAGCCGCCTTCGTAGTCAAATACCACGGCCCTAACTTTGGTTTTAGCCACCAGGGCGAACAGTACCTGCTGGCCCTGCCCCTGGCGGTGGCAGCTTTCGCGGGTTGTCGCTGGGTTGAGCGCTACTATGCCCGCAACTCCTCGCTGGGAGCGGTGGCTGCCGGGGTGTTTTTGCTAGGCGGCTCCCTAGTGCTGCTGTGGCTGCAAAAATACTTCACCCTGGGGCTGATTTCCTTTGTTTGCGCCATGCTGCTATTTGGTGGGGCCATGGGTATGCGCCGTGCTCGCCGTGCTGGGCGACGTGAGGCGGTTTACGCCCAGCAAATGGCCAAGCTGGACCAGCAGCCCGGCCAGGTGCCACTGCCGCCGCCGTCGCGTAAATCTGACCACCTGCTTTCGCTGGTAATCACCCCTTTACTGACGGTTTTTGCACTGGTAGCTACCGGTTTTAGCTCCGGAGTAGTCTCTGGCGCGGATGTTTTTGCCGCCAACGCCCACACTTTCAGCCACGGCAAGGTGCTGTTTGCGCTGGTAGCTGGGGCACTGTTGCTACTGAGTGTGGGGGCCTTAAGCGGCAACTCCACCGCCGGTACAGCCGCCACTGCGGGCACAATTTTCGCTTTCTACCTGGTGCTATGTGCAGGAATTTTGCTGGGTATCAAGCACCCGCTGTTCACTGACCCGGCCAGCTATATCGTCATTGATCCGGTGGTGTGGATTTTCTTGGCGGCAGTGATGTCACCGCTGGCACGCGGCTCACACTGGGCCCGCCAGGCTGGACGCACCCAAATGGCTACGCAGTTAGCTATGGAAACCAATAAAGCAGCTGCTTAATCCATTAATCCAGACCTAAATATTTTAGGAAAAACATTATTTTAGACACATATTCAGGCAATTTGCGCGGTTTTACGGCGCGCCTGGTAGTTAACGCAAAAAATAAGGGATACCTTTGCTTGCGCTATAGCTTTTGCCCAAGGAGACGCTGTGAGTACTAATCGGCCCAACGCAAGCATCTGGGACGACGACGAAGGCGAGGCCCAGCTGCGCCCTATGATGCGTAAAAATAATGCGCATCTTTTCGACGACGAACCTCCAGTTTCTTCACTTTCAGCTGCTAGCGCTGCCAGTGCTGCCGCTGCAGTAGCTGGTTACACCGCCAGTTCTGCCGCTGAGGCCAACGCCGCCTCGGCTTTGAGTGCTCCCAGCGCCTACTCGGTTGGCAGCGCCTACTCTGCCGCGAGCGCCTCCAGCGCCGCTGTCCCCTCAGCTGCTTCTGCGGCTGCCCCCGAGGCGGCTGACGCTGCGGTTTCTGCGCCCACCCCGGATTCAGCCGGTTCGGCCCCGCTCAGTACCCGCTCTGGCGCTACTCCCGACGCCGCCCCTAGCGCTGCTTCTGCCCAGTCTGGTGCCCCTAGCGCTGCTTCTGCCCCGGCTATGCCACCCAGCCAGGCCCCCAAGTCAGCTCCCAGCGCGCCGGTTAACGGCCCGGTTTTGGGCACCACCCCTTCGGTGCACGTGCCCGCGAGCTCTTTGGCTAACAATGGTGTGCCCGCCATGCTGGCTAACACCCCGCCAGCCACTGGCCGCCGCTACACCAACGCTGAGAACGCACACACTTCTGGCACTTTTGACTCTGCTGCCCGCCGCGCTACCGCCACCACGGCTGCCACCAGCGCCACTGCGTCTACCGGTGCTAGCGCACTGACTGCGGCCAGTGCGGCTGCCGCCTCGGTGACAGCTCAGTCTCCCGCTAGCGCCACCTCAGCTAACGCCCCGGAACTGGCCGACGCCGCTAAGCCAGCTGTTGCTGACGCCGGCGCTGCTAACCCTGGCTCTGGCGCGGTGCGTCGTCGTAGCTTGTTTACTGCCGTGCCTCAGCCTGTGCCTGTTGATGAGGATAGCGACGATGAAACCATCCAGGTGCCGGTGGTGCGTGAGGATCTGATCCCAGATTCCTTCTCTGCCGCTAGTGCCGTATCAGCTAGCGCCGCCTCTGCTAGCGCAACCTCGGCTGCTGAGAGCGCTTCTGCCGCTGAAACTGTCTCTGCTGCGGAAACCACTTCGGCTGCGGAAACCAGCTCTAGCGTGAGCGCCGCTAGTGCCCCCTCTAGCCTAGAGCACAGCTCCACTGCGACCTCCCCGGCCTCAGCTAGCGACGACGTCGCCCTGGAAAGCGCCGCCCAGGCAGACCAGGCAGACCAGGAGTCTGTAGACAGCGTCCAGGAGCTAAATGACGCGCATGAAGTTGAGGCTGCTGCTATCCCGCTGCCTACCGATTTTGATGCTCCCTCTGCTATCAGCATTCCTACCCCGCCGCACACGGTGAGCTCGGCTTTGTCGGCAGAGTCCACTTTCTCTATCGATTCTGCGGTTTCTGCCGCCTCTGCCGCCTCTAGCGTGGGCATTACCCTACCGTCTGCGGCTACTCCAGCCCCAGCCGTGCCAGTCACCTCAGCGGCGACTGTCCCCGTCACCCCGGCTGCCGGCGCCACGGACACAGCCAGCAACGAGCTCAGCAAGACCACCCCAGCTGCAGATGCACCCGAGCCGCCGGCTCCCCCGGCTCCTGAGCAGCCTGAAGCGACTAGCGTCGAGGCTGACTTTACTGACGATGAGTTGGTGGCCAGTGACCACACTGAAACCACCATCATGGACGCCGCCGACATGGAGCTGGAGGAGGTTGTTAAGCCAGTAGTTACCAGCACCTCCCCGGTAGGGGTTGAGCGCCTAGACCACCTGGCCACGGCAGACTCTGCGGATCTGGCCCCGGTGGCCCCCAGCCCCTCTAGCGCGATCTTCGCCTCCACCCGCACTGCTGCTTTCAGCGATTCGGCTAACCAATCCGATGCAGGCAACGAGGTTGACGACGACGTACTGCTAGCTGGCTCCACTGTGGTCGGTAAGCCCGCCTCACGCGCTGCCGCCCACTGGGGTGGCACTCTACTGGCGCTAGTGCTGTTCCCGATCGCCTGGTTCTTGATGCACACCGCCGCTAACGCCCTCACCGGAGCTTTGGCTGATGGCTGGCCTAAGGTCTTCTCCACCGCCGGCATCATTGAGCTAGGCATGGCGATAGTGCTGCTGATCGTGGTGATGGCGACGGCGACCCGCTCTTCCCTGGGCACCTTCGTCACCGGTATTACTACCTTGCTGATTGGCTTGCCCTTTGTGGTGGTGCCTTCGATTACCAAGCAGTACCTGGGTGATTTCCTGGCCAATATGGCTTTGCAGTCGCGCTTTGGCCGGATCTTGTCTGAAGCTATTCTTCTCGACGGCGTCAGCGGCCGCCTGGTGATCATTGGCCTGTTCCTGATCATGCTGGGCGTGGTTTCGCACTCTACCCGTCGCGCTGGACGCCGCGAGCGCCTAGTGATGGATCGCGCTAACACCAAAAAGTAGCCTTTGACGAAAAAGCAGCTTGGTTAGCTAACCCCAAAAAATAACCTGTTAGCGGGCAGCGTTGGCCCCCGGACTTAAAGTCCGGGGGCCAGTTACGTTTTGTGGGCGCTAGCGCGTTAGCGCCGTCTGAGGACCACCTGGTTAACGGCCAGCGGGCCGGTTAGAGTCCGGCCAGGGCACCGCCCGCGCAGCAGGGCATTAGCGCCACCGCGTAGCAAGCGCTAGCACGCTAGCGGGTGATGGTGTGGTGGTGCTGTGTAGCACCAAAAATAGCCTCGTTGTCGTACTCGAAGTTGTTTGGGCTGATGGGTTTACCGGCAGCCATTTCGGCGCGCATATGGGCCACTACCGCATCCAGAGTGCCGAATTTAGCGGCCACTAAACGCTGACGCTGGTAGCCCACCCCGTTGCGACTGATGTCGTCCAAGATGGCAAGGTCATCTAGGCAGCCCAGGTCTGCAGCGGCAGGCTCTAGCTCTTTAAGCAGTAGCGGCAGGGTGTCGGTAATGAGCGCCTCATCGCCGTGGATGTTTTCGATCAAAATCGCTTCCATGCCGTAGCGAGCAGCACGCCACTTGTTTTCGTCCAGGAACCAGGGCGAAATGGTTTCTAGGGTTTCACCCTTATCTAGGCGTCGTGAAGCGGTTTCTACCAGGGCATGTACCAGGGCAGCAATGGCGCGCACCTCGGTTAAGTTAGTGGCGGCGTCGGCCACGCGAACCTCAATGGTGCCCAGGCGCGGCGAGGGGCGAATATCCCAGCGGATCTCGTCAAAGTGGTCAATCACGCCGGTTTTGAGCATGTCGTCGGTGTAGTGCTCCAGGTCCTGCCAGCGCTCAAATAGGCGCGGTACGCCCGCTGTGGGTAGCTGCTGGAACACCATGGCGCGGTTGTCGCAGTAGGCGGTGTCTACACCCGCCCAGAACGGGGAGGAGGCGCTGAGGATCTGCATATGCGGCAGTTTGGTGGCCAGGTAGTTCAAGATCGGCATGACCTTGTCACGGTCCTCAATACCCACATGCACGTGGGTGCCAAATAGCAGCATTTGCCGGCCCCAGAACTGGGTGCGGTTAACTAGCTCGGCGTAGCGACCTGAGTCTGACACACGCTGGAAAATTGGGTCAGCAAAGGGGTGTGAGCCGGCGCTGGCCAGGTCGATGCGTAGCGGCTCTAGCACCGGGCGTAGCAGCTCTATGCCTTCTTGTAGGTCGGCGGCGCAGGCGGCCACGGAGAACTGTTTGCGCGAAACTAGCTCCACCGTGTTACGTAGCATCTCCCCATGCACCAGCGGGGTGTCGGGGTGGGTGCGGTGGAGCTGGTCAATTACCCAGTCACCGCATTGGCGTAGGTTTTCGTCGTCGCAGTCAATTAGCTGAAGCTCCCACTCCACGCCAATGCTGCTACGGTCCGACTTGGCAAAGTCGATGGCCATTTTTTCTCCTCTACGACGCCGTCCCTGCTTTAGGGCTTATATGGCGCCGTTTGTTTTGGGCCAGATTAGGCGCAGTGGTGCTTAGGCGGTGCGCTGGTAGCGCTCAACGAAGCGGGTAATGAGCTGGTTAGCGCTGAGTACATCAGCACTGTCGCAACGCGCTATGACGGCGGCCTTCTGGTCGGCAGGGTAGTAGGTGTCCCCGTAGGTGTTGATGCGGATATGCATACCTTTACGGGTGATTTCGGGGTGGAACTGGGTGCCGTAAACGTTTTTACCCCAGCGCAGCATTTGCACGTGGCAAAAGTCCCCGGTGGCGAGGATGGAGGCCCCCTTGGGCAGTAGCCCTACGGCCTGTGAGTGGCCGGTGTAGGAGTAGAAAACTGGGCCTGCGTGGGCGGTAAGCGGGTCGCGGTGACCGTCGTCGGTAAGGCTGATACGGGGGGCCTGTAGGTCCTCCCCGAAGCCGTCTACCAGTTTGCCGCCGCTAGCTAGACTCAGCGCCTGCAAGCCAAAGCAGATACCCAGGGTGGGGAAGTCTTGGTCGATCAGACGCTTAGCTAGCGCACGTACACGCCGCTCTACGCGCTGATGCTCGGGGGATTTGTCCTCGCCGTGGAAGCCGAAGGGAGAACCCGTAATGATTACCCCGCTGTAGTCGCGTTGCAGGTTTAGGGTTTCCGGCTCACATGCATCGGTATCTAGTAGATCCATGATCTCTAGATCCTCATCACCTAGGCGCCCGTACATTCGCAGCGTGTTTAACTCATCAGTGGCAATGTCTCCGGTGGGACGGCAAACAGCCACAAGGAATGGTAAACGCGCGGTTGCGGGTGCCGATTCGGTGTGCATACATTGCACGCTACCAGTAACCATCAGCAACGCACACTATGACAATGGTTAAAAACAAAACGTCCCAGGAGCTTTACTCCTGAGACGCAGTTTATGAGTCGGGGTGACAGGATTTGAACCTGCGGCCTCTTCGTCCCGAACGAAGCGCGCTACCAAGCTGCGCCACACCCCGTGGTGCCTGCCTATCATAGCGTGTTTAGCAACCTTAAAGCCAATTGCAACCCAAACTTGGGATGTGTAGCGCGTTACAAACAGCTATTTAGCGGGCGGTTAGGGCCGGCTTAGCGGGCCGTGAGGGTCAGTAGGGTGGCTTCAGGACGGCAGGCGGTGCGTACCGGCGTGAAGGGGCTGGTCCCCAAACCTGCCGAGACGTGCAGGTAGGCCTGGCCATCCTCGCTAGCTGGGGCAGTGCCCTTGTGGATGGCTTTGAAGCTGGCAGGCCAGGTACTTAGACCGCTGGCCTGGGCCGGGGGCAGGTCACAGTTGGACACTAGCGCCCCATAGCCGGGTAGGCACAGCTGGCCTCCGTGGGTGTGTCCAGCCAAAATTAGCTGGGCGCCATCGGTCACCATCTGGTCTAGCACGCGCTGGTAGGGGGCGTGGGTTACGCCAATTTTCACGACGGCGGCGCTAGTGCCCCCCGTAGCGCTCTCCCCCGCAGCTACAGGCTCCGGGAAGGCGTCGTCGTCGGCGTGAGCATCAGCCACACCCACTAGCTCGATGAGCTGACCGGCCGCTTCCACCATATCGCGACAGTTATCCAGGTCTTTCCAGCCGCCAGCTAGCTGCATGTCACGTACTTCCTCCCAGGGCAGTACAGGCAAGTCAGCAACCGGATCATCATTGCTACGCGGATCTCGGCGCAGGTAGCGGGTGGGTGAACGGAAAACCGTGCCGTGACGGTCGTGATCACCGAGCACAAAGGCGCCTGGGAAGGCCAGTAGCGGCTCCAGGGCCTCACCTAGGGCGCTTACGCCACCTAGGGTAGATAGATTGTCGCCAGTGTTAATAACCAGGTCTGGCTCAATATCTGCTAGTGCCCGCACCCACGCCACCCGGGCTTTGGTGGCGCCTGTTAGGTGCAGGTCGGCGATGTGCAGCAGCTTGATGGGCGCCGAGCCAGGGGCCAGTACGGGCACCTCAATGCGACGCAGCACCGGCCAGCGAGCCTCGATTAGGCTCCACCCTAGGGTTGCCACCCCCACGCCGCCGACAGTGCCGACGGCGCAGGCTAGCTGTTTAAGCGCACTCACTGGCCGTTCCCGCTGTTGCGACGGTCCTGGGGGGTACCGGTGGAATTGTCGGCACTCAAACCGTTGTTGGTGGTGTTGCCACCCTGGGAGTTGTTGTAGTTACCGTTGGTGCCGTTGTTGTAGTTGCCGTTATTGCCGGTACCGTTGTTGTTAGTACCGCCATTGTTATTGCCGTTGTTGTTATTGTTGTTGTTGTTATTGTTGTTGTTGCCGGTGTTGCCCTGAGGGGTGGCCCCAGTGTTGCCGACGGCGCTGTTGCCACCCAGGCTGACCTGGTTGAACTGCTGAACTTCAGTGCCCGAAAGAGCCGAGTTCATGTAGTCGCGCCACAGTGGGGCGGGCAGGTCAGAACCGTACATGGTGGAGTAGTAGCGACCACCAATAACCTGGCCGTCCATGTGGAAGTTACCCTCAGAGTGGCCTACCCACACGGCGGTGGACAGCTGCGGCACAAAGCCCACGAACCAGGCGTTATCCATCTTTTCGGTAGTACCGGTCTTACCGGCGCTAGGCCGGTTAAGGGCAGCCGCTGCGCCAGTACCGTTCCCCTTCATTACATAAGTCAGGGTCAATGCCACCTGGTCGGCGTGAGTGGGGTCCATAACCTGACGGCAGGCAGTTGAGGGGACCTTGATCTCAGTGCCGTCATCCTTGGTTACCTTAGTGATGGCGGTGGGCGGGCAGTAGGTGCCGTGAGCCGCGAAGGTGGCGTAAACATTGGCCATGGTGATCGGAGCTATGTTCATGGTACCCAGCACCATGGAGGGGTTGTGGTCGATTTCCCCGCCATCAACCGTGGTTATACCCAGATCCTTAGCCAGACCGGTGACCGCGCACAGGTCCATACGGCTAAGCATGTATACGTAGCTAACGTTTACCGACAGGGCAGTAGCGTTAATAACCGTGTGGTTAACGTTTTCTGAAGCATTAGCGTTATCCACGTTCCAGTTTTCAATGGAGAAACCTGGATCACAGCTGGCGTGGAAGTCAGCGGTGGTAAAGGTGCGGGGGGCGCCGCCTAGCACCGTGTAGCCAGACATGCCTCGTTGATACCACTGGGCCAAAACAATCGGCTTGAAGGATGAACCAGGCTGGAAACCACCAGTGTTAGAGCCGCCGTGTTTGGAGTCGGCCGCGTAGGACAGCTTAGTGGCGGTGGGGTCATCATTGCTAGGTTCACCATAGTTGGTGTTTTGCACCATGGTGATGATCTTGCCGGTGCCCGGCTCGATAGATACCAGCGCACCCTTAACGTTGGACTCATCGCCGGTGGGCAGCCAGTTAGCCATGGTGTCGTAAGCAGCCTGCTGCTTGGCCATGTCCAAGGTGGTGGTGATCTGCAGACCACCGCGTAGCAGCAGCTGACGGCGAGTAGCCTCATCCTTACCGTAGGCGTCGTTAGTGAGGATCTCACGCACCACGTATTCACAGAAGTAGGCGGCACTCTTGGTTACGCCGCTAGAGCCTGAGCCACAGCCGCCGACGGCGTTGGTTACCTTCAGCATGGAGTCGATGCTCTGACTGGTGGCTTCCTTGTACTGCTCCTGAGTGATGAACTTTTCCTCAAGCATCTTCTGGAGCACCCAGTCACGGCGGGTCTTAGCCGCATCAGGGTTGGTGATGGGGTCGTAGCGGGTAGGCCAGTTGGTCATACCAGCCAGCAGCGCAGCTTCACCTACGCTCAGACTGTCGGCACCGTGAGAGAAGTAGTGGCGGCTGGCAGCCTCAATACCGTAGGTAGAAGGACCGAAGGCTGCAATGTTGAGGTAACCCTCCAGGATCTGCGCTTTGGTGTAGCGCTTTTCCAGTGTCAAAGCGTATTTAGCTTCACGCAGTTTACGGGCCGGAGTGGCAGCGCGGGCAGCCTCCACAGCCTCCGGGTCGCTAGCCTGCAAACCCGCCTCAATAAGCACGTTTTTAACGTACTGCTGAGTCAAGGTAGAGGCACCCTGGGTGGAGCCACCGGCTGCGTTGGTAGCTACCGCACGCAACATACCCGACAGGTCCACACCCTTGTGCTTGTAGAAACGCTTGTCCTCAACGGACACGATAGCGTTTTGGGCATTCTTGGAAATCTTGGCTAGCGGCACCACAATGCGGTTTTCCGCGTAGAACTGTGCGATGGTTTGACCAGCTGAGCCCTTTAGATAGGAAATCTGGGAGGGCTGAAGCACGTTGAAGTCGCTAGGTAGCTCGTCAAACAGCTGCACTGAGGCATCTGTAAGAACTGAAGCCGCCCCTACAAAGGGCAACGCGAAACCGGCAGCGAACACGCCACCACCAACGGCCAACATAAAGAATGAGAGCAGTGCGGCAAGTAGCTCCCGGGGAGAGGAGAGGGAGACTCTCGAGCTAGCAGACTTCGACATAGTCCCTAGCCTACGTCATGGTGCAAGCAATGAGACAGAGCGGCTTGGTAACACTTTTGACATGCAGGCCAAAATTTTTGTTAGGACTAATACCTGGTTTCACCCTGTTTTTGTGCCAATTTGGAAAATTTTGAAATAACGTGCAGCGAGAATTTGAATCCGCGGACAAACAGGCGTAGAGTCTGGGGGTGAGCTGAGTAACAAAGAAGTGCTCGCCTGGACAAATGAAAGTAGTTCCAAAATGAATAACGAAATTCATTCCTGGACCCAATTGGCAGCGTGTGCCGGTATAGACACCACTCTGCTGTTTGGGAAGGGGGCCGAGCAGCGGGAAGCGCGCGAATTGCGCTACTCCTGCCCGGTGCGTTTGCAGTGCCTGGCCGAAGCCCTCAATGGCGACTCTAGCTTTGGAGTTTGGGGCGGCTTAACTGAGCGTGAACGCCGCGCTTTGATCCGCAATATGCCCCACATCACTGACTGGGCCGCCTGGCTTTCCAGCGACGACGCCCTGGCGGAGGAAATCCGCCAACTACGCAAGCCTGCCCGCGCCTCCCTACTACGGCGCAAGAGCCTGAGCGAGGCTACCTCTCACGCCGCCACCACGCGCGCCGCAGCCTAAGATCAGACCACTTCAAAGCGCCCACAACCCCACCCTTTTCACCCAGCTAACAGGTAGGGTGTAATCATGACTACTTGGGAATACGCAACCGTGCCGCTAATCACGCACGCAACTAAGCAAATCTTGGATCAGTGGGGTGCCGACGGTTGGGAACTAGTCCAAATCGTTCCCGGCCCGGCAGGTACCGAAAACCTAATCGCCTACCTCAAGCGCCCCACCAACTAGTGGCCACCTCAGGCGCTAGCGCCACTACATAAATCAGTGCCCGGCCGTTTAATACGACCGGGCACTAAAGCTTGTGAGCGCTATTTATGCGCGTTTATCAGCGGGCGCGGCGCTTGAGGCGCTCGACGTCGATAAGGGTTACAGCGCGCCCCTCCAGGCGGATCCAGCCACGGGAAACAAACTCGGCCAGAGACTTGTTAATGGTCTCGCGCGAAGCTCCAACTAGCTGAGCTAGCTCTTCCTGGGTTAGGTCGTGGGGGACATGGATGCCGTCTTCAGTGGGTGCACCAAAGCGCTCAGCCAGGTCCAACAGGGCCTTGGCTACACGCCCAGGAACATCAGAGAAGACCAGGTCAGCTAGGGCGATGTTGGTGCGACGCAAACGCACCGCGAGGGCACGCAGCATGTCCTTGGCCAGCGTGGGGTGGGAGTCAATAAAGCCCATTAGCTGGTTGTGCTCTAGAGCCAGCAGCTCAGTGGTGGCCACGGCGGTAGCGGTGGTAGAGCGCGGGCCCGGGTCAAATAGAGTTAGCTCGCCGACTACTTCGCCGGGACCTAGGACCGCTAGTAGGTTCTCACGGCCGTCAACAGAGGTGTGACCTAGCTTCACCTTACCGGTGAGCAGGATGTATAGGCGGTCGCCGGAGTCACCTTCATTGAATAGAACCTCACCACGGCGCAGAGTTGTCTGCGACATCATGCCACGTAGCTCTTCTCGCTCCTCAGGCGACATACGCTCGAAGAGTGGGATGCGCGCAATGATGCTGTCTTCCATATTGCGTCTCCTCGTTTGGGGATCAGGTAGCCGTCAAAGGGCTGATTATTGACTAATCTACCACACCTGTGACGTGATCCACTAGAGATTTTGGGCATTTGTACTCAGTTTTGTCAAAGTTTAAGGTGCTAGCGTTTGTGCAGATCAGCGCTATTTTCGCTGAAGTTGACCCAATTTTCGTGACAGTTTGACACGAAGTTGTCAGACCTATAGCCCATTAATATTATTTTGCGCCAGCTACCCTAAACCGCACTTTAGGCACCCTTTTTTGGCTCGTTTACACTCCCTGCGCCCAGCTAATTTTCAGGCTTCCTCAGGTTTAAGACACCAAGCATTTACCTGGTGAAATTGTAATGACTAGCCCCCTCAACCCGCCCTAATCGGCTACCCTGGAAGGGTGCCTCAGGTTGAAACAAAAGCAAACTACCGCTCCCGCATGGCTCAGCGCCAAAGCGTCATTATCGGTACCTGTCTAGTTCTAATGGTTATTGCTACGGCCCTCGGTTTGGTCGTAGGCACTGGGCTAGTCAAAGTACCAGACCCTGGCTTCCAAGCCGTCCCCACCCCCACGCTAGTTAAGCGCATCCCGGTATGCCCTGCCGCCCAAGCGGTTACTGGCGAAATCACTGACATTAGCGTCAATATCTACAACGGCACCAAGAAGGCCGGTTTGGCAGGTAGCGCCGAAACTAACCTGAAAGACACTGGTTTAACTGTGCTTAGCACCGGTGACTGGGCCGAGGGCGCCTATGACGGCAATGTGCTGCTCACCGCCGGACCAGCGGGTATCACCAATGCTTACACCGTGGCCCAGGTATTTAGCGGCACGGTAGTGGTCCAGCAGGACCCGCGCGCCTCCTCTTCTGACACCACTGTTAACGTAGTTTTGGGCGCCCAGTACAACCACGGCATCAAGTCTGCTGCGGAAATGGCTGCCATTAAGTCTGGCTCCCCCATCACCGCTCCTGCCGGTTGTTCTCAGCCCACTGCAGCCGCATCCGAGGGCAAGAAGTGACCTTTTGCTTGCGCTTGTATTCACCTTTTTACAGCTAGGAATTGTTAGCGCATTAACCTACTTCAAGCTGGCCCCCTGGGCCCGCGCTTATATAAAGGCTGTGGGTGACGCCCCCTGCGAAGCTTGGCCAGCTAAAGACCCACTGCTAGTGGCCGCTTTAACCAATCGAGGCATGGCGGTTAGCGTGCTACTAGGTGGCGCACTTTTAGTGGGGGCGCTGTCACTACCTCAGGCACTAGCTGCCACGGCTGCGACGCGGTCACTATCCCTGTCCGTGCCGGTACTAGCCGCACTGATCCCTGCCGCCCTGGTGGACTGGCGCGTGCAACACCTACCCACCCGCCTGCTTTCGGTTGCCGGCGCAGTGCTGCTTTTGGGAATGGTTTTAGCCTGGCTAGGCCCGCAAGTAGCGTCTGCTGGTATCGACGACGTCGCCACTCCCCTACGCGCTGGCGACTTACTGCGGGCTTTGGGTGGGGGCGCCCTGGTGTATATTGCCCTGGCTGCATTGAGTTTGCTGCCGCAGCTGTGGGGGCGAGCCCCGGGGATTGGTATGGGCGACGCGAATTTGTATGTGATACTGGGGCCGCTGTTGGCTTTGCACGGCTGGAGCACCCTGCTAATGGGCTTGTATTTGGGTTTTTTCTTTGGTGGTCTGGTGGCACTGGCTTTGCTACTTAGCGGCAGGTTGAAACTTAAGGGACGTATCGCTTTTGGACCTTGGTTGATGGCAGGGGCCGCAGCGGCCCTGGCGCTGAGTGTGTCCTAACTACTACTGCCACAGCATTAGCTTGCGGCGAAATTAGGTCTAGACTGGTGATCTGGCAGCGCTCGGACGACGACGCTCGAACGCGCCAGACGCACGGGCTCTGCCGCATGGACCCCTTTTTCCATTGCGACAGGAGACAGTAAATGTCTAAGGCAGGTTTTTGGACCCTGCACGGTGACGGCCGCTCGGTAAAGCCGGGAGACGTCGTCGCCCCCCACGAACGTCTAACCTGGCCGCGCACCATCGGGATTGGTGTGCAGCACGTGGTAGCTATGTTCGGCGCTACCTTCCTGGTGCCGCTGCTCACCGGCTTCTCCCCTACTACTACTTTGTTCTTCTCCGGCCTGGGTACCTTGCTGTTCCTAGGAATTACTGCCGGACGTTTGCCTTCCTATCTAGGTAGTTCTTTTGCCCTGATTGCCCCTATTGGTGCAGTCACTGGCTACAACGCTTCTAATGGCGGTTTGATTGACCCACACAAGGCCTCCCTAGCTCAGGGAGGCATTATTGCGGTGGGTCTAACCCTGGCGGTTATTGGTCTGCTGGTGCACTTTGTGGGTGCCGGCTGGATCGACAAGCTGATGCCTCCGGTGGTTACCGGTGCGATTGTGTCCCTGATCGGTTTCAACCTGGCCCCTTCAGCCTGGAATAACGTTAAGCAGGCTCCTATCACCGCCACCGTCACCATTGTGTCTATCCTGCTGATCACGGTGCTGTTTAAGGGCATCATTGGGCGCCTGTCCATTTTGATTGGTGTGCTGATTGGTTACGCCACCGCCGTGGCCCTGGGTGAAGTGGACTTCTCCGCTATCAACAAGGCCGCCATCGTGGGTCTACCCGCCTTCCATGCTCCCAGCTTTGACTTTAAGTACCTGGGTGTGTTTGTGCCCGTGGTGTTGGTGCTGGTGGCTGAGAACGTGGGTCACGTTAAGTCCGTATCCGCTATGACCGGCGAAAACCTGGACAACATCACCGGCCGCGCCCTGTTTGCCGACGGCGTTTCCACCATGCTCGCTGGTAGCGGTGGTGGTTCTGGTACCACCACTTACGCCGAGAACATCGGTGTTATGGCTGCTACCCGCGTCTACTCCAGCGCCGCCTATGTGGTGGCCGGCATTTCTGCCCTGGCGCTGAGCCTGCTACCTAAGTTCGGCGCGGTTATTGCCACCATTCCCGCTGGCGTGCTGGGCGGCGCCGCCACGGTCCTGTACGGCATGATCGGTATGCTGGGTGTGCGTATTTGGGTGCAGAACAAGGTTGACTTCTCTGACCCGGTAAACCTCAACACTGCTGCCGTAGCCATGGTTGTGGCTATCGCTGACTACACCTGGGTAGTGGGCGACATGTCCTTCTCCGGTATCGCCCTGGGCTCCTTCGGCGCCATCATCATCTACCACCTGATGCGCGCTATCTCGAAGCTGCGTGGCACCAACCTGGAAAGCCCCTCCCCCGCCTCAGCACCTGCCGGCGTGGAACTGGAAGGCCCGGCCTACTCCAAGCGCCACAAGCAGGCTTCTAAGGCTGACTAGCAGGAATAACTGACCGCTAGCTAATAGCACTAGGGTCACTTATGTTTCACGTGAAACATAAGTGACCCTACGTTTATCTGAGATAGTCAAAAGCACTGTGGCCGCCAGGCCTACCTTGCGTGCCGGCGCGCCTGCTTTGAGCTGTCAGCATGCACAGTTTGTGCGCCGGCACGCCCAGCTTCGGGGGTCAGCACGCCCAGTTTGTGTGCCGACAGATCCAACTTTGATAGTTGACGGCTGAGTTGATGTTGCGCCCTGCGGCCCAGCTGGGCACACTTAAGACATGAGCGTATCCGGCGTATTTACACACCAGCCCCCCAATAACAATGCCGGCGCTAATCAAATCGGCTTCCCGGGCCAGATTGTTCCTGACGATTTTGTGTTTCCAGGTACGCAAGAAGTAAATCCGCGTGAAGTATTTGCTTTTGCGGGCTACAACGCTCCGCGACAAAAAACTCCAGCAATCTGCTTCATCGCCCTAGCCTCGCTACTACTATCCCCGATTCCTGGGGTAGTTCTCGTAACCATGGTTTTGGGGATTTTTGCGATCGTAGAATCTAAGCGGGCCGGTTATCGCGGCTGGGTAATCTCCTGGATCGCCACTATTATTTCCTGCCTGGTTTTTGCCATTTACCTCCTGGCAAGCGCTTAAACGGCGCCGCCAAGCCTAAGCCACACGGCGCCGTCGCTCCTAAGCCCCAGTACGCCGTCGGCCCCGATACCCAGGGCGCCGTCGAGGGACCCCGGGGGCACTGTCGAAAAACGCAGCCAGCAGGCCTTTACAGGTCACCACGCTTTTGCAGGCGCTGCAAGGACAGGTAACCCAGCGGGATCGGGATCCAGAAGGTAACCAGACGGTAAACCAACACCGCCGACACGGCCACACCACTAGGTACCCCGGCAGTAACCAAACCACCGGTGAGAGCCAATTCCACCGGACCCAAACCACCAGGCGAAGGCACCACAGAACCAACCGTGTTAGAAGCCAGGTAAGTAATCGCCAACACCGCGAAAGGCAGCGAATAGCCAAAGGCCCACAGCGAAGCCCCGAAAGACAAGATGTAGGCCAACGACAAAATCACGGTACCCAACACGCCCACACCCATACGAGTGGGGTTGGAAGCCAACCACACCAGACGCGGCCACACCTGCTTAACAGTGGGCTCAATATGCAGCCAAATCCAGCTGCGCAGCTGCGGCACCGCCAAAGCCACCGCAGCCACCACTACCGCCACCACTACCGCCACCAGCACCCAGCCAGAAGGCAGCGACAAGCCAGAAGAAGTACCGGTGGTAGCCGCCAAAATACCCAGCAGCACCACAGTCACCACAAACTGGGAAACCTGCACCAACGCCACGGTGGCCACACCCACCGCCGTCGGCACCCCCTTACGGTTAAGGAAACGCAAGTTCATAGCAGCCCCACCCACACCGGCCGGAGCCACCAGCGCCACCACAGAAGAAGCAAAATGCACCTCGGTAGCCCGAATCAAACCCAGCTTGTTGGGGGTGAAAGCCACCAGCGTCATACCGGCGCCCACATAGGTGGCCAGCGAGAACACCAGCGCCGCCAAAAACCACCAGAAATTAGCTTGCTCAACCGCCGCAGAAATCTGGGTGAAGTTCATCTGGCCCAGCACCGTCCACAGCGCCACCACACCCACAATCGCCATGAAAATAGTGCGGGCAGAGAAACGGTTAATCTTGGTGGGTTCAGCCTGGGCCGTAGGCACCAACGCCACCAGTGCATCACGCAGCTCCTGCAAAATCTTGCCACGTCGCCCCATGGCGGCACGGGTAGAGCGCGGCAACACCACCTTTTGCAACATCGGCGCGATAGAAGCCACCTGATCGCGGTCTAGCACCCGCGAGGCTGAGGCAATGGCCCGCTCCACTCCCACATTTAGGGCCACCAGGGCCAGGGTTTGGGCTAGGTCCATGCGGCGTGAAAGCTCAGAGGAAGCCAGTTCGCCGTCATCCCAGTCGGTTAGCCAAATATGGTCGCCAGCATCCACCAGCACGCTTTGGTCGCTGATGGCGCGGTGGGCTAGGCCAACCGTGTGGGCGCGACGCAGCTGAGTCCACAAATCCAGCAAAGTGTCGTCAGAGATTTGGTCGCCTAACTGCCCAAATGAGCGCGGATAGACAATATGCTCAGTGACCAGCAGCATTGATTCTTCTGCCTCAGCTACGCCCAGAATTTGCGGAGAGCGCACGGCCCGACTGCGCGCCATCTGGTTCATCATCACCGTGTTTTCTGCACTGGCGCGTACCGAATAGTTTTTCGCTGGGGCCAGGCCGCGTGTGCGCAGGGTGTCCCAGGCGGTGGATAGGAAGCCCACCACGTGCGTGTCAGTGTCCATTACGCTCAGGTCATAGCGTTTGCCATCTTTATCCCACACGGCGTAGATACGGTGAATATCTTCGCTTTGGGATTGCCACAGTTCTTCGGCTAGCTCCAGCTCGTGGGCGCAGTTGTAGTCAGGTAAGGGGGTAAGTTTTTCGTCATTGCCGGCTGGGGCCAGGGTTTGGGGGGTTTCAGTTTCGACGACGGCGCCGTCGTCTTGGGTGGAAACGATCGGGTTTTCACGTACTTTCTCGGTATAACCAAGCTGGGAGTCGGTACGTACCTGCCAGGCTTGCAGGGGGGCTTGGCACGGGTTTAGACGCACCACCTTGACAGCGTCCACACCACAGCGGCGCAGGCCGCGCACCAGAGCCACCCCAGTGGCGTTTTCGCTGGCCACACCCATAATGTAAAGCACTAAGTAGCTGGCGATAAGACCCAACAGCACTGAGGCCACCGCTGCCAGCAGCGTGATAGCTGAACGCAGCACCGAAACACCCACCACAATTCCCAGCAGCCACCAGGAAGTTTTTACCAGCTTGGATTGGTGTTTACCGGAAGCCAAAATAACTGCAGCCAAGGCAGCATAGGTGGGTGAGAGAATCTCGTAGGTGTTTAGGTTGCGGTAGGAGATCATGCCGTTGTGTACCTGGTTAAACACCGGCAGCTGCAACAGGTATGTGAACAGTGCAGACAGCAGATAAGCACTGATTAGGGCAATCAGGGCTTGGCCTGAGCGCCACCAGTCCTTATGCAGCAAAGCGCGCCCCATCAACGCTAGGGGCAGAGCTAAAGTGACGATACCTTCAAAGGCTTGCAGCGGGAACACCAGCACCCGGCGCAGCAGCTGGGAAAAGACGGTCTGTACGTCATAAATGACAGCGGTGGTGGTTGCCTGGGCGAACACAGCCAGTAGAAAAACCGTTACTAGACCTAGCGCGCAGACACCGGCAAATAGTAGGTCGCGGGTGCGGTGTTCGCGCCGCTCTAGGGTGTCAACCAAGATTAGGGTGCTGGTTTCCACCAAAGTTGGCTGTGGTTCCGCCTGGGAGGTGGTGCCTACTCGGGGAAAACCAACTGGGCGGGCCGAGTTGGCGGCCTCAGCTGGGGCGCTGGGTTTTTCGACGGCGGTAGCTACCCGGCTATCCGGGGTGGCGGCGGGGCTACCGGCCGCAGATTGATCTGGCGCTTGGGTCATGGGGCTAGTCTATGAAACTGGGCCTTATATCCCCACATATCCCCGCTAAATAGAGATAGCTCATTAGGGATATTTTATTTTGTCCGCTGCACCTTCCAAGACACTATCTAGTGTGCATAACAAAGCGCACACCCGGGCTAGCAGCCCAAAGTGTGCGCTTTAATTCGAAGTAGCCAGACTATTCTATGTCACTTCACACTGTCGGATCACTTCACGCGGCGTAGTCGCAGCGAGTTAGACACTACGATCACGCTGCTCATAGCCATAGTGGCCCCGGCGATCATGGGGTTGAGTAAACCTGCCATAGCCAGCGGGATTGCGGCCACGTTATAGGCGAAAGCCCAGAACAGGTTCTGCTTAATGATGCGCAGGGTAGCGCGCGAAACCTTGATAGCAGCCACAACTGCCTCCAGGTCGGCGCGCACTAGCGTGATGTCAGCGGCCTCAATGGCCACATCTGAGCCGGTACCCATGGCCATGCCCAAACCGGCAGCGCCCGCCTGGGCTAGAGCGGCGGCATCGTTAACACCGTCACCCACCATGGCCACATTAGCCCCCTCACTTTGCAGGCGAGCCACCACGTCACGTTTATCCTCCGGCAACACCTGGGCGATTACGTCATCAATACCCACCTGGCTGGCAATGAACTTAGCGGCGCGCTCATTGTCGCCGGTGAGCAGGATGGGACGCAGCCCCATAGCTTTGAGCTCACTGATGGCTTTGGCGGTGGTGGGTTTGGGCTCGTCGCGCACAGCTAGGGCGGCGCGCAGGCGCAATGATTTTGGATCCGGCCCTGAGGCCACTAGCACCACGGTGGCGCCGGTGTCTTCTAGGGTGCGTACCTGGGCTTCAGCTTGCTCAAGGCTTACGCCCTGCTGGCTCAGCCAGGTGGCTTTACCAACGACGGCGTAAGTGGCCTGGCCTGCTGCGTGGGCTACCGTGGCGCTGACCCCACGACCAGCATGGTTAGTGAACTCGCTGATCTGGGGCGCCTGGACGCCGTCTAGTTGTGTGCCCGCCACAATAGCGCGGGCTACTGGGTGCTCAGAGGGAAGCTCCAGTGCCTGGGCTAGGGCCAAGGTTTGCAGCTGGGCTGGGCTTAGGGTGGCACCCTCCCCCAAGTCCACAACCGTGGCGCCGTCGCTAGCGCCGCCGGCCTGAGAACCAGCGCCACCAGCGCCACTTACGGCGTCGTCGTCGAAAAATACCGCCTGAGCCAGGTGCATTACCCCCGTGGTGACCGTACCGGTTTTATCCAGCACCACCGTGTCAATGCGGCGGGTAGATTCAAGCACCTCCGGCCCCCGAATAACCACACCCAACTGGGCGGCGCGGCCCGTGCCCACCAACAGTGCGGTAGGCGTAGCCAAACCCAAGGCGCAGGGGCAGGCAATTACCAGCACCGCCACCGCTGCCGTAATCGCGGCCTGGGCGTTATGGCCGGTAGCCAGCCACCCTAGGAAAGTTAAAGCAGCCAGAGCTAAAACCGTGGGCACAAACACCGAACTGACCCGGTCAGCCAGGCGCTGCACCGGCGCTTTTTCCGCCTGGGCGGCAGTAACCACCTGGGCAATACGTGACAGTGTGGTGCCCGCACCCACCCGGGTGGCGCGCACAACCAACGTGCCCGAAGTGTTCACGGTGGCGCCGGTAACCTCGTCACCTGCACTTACATCCACTGGCAAAGATTCACCGGTCAGCAAGGAAGCATCAATGGCGCTGTGACCCTCCACCACCACGCCGTCGGTGGCAATTTTTTCACCCGGACGCACCCGGAAACGATCGCCCACCTGCAGGCGGTCAATCGGAATTTCACTAACCGAGCCATCAGCGTTAACTCGCGCAGCAGTTTTGGCGCCCAGCTGCAAAAGCTTACGCAGCGAGTCACCTGAGCGGTGACGCACCCGCGCCTCCGCCAAACGCCCCGTGAGCAGGAAAGTCACGATCCAGGCGGCAGACTCAAAATACATGTGGGCATGCTCGCTTTGGGCGCGCGGAATGAACTCCATGCTCATGCGCATCCCCAGCATGCCGGCGCCCCCAAAAATCAGCGCCCACAGGCTCCACAAGGTGGCGGTAATAACCCCCAGGGAAACCAGGGTGTCCATGGTGGTGGAGCCGTGGCGCAAGTTAGTGAAAGCAGCCTTGTGGAAAGGCCAAGCACACCAAGTCACCACCGGCAGGGCCAGTGCGGCCACAACCCACTGCCAGCCATAGAACTGGGCGGCACTGACCATGGAGATCACCATCAGTGGCACTGATAGCGTGGCCGCCACGATCAGGCGACGACGCAGGTCAGCGGCGTGGGCCAGGTGGCGGGCTTCCTGCTTGCGCATAGCCTCGACGGCGCCGTCCTCCACCTTGGTCACGGTGGCGCTGTAACCAGCTTTTTCCACCACGGCCACCAGCTGCTGGGGATCTACTGGCGCGCTTAGCTCAACGTGGGCTGATTCGGTAGCTAGGTTAACTGAGGCGTTAACGCCAGCCACTTTATTCAGTTTTTTCTCCACGCGCGCCACGCAGGAGGCACACGTCATCCCACCCACGCTCAAATCTACGCTGCCGTGACTGGCGCTAGTTGAGGTGGTTTCTTGGATATCAGTCATTATTTAAGGCTCCGCCTCACTCGTCGCGTTCGATGGATTCCAGGGTGTAGTTGCCGGCTTCATCGACGGCGTCGGCCAGGGCCTGGTCGTCTAGGTGCACGTCAGAAACCACCATTACATCAGAGACGCCGCCCTTGTTCAGGATTACTGAAACGTTCTTGACGCCCTCAACCTCTTCTAGCTCTTCACTCACGTGACGCACGCAGTTAGAGCAGGTCAGGCCTGAAACCTTGAGGACGGTGGTGCGGTCGATGTTTTCAGCCATTTTCTTCTCCTAAATGTGTTACCCACCCAGCCACAACGCAGCTGGCAGCTATGAATATGGGCTAGCCGGCCTGTAGACAGCTTTAAAACTGTCCCCCAAGCACGACTAGCCCAACCGGGATATGCCCCGAATTATTCCTAGTTAATCCTCTAGGTGGCGCACCAAACTTTCAGCCAAGCCCACGTAGGTGCCCGGGGTTAGCGCCAGCAGGCGAGCTTCGACGTCGCCAGGCATACCCAACCCAGCAATAAAGTCGCGCATAGCCTGGCCGGTAACCCGCTTACCACGGGTCAGCTCCTTAAGGCGCTCGTAGGGGTCAGCCATGCCGGTGGCGCCAGCGACGGCAGCTGCACGCATAGCCTGTTGCACCGGCTCACCCAGCACCTCCCAGGTGGCGTCTAGGTCTTCAGCCAGGCGGCGCTCATCCACATCCAGGCCGCCCAGGCCCCCGCGCACATTAGAAATAGCCAGCAACGAGTGGCCCAGGGCCACACCCACATTACGCTGGGTGGTGGAGTCAGTCAGGTCGCGCTGTAGGCGGCTGGTTACCAGGGTGGCCGCTAGAGAATCTAGCAGCGCACAAGAAATCTCAAAGTTGGCTTCACCGTTTTCGAAACGAATCGGGTTGACCTTGTGCGGCATAGTGGAGGAACCTGTGGAGCCCTGGGCGCTTAGACGCTGGTGGAAGTAGCCCAAAGAAATGTAGGTCCACACGTCGGTGGCCAGGTTGTGGGCAATACGGTTGTAGCGGGCCACGTCGCTGTACAGCTCAGCCTGCCAGTCGTGGGATTCAATCTGGGTGGTTAGCGGGTTCCAGATCAGGCCCAGGTGCTCCACGAAACCACGCGAAACAGCCTCCCAGTCAGCTCCCGGTACGGAAACCACGTGAGCACCGTAGGTGCCGGTGGCGCCGTTGATCTTACCCAGGTATTCGGTGCCCTCAATGCGGCGCAGCTGGCGGCTCAGGCGCCAAGCCAATACGGCCAGTTCCTTACCGAACGTGGAGGGGGTAGCCGGCTGACCGTGGGTGCGGCACAGCATGGGCACCGCCTTGTACTGGCGAGCCATTTCACTAAGATCATCCACCAGGCCCTGGGCGGCCGGCAGCCACACCTGTTTGATAGCTGAACGGATGGTTAGAGCGTAGGCCAGGTTGTTGATGTCTTCACTAGTGCAGAAAATGTGCACAATCTCGTGCACCTGGGGCAGCACCGTGTCTTGACCCAGCACCTGGGGGGCGGCGTCTAGGCAACGCTTAAGCAGGTACTCCACAGCTTTCACGTCGTGGCGGGTGACTGCCTCAATTTCAGCCAGTTCATCAATTTCTGCGCGGCCAAAGCTGGAAACAATACCGCGCAGATACTCCTTCTCAGCGGCAGAGAACTTAGGGGCGCCCGGCAAAACCTCGTTATCAGTGAGGTAAATCAGCCATTCAACTTCCACATGCACGCGAGCGCGGTTCAAAGCAGCTTCAGACAGGTGGTCTACCAGCGGCGAGGCGGCGGCGCGGTAGCGTCCGTCCAACACCCCCAGAGCCAGTGGCGGGTTTACCTCAGCTAGGTTTACACGGGATAGGGGCAGGTCAGCAGTCTCAGCACAACTCATGCGCTAATTGTCTCAGCTGACCTGCCCCCAACACCAGAGGCCCGGTTTAACGTGGTTTTAAGCCACTTTTTTGCCGGGCTTACACCGGCTTAGGCGCGGGCCCACCGTCGGTTTTAGCGACGGTGCAGGTAGTCGCGTAGTTTGCCAGAGCGCAGTGCCCCACCGGCGGCCACTAGCCCCCCAGCTACCAGCACTAATCCTCCGGCCACACCGGTAACCGCCAGCGAGCCGTGGTGCGAGCCGCCACCGTTACCGGCGAAAGCTACCTTCCCGGAGCCCTTTGAGGAGGGTAGCGGTGAGGGTTTTAGTGCCGCCCTGCCGGTAGGCATGGGGCTGGCACTAGGCATGGGGCTGGCACTGGGCATGGGGCTGGCCGTAGGCATAGCGCTAGCCGTAGGTGCGGCGGTGGGGCTGGGCGCAACGGTTGGCGCAGCGGTCGGCGTGGCAGTGGGCGACGCCGTCGGGGCCGGGGTGGGGCTTTGCGTAGGCTGCTCGGTGGGCTGCGGGGTGGGAGCGGCCGGCAGCATCCGGCGCTTACCTAAGTTCTGGTCGAAGCGAGTTACCGGGTAGGTGACCTGACTGTCGCCCTGGGTGTAGGTCAGCGTCAGCGTGGCATCCAGGTAGCCCTGCTTAGCTTCCTGCTCGCTTACCACATAGCCGCTGGTTAAGCACCACATGGTCGTGCCGGGCGCAATGTCGCCGCTGCAAGATTCAATTTCGGTGCCCTTGGGGCCCTTGGCGCTATCGATGTGCAGGGTATTACTGGTGTTGTTGACGATGCTCCAGTGGAAGGGCAGCTTTTCGCCAGCCTGGTAGGGGTTGGCCACGATGTCGCGGGTGTAGTCGCTGCGCTCGCCGACCACGGTCAGTGCGATCAGCTCAGGGGTGGTGAGTTTGAGCTCCACTGAGCCGCGCAGGGTGTACTGGCCTGCCTCCAAGGTGGCGTCCACGTGATAGGTGTCGGCCACAATGTCCTTGGTGGCGGTGACCTTGACGTTTACGGTGGCAGACTCGCCAGGCTTTAGTGCCGGGGTGGCTACCAGCTCGCTGCTGACGTTTTCGGGCAGGCCGGTTAGGCGCATGGAGCCAGCCGGTAGGGCGACGTCGTCGTCATTGCGGATAGTGACGCTTACGCTGGTACTTTCCCCGGCCCCCAAGCTGACGCTAGCGGGGGCGAAGTTAGCGCAGAACGGCTTTAGCCACTCGCGCCCGAAGGTGCCTACGCGGATTTCCTTGTCGGTTTTGGTTTCATAGGCGACGGCGAAAGTGCCGTCCTTGAGGGCGGTCACCGAGGAGTAGGCGTGCGGGCCGTAGTGGTAGACGCGGCTAACGGGCCAGGTGGCGCCGTTGTCGCAGGAGTAGCGCACGTTACCGGTGATGCGGTTGATCCACTGGCCTTTACGGTCAACATCTATCTGCCAGTTGTAGGGGCTGTTGTTGGCGTTGGTGAACAGCAGCTCCTTGGCGGCCTTGCCGCTGGTAGCCTGGGGGTTCATGCGGGTAATGCCGGCGTTTACTTCCGGGTCTACCAGGGCAGTGTCTAGGTACTGGTTCTTCCAGTTGACGCCGCCGTCATCAGAAATAGCGACTAGGCGTCCCACCCCGTCACCCCAGTTGCGCGAGTTAAGCATGAGGCGGCCGTCGCTTAGCTCAACCACCTTGTTTTCGTTGAAGCTGTTGCCGATCCGGTTACCGGCGTGCCAGGTGGCGCCGTGGTCGTCAGAGTAAACCGAGTAGGCGTAACCGTTGTGGGCTGAGTCAGTGCCGATGTATTGCTGCACCAGGCGCCCAGCGTATTTGCCGTGCTTAACTTGAATGCCGTTACCGGAGGTGGCAAAGGTGCCGGTGATGCCCTTGGGTTTAACCACATTAGTGATTAGGCGGTGGGTCCAGGTTTTGCCGTTGTCGGTGGAGGTGGAAACCTCGGCGCTCATAACGTTGCGGTCGGCATCGTCGTCAGAGTCAACAGACTGGAAGAAACCCGCATCCTTAGAGTAGACGTGGAAGTTGAACAAAATATTCTTTTCCGCGTCATACACATATGAGGGGTCCGAGTAGCCCTGCTTTTGGGCGCCAGGAACGCCCGCGTGGATGACGGTTTGTTCGCCCCAGGTGCGCCCGCCGTCAGTGGAGCGGCGCTGCAGAATCGAGTTGGGGTTGGGGGCGTCCCTTAGGCTGGGGCGTCCGTCATAGGAAACTACTAGATCACCGTTGTTTAGCTGCACGATTGAGGGGATGCGGTAAACCGGGAATTTACCGTCGCCACCATTGGCAACTGCTTGTGAGGTGAAATCCTGGCCAGATTCGGTGGCAGTTACGCCAGGGGTTAAAACTACACCGGTAAACGATAAGGTCAGTGCAGCCAGTGCAGCTGCGGTTTTAGCGTGGACACCCTTTGGGGACACGGGAACTCCTTCATTGGCGCTCAGGGGAGCTAGTGCGGGCCTGCGCACTTCGCTGTTGTGATTTTAAGCTTAACTGCGCGAAATTGTTACATAATGTGATTTTTTTGTTAGCTTTTGCGTCAGTTTCGCTCTTGGGTGGCGGTGACGGTGGCTTTTTTCTTGGGGCGACGGCGGCTTCTTGCGCGGGGTCGACGGCGCACGGACCTGGGGCGTCGCACAGGTTACAGCCCACAGACCAAGGCTGACGGCGTACGCCCCAGGACCGACAGCGCTCGCGGCTGCAGGCTCGGGGCTGCGGGACCGTAGGCTCGGGGCCGTGAAACTCTGGGCCGTAACAAGACCAAACCGACGCCGTCGTCGAAAGACAAGCTAACGGCGTCGAGACTAAACCCCACCAAAGTGCCCAAAGCAGCCCGGCCTTAGCCGAATGTGCGCCGCGCTAAAAGCGCACAAGCTTGTTAGGCCTAAAAGCAGCTTGGCAAAATATAGGTGTGGCTGTAGCTATACCTTCTTCTGCGCGAGTGCTGCTTGAGCACTTGCCACCTAAGGTGGCCACCCGCATCAGTGAGACTGTGGCTATCGCCAACCTAATTCGCTTAATTGCGCGTTTGGAGGCGGCGCGGGCCACCGTCCTACTAACGCTGACTTTTTTGCTAGCCATAACCCTGGGCATTAACAACCACTCACTTTTACCCTTCCGGGTTGGGGCGTTTTGCTCCCTAGCGTTATGCCTGATCAGCGCCTATTGGGGTGGAAAAATCATCACCCAACACACGCGCGTAGCCTATGACAACGGCACTGACGCCCTGGTGCGCACCGACGCCCTAACCCCCACCGCCTCAGCTGCGGCCGCCCAAACCGCCATGGAAATTTCACAAATGCTGATTTCTGGGGTGCTGTTTGTGGGTGTAATGCTCGGTACGCTGCCCCATATGCAATTCCAAAAAGCCAGTTGGCTGGCTGTGGGCGTGGTGGTAATGGGTTCACTGACTTCATCGCTTTCGCTGTTGTGGGCAGTGATTTGGCCACACGCACCGCGCCGCTGGATGCGGATAGTTAACGCACTTATCGGCACCTGGATTTGCGTGATGTGGTGGTCTGGGCCGCTAGCTGAGCTCATGCATCATGAACCCGACACGCTGCTGGGATGGCTTAACCAATACAGTTTCTTCTCTGATGATCCCACCTGGCCAGTCGTGATTTACGGCTTTATGGCTGAAGGCATCTCCTATGTGGCCCTATATATGCTGCGTAAAAGTGCCGCCTGGAATAACCCTTCGGCAGCCCTGCGCCAAGCCATGGAGATCACCGGGCCGCGCTGGGCCGGGCCAGGGGCTGTGGCCCTAACCCAAGAGGCGCAGCTATGGCCGCAGCTGACCGTGGCGCAAACCTTTGAAACCCTTGATGGTCTGCGCGGTTTCACTGAGCCACCACCCCACCGTGAGCAGATGCTGCAAGCGTGTAAAACTCTTTTGCCCCCGCTCGATAAATTTATTGACGAATGTACCTTTAGCGAGCGTGAACTGGTGTTATTGGTGTGGGCACTGAGCCAGGAGGCGGATCTGATTTTGATTCACCGCCACGAGAGTTACCAGCTTTTACCACGTTCTATGCAGATTGTGTGCCGGCAACTGGTTAAACAGCGTATGGCTGAAGGGGTGCGTTTTGACTTCTCCCCCGCCTACGACGACGACCTGCTGAGACTAATCTGCTCAGGCCAGTAGCCTGTCCGGGCCAGTAATTCACTCAGCCCCTAACATCGCACCTACAGACACTGCCGCAACCCCACTGCCGCAACCATGCTCACTCTGCACGAATTGCCTTTATAGGCCCACTCTACGAGTTCTAATTACGAATTAATGCACCTGTGGGGAACTTTTTTACCCCCACAGCTTTATCCACACCCCTAAAGCGCGGCCTTGACTTGGCGCTTTAGCGTTTAGTCATGAATAACTTGCACTACGTTAGGCAGCTGGCTATAAACGCTAAAAACCAGGTGCCCACCATCCCCAGCCAGTGGCGTGGTAGCGCGGCGCAGGCCGCTGGCCAGTCTTTAGCGCAGCTGAGCGCCGCCATAAACGTACTGATCGGCGCCGTCGACAATGACATTCAGGCGCTAAACACCCCCAGCTAGGCCTAGCCATGGGCGACATTGTCTACGTTTCTGGGCCCGATAAGAATCTGCATGTAGATCCGCAGGTGCTGATGAGGCTTAAACGGCAGGTTATGAAAGTCCACTCACTGTTGGAACAAGCCAACTGTGCTTATAAGGTGGCTCGCGCAGAGCCCATTCCCAGGGCACTAGAGCTACCTCCTATGCCGCTACAGCCCTCGCCGTTATTTCCTCAGCCCTCACCCAAGCAGTTGCCCCCTGAGCTGGACGCAGCTACAACCAAGGCTTTAAAAACCTGCATCAGTCAGTGTGAAACTAACGCTGACGCCCTACAGGTGGGCTATAACCTCTACACCGATGCCGAAATTAAAGCACAGGGGCTGTGGAAATTAGAGGGGCTTAAACGCGCCAATCCTGTCTCTATGGCTAAGCGTAAGAGGAACAATTTTCTAAGTGAATCTGCAGTGCGCGCCGAGCTACGCAAATACGGCCTCGATAACCCTAAAACTATGCAGAAAAAGCTTAAAGCGTTGGGAGTAAATATTGATTTAGAGGACGCTAAAGCTATTTATCAGATAGTGTTATTGCTGGTTCGTAGTGGCTATGGGAGCTGGTTAATTGGTGAAGCGCCTGCTTTAATTGCTATTTATAAAGCTAGCCCTAGCCTTGGCGTATTTATGCAGGCAGCCATGGTTTACGCCGGCGCTTTTCTGGGGCCTGAAGCTAAACTATCCTTGTCCGGGGTAAAGGCGCAGCTAACCTATGGAATTGCAGATGGCAATAAGATTTATTGGCGCGGTAAATGGGTTGACCCAAAAGAACTTAGCGATGTTGAGGCCACCAACTACTACTTGGCGTATCTAGCTGGCGGGAAAAAGAATTACCGACTCACCCTGATCAGCGACGGCCTGCGTATGGACATTCCTTCCCCCACTATGGGGCCGCTCAGTTTCTCTTTTAAATCTGCTGTGGGCGCTGAGCTAGCTGCCGCCGTGTTGGCAGGTATAGCAAAAACTGCCGGCGGGGTAGGCCAGGCCAGTCAGGTCAAATTCAAGCCGTTAACAAGTAAATATGACGGCTCGGTGGCTGACACCATTAACTACTGCGATCACATAAATTCTTCTGATCCACAAACTGGAGCTTTTTCTATCATTAAAACCATCTATTCTGATGGAACCTGCTCCTACCAGGTGATTTTGCCGGGCACACAACAGTGGACTGCGGGCCAGTCAAATCCCCAGGATCTACTAACTAACTTACAGGCTAATGCCGGCGCCAGTGACGACTATTCGCAGCTAGTGGTTGCCGCCATGACTAAGGCCGGCATTAAAAGCACTGACCCGGTATGCATTTACGGCCACTCCCAGGGTGGGATTGTGGCCACGAACCTAACCGCTAATGCGCAGGTGCGGGCGCGTTTCAATATTGTGGCTACAGCTACCGCCGGTAGCCCTACCGGCAATAGCGTGATTCCGCCAGGTACACAGTATTTGAGCATGGAAAACGCCGACGATATCGTGCCCAGCTTAGACGGCAAGGCGCCGGTTAGCGCCACTAACCGCACCAATGTAGTCACTGTGCATCAGGGTGGCGATCAGCATGATCAGCGTGTCTATGCGCGTTCAGCTAAGCAGTTACCTAATGAGCCGGGCGCGCAAACCTTTAATAGGGCTTGGAACCAGGATGCGGGTAAAACTGTGGTTTCGCGTCAGCAGGCCACTTTCCAAATTAAACGCACCCCGGTGGCGGAACCTGCCCCCAATCCTTCACCACAGCCAGCCCGCACCCCGCGCCAGGCGGCGCCAAGCCAGCCCCAAGCACCCACTCCGTCGCAGCCGACGCCAAGCCAGGCCACAGCGTCGAGCAGGCCCGCCCCGCAGCCTTCACCGTCTCCCAGCCCCGGCCCACGCCCGAGCCCAAACAAGCCGACGCCGCACTAGAGGCGGCGTCGGGCAATTAGCCAGATTCAATTATCGAAGCAGATTTAAGGCAGGAAAATGGCCACAATCATCACGATACTAATAATGATTTCGCTGACCCCAACCACGCGGGGGCGAATCACCTTGGCGCGCTTGCGTACCCTCTGGCGCTGCATAAGTGGCAGTACTAGGGCGCGCGCAGTTAACACCACCCACAAGGCCAGGTTGGTCCAGCCGATCAGGCCGGCACTGGCCGCATATGCCACCAGAGCTAGCCCCACCAGGTGGAAGCCAAAGCTAAGAGAAATCATGGCGAGCTTGCCTCGGCCACGAATCATGGCTTTTACGTAGGGAACCGTGCCCACGAAATAGCCGCTAACCAGGGCGGTAACCAGCCAGGCCCAGTGCCAGCCGGTTAGGTTTTGAGGACCCCCAAAGCTTTCTAGGGTGCTGGCACCCTTCTCTAAGCCTAGGAACCCGCCGGTACCGCCAGTGGCGACGTCGTAGCTGACTGCGGTCATTAGCGTGGCCGCAAGCGTGGTGGTGACGCCGCTAAGCAGCGAGCGCTCTTTACCTATGCGCACCTGCCACAGGGCCAGCGCCAATAGCGGGGCGAAAACTGCGGCCCAGCGGATCAGGTAGGGGGCGCTGATTAGGCTCGCCAGCCCAGCTATAGCGCAAATTGCCGAATACCAGATCATGGGCACCAGCAGCAGTAGACGCTTAGCTTCTGAACGGGTGCGTAGCCACTGGGTCCAGGCCCAGAACGCAAAATAGCCCATCCAGAAAGCCGGCCAGATCAGCAGGTAATGCCAAGACCAACCCCCAATAAAGGCCCCCACCAGGGGTGGAATGATTAGCATCCCCCAGGCGCCATGCTGGTTAGGCACCCAGGCACGGGTGCTGGGACGGCGCCTAATTTGCTCAGCGGTAGGGCGTCGCCCAGGGCGTTCTTGCGCGCGCTGTTGTGCAGCAGCTGAAGCAGCAGCAAGCGGCTGGCCGCTAGCTAGCAATACATCATCTTCCGGGCCTGGCAGTGACTGTTGGAAGGGCACAGAGCTGATGGCCTCGTCAGCGGTGATGTCACTATCTGGGTCTTGATACTCCACCTTTGGCATGCTGGAGCTGGGGCGCGTCTGGCGGGCTCCAGCTGACATAGCTGGCAGCTTGGCACCCGCGTCAGGGCTGGCAGCGGAGGGCACTGAAGAGGTAGAGCTCATGGCCTTATTCTAGGGAAAAACCTTATATATTTAGCTGACACGGTGTAGCAGTCTGTTCGTGCTTGCCATAACTGGGATGTACATAACTGGGCCGCAAACAAACTGGGGCCGGGCACTAATGCACCCGACCCCAGTTAGCTAAGCGAGATTAGTTGGCTAGCGCTGCGCTAACTACGCTCTTGGCTTCCTTCTGAACTTCCTTCAGGTGCTCTTCACCCAGGAAGGACTCGGCGTAAATCTTGTACACGTCCTCAGTGCCGGAGGGACGGGCCGCGAACCAAGCGTCCTTGGTGGTGACCTTCAGGCCGCCGATCGGCTCGTTGTTACCCGGGGCGCGTACCAGGCGCTGCTCGATGGGTTCACCAGCCAGCTCAGTGGCGGTGACGTTCTCGGGAGAAAGTGCGGCCAGCTTGGCCTTTTCTTCCTTGGTGGCAGCGGCGTCAACACGGGCGTAGGCCGAAGCGCCGAAGCGCTCCACCTGCTCAACGTGTAGCTGCGAGGGGCTCTTGCCGGTGACGGCGATGATCTCGCTGGCCAGCAGGGCCAGGATGATGCCGTC
>ERZ772956.13-NODE-13-length-154975-cov-9.784753_pt1 | contig 154975 bp, 129 predicted proteins | sample MGYA00580683_ERZ772956 | MGnify/ENA primary metagenome ERZ772956 (study PRJEB29015, sample SAMEA2738077) | human oral metagenome | biome: human oral; feature: human-associated habitat; material: saliva | place: China | collected 2212 ... | reverse complement strand
AACCTGTGCCATATTACTGATTCACCTCCTGCCATTTCAGAGTGTTATGGACAAGTATCGTCATAACACGTGAATTATAACATTTTAATAAGCAGAGCACAAGAAATAAAAAAGCGGACATATATGCGTTACTATCTGAACCAATATCAATATCCGCCTATTATCGCCTGTTATAACTATATGCATTCACTCTCTGCACGATTTATGCCATACGCTATGGTATGCGCTTAAAAGAGCTTGTCCACAATATCACTGGCCATCATCTTGCGCCGAGAATCCTCTCCTGTATCGAGCTTGTCCGCAGCATTACCGTGGATCATCACTCCGTACAGCAAGCTGTTGTTGAGACTGTTGCCTTGAGCGATCAGCGATGCAATTGTCCCTGCAAGCACATCTCCTGAGCCCGCAGTTGCAAGACCGGAATTGCCAAGGATGTTGAGGAACAACCTCTGGTCGCTGCCACTAAGCAATGATATCAGCGACACATCCGACTTAACCACCATGCTTACGCTGTAACGCTCCGAGAACTTCCTGATAAAGCCAATTATATTCTTGTCTACAACCTTGATGTCCTCGTCACACAGCCTTGCCATCTCTCCCACATGAGGAGTAATTACGCATTTTGCCCTCCTCTTGCGGAAGGGCTTGAGGTTCTTGGATATTATATTGAGCGCTCCGGCATCAATAACCATCTTGATATCCATGGCCAGCAGCTGTTTAACCAGGATTCGACCCGTCGAATCCTCCTTGAGACCCGGACCGACCAGCACCACATCAACCGACTTCGCAAACTCCGTCATCGCTCCCGAGATATCGTCATTCTTGTACGGTACTACCACAGTCTCCGGGATGGCGACGTTGAAGTAACCAACGTATTTGTTAGGGCAGAACACCTTGACCAGACCGCAGCCGCACCTGTAAGCAGCCTTAGCCGCCAGCATGCTGGCTCCCATCATCGCATTAGGCCCTACCACTATCCCGACCGAGCCGAATGTGCCCTTGTGCGAGCGCTCCTCTCGGGGTATAAGCGCCAAATGCCGCGTATCCTCAAGGAAGTCCCTGTCGCAGATGTACAGCTTATCGTCAATCAAAGCGTATCCGGACTTGATAATTCCTATATCTATTAGCTTGACCTCGCCTGTAACTGCTCTGCCTGCTCCAAAGAACATACCTGTCTTGTAGTTGCCGAACGTAACTGTCAGGTCTGCCTTGAATACGGCATCCATGATGCCACCGGTAGTAGCATTGAGTCCGGACGGAATATCTATTGCTATCTTGAATCCCGACTTGGTATTGAGGTATTCAATGAACTTGGCAAAGTTTGCTCCAAATCGCCTGTTGAGTCCTATGCCGAAGATTCCGTCGACAATGACATCGCATCGCTGCTGCAGCACCTTCATATCATCGCGCGATCCAAGTCCGTACATTCTGAACGACTTGCTCATCGAAGTCAGCACTCTGAGCTGATCTGTAAAGGCTCTCGAAACCTTGCTTCTATCTCCTACGAAATACACATTGACGATATATCCGAGATGCAGGAGCCATCTGGCCGCACAGAGACCATCTGCCCCGTTATTACCATGACCAACGACGACGAGGATCTCTGTGTCCTTGTCCGGATAACGTGCAATTATCTCATCGACAAGCCCGCCGGCAGCGTTTTCCATCAGGACGGCACCGGAAATGCCCTTGTCAATCGTATATTCATCCATGTAGCTCATGGCTTTCGCCGTCAATGCATACATACAGACTCCTCTTATATCAGAAATTAGTTCGTATAGATTATATCATCGAAGCCGCTAACCTTCAACGATTCTGTCCGTACGCTTGTATATTATTTACAAATTTTACGCAATATTGTAGCATAGAGGAGATATATCTGATCAGTTAAGTTTTTAGGAGAAGGATTTGGCACTCAACGAACAACAGATGCGCGATATCATAATCGCGGACAAAAGAAGGAAAAAACTAAAGAAACGCAGACGCCGTAAATTCACAGCAGCGGTATCAGTCTTAGCAGTCCTGTTCTTTATAGTAGGGCTTTACCGCAACAGAGATGTTCTGGCCCCGCCGAAATTAGATCGCGGCGTAATATTTATCGATCCCGGTCACGGAGGACACGACCCCGGTTCTCAGACGAAGAGCCGAGACGAGAAGGACGACACCCTCAGAATTGCCCTTCAGGTCAAGAAGGAGCTCAACAAAAAGAACTTCAAGGTGTATATGACTCGCGAGGATGACCGCTATACCGAACGAATCAAAATCGGTAAGATGGCCAACAAAAGCAAGGCTAAGCTGATGGTCTCAATTCACAGGAACAAGGCAGAGGACAAATCGGCTCAAGGTGTCGAGGTATTCCTCCCTATGGACAACAATGAGGAAAGCCGCTATCTGGGCAATCAGATAATGAAGCAGCTGCACAAAGAGGGCTTCACCAAGCGCCGAATTCGCGCCGGCACATTAGTCAGCAAGGAGCACGAATACGATGAGCTGTCGAAGAATAAGATGCCTTCATGCTTAGTAGAGCTGGGATTCATCAGCAACAAGCACGATAACCGGTTATTCGACAACAATCTCAAGGGTAACGCAAAAGCGATGGCAAAAGCCATAGAAAACACGTATTCTCATTACTACGAAAAGGATAAGAATTCAGATGAGGAATAGTCCTTCGCTCCGGTGCAGGATATTTATGATGACTCACAGCTTCTCTCCCCGGTTACCAGGGAATCTTTTCAAGTGCCATCACGCCGGCTGTATCGCAGCTATGGGTCATTTCTGATTTTTACATCCAGAGTGTATATTCAAGCAATTAGAATAAAAAACGAATAATGCTTTTTGTTCAATAAAGTATTTTTTACAACTCATAATTCAGCCATATTTGATAGAACGGTTTGATAGAATTCAGTCCTATTACCGGAATTCACTAAAGTCTTTAATATCCTTCCATCTTTAAGCAACACTACATGCCCGCAGTAGCTTGCCATCAGCGGGTCATGCGTAACCATAACGATGGTTTTATTCATTTCTCTATTGATCTCATTCATAGTCTCTATGACGATATTCCCCGACTTGGAATCGAGATTCCCTGTCGGTTCATCTGCGAGAATTATATCAGGATCATTGATAAGAGCTCTGCAGATGGCAACTCTTTGTCTTTCTCCCCCGGATAATTCACTGGTATGTCTTGCTAACAGAGATTCTATCTGAAACTTTTTTGTGTAAAACTCTACAAGTGATTTCATCTTACCCGGTTCCTCGTCTCTTAGGATCAGAGGTATCATTATATTCTCTTCCACTGTAAGACTATCCATAAGATAAAAATCTTGAAATATAAAACCAATCTTATCTCGCCTCGCATCTGCTAAATTATCCTCTGACATTTTCGAGATATCCTGGCCGGTTAAAATAATTGAACCATCAGAAGGTCTGTCGATCAATCCGAGAGTCTTCAAAAGCGTTGTTTTCCCACAACCCGAACGCCCCATAATCCCTAAGAAGTCACCTTCTTCAACATCAAAGGATATTGATTTAAGCACACGTAAATCATTGTCTTTAGATTTCTTCCAATTCTTATTATATGATCTTACCAGATCCTGTACTTCCATTACTTTCATCTTCAAGGCACCATCCTTTCCATGCTCTTCACCGCGTAGTATGAATATATCCTTTGCAATATAAAAATAGTAATGATATAGAGAACTGCAATAACAAGTATATAATTCCAAAAATCTCCTGTTACAGTAATTCCCCAGCTATCTCCTCCATTTTTGCAAAGCTTATCCAAGGCCGCCGCATGAACCAACGCCAGAACGGTACTGACGCTTAATGCAATACGAGGAATACTTTCAATTTCCGTCATCATAGTACGATGAATCATCCTTTTTCTCATCCCCATATCGTGTAGGAACCAATATTCCCTATTTAAATATCCGCGTTCATTTTCCAGCTTAATGATTAGTACCAGCACTGCACTCAGCAATAACGCTATAAGGATAGTGCCCTTTGTCATAAGATTTACTGCCTGGTACATTCTAAGCTGCTCGGTATACGGCTGTGTCAAATATAAATCTTCAGCTCCTCCGCTTATGTTAACCCCTGTACATCCTCCTTGAACAGCTGACCTTTTCAATTCTCTATATGCTTGGGATTTATATTTCCCCGGAAAACGGAACAACATCAATTCCGTCGGTTCAGTTTTGTTTTCAGACATTTGTTTAAACAAACGTTTAAATTCGGAATCAGAGAAAATAACCAAGTTTCCTTCCCAATGATTATCAGAATACTGACCAATAACGGTGTGCCTATAAATACGTTTGATATTATATTCATAACGCTTGTCATATTTCATTGACTGCACATATTCTTCTTTTTCGGGATTGTATTTTCCTGCATATAGTGTTTTTAGACAGAAGGTTATCTCTTTATCATTAAATTCTGCTTCTTTCTTTGTCCCTCTTTCTTCTATAACAACCACAATCTCTCTATCATCGTTAATATTAATTTTTCTTCCTGTTAATCGTTTAAAAGTATCAGCCGAAATTGCCGTCTGTCTCTGTCTATTGTATGAAGTCATTCTAATAGTCTTAATAGATCGGATGCTCCCTTTATACTCTTCAGAAATACGCTTGCCCTGCTCAACGTCAAGTTTACTGGAATGCCAAACCGCATCATACGGATATTCTGAAGTCTTGAACTTTTGAATAGGCATAGCCGATGCAAGAGCAGAAGCAACATATGATAAGGCAAAAAAATGCACAGTAAAAATAATCAAAATCAGCAGTGAATTCCTTGTATATCGCGTATAAACAGGATTCATTTTAAGGATATTTTTATAATAAAACTTAGTCCTTCTTTTAAACTGCTGAAAAACAACCGGTATAGAAAATAAAAGGAAAACAAATCCTGCGCAAGACTAAACCACAAATGCACTTGCATGCTGAAGCTCGTGACTTTGAAATAATGCGTAACCTATAACAGCTAATACAATCGACACAATAACCATGATCGCACCAATTTTCAAGCTACGTCTTTTATCAACTGATGATTCTTTTTTTGCCATATTGCTCAAGTCTCGGTCCTCAAGCCAAAGCATCAATAGAAAAAATGTTATCAGCATAACGACAACGCTTATTTTAACCACCGACAAAAATACAGACAATCCTATTGAAGTAATTGTAATTAACCCCGGAAATAACAATTCTAATAAATGTTGTCCGCCCATAACGGCCGCATAACCTAATAACAGCCCTATAGAAAACGACCCTAACCATCCAATAAGATATTCAAATATAATCATCCTATATGCACGTTTTCTTCTCATTCCAAGAATCATGAAATTTGTGTAATCATTTGCACGCAATTTTAAATACAAAGACATCGCATATGCCATAATCATAGCAGTAATGATTATTATAATCTTTTCTGCCAGCTTAAAATCAACATACATCGATAACATTATGCTTGAATCTTTGATAGCTTTTTTAACTATACTTTTAAATCCGAGAAATGCTGTTATCTCTATAGTTGCAAATACGTTGCAAAGAAAGAACAATATATATTTTTTAAAATTATATTTAAATTTCTTTAAGATAATTTTTTTCATTTATATGCCTCAATACATGACACAATATTAAGTTTAATAATTTATCCCCTCATCTCCGCAGATCTCTCCGTTGCCGCATTTGCTCCCTCCAGCACTGCGCTTCTGAAGTTATTAGCCTCTAGAGCACGTACTGCTGCGATAGTAGTTCCTGAAGGCGAGCACACCATATCCTTGAGCTCTCCCGGGTGCTTGCCGGTTTCCATGACCATCTTGGCTGATCCATATACTGTCTGAGCTGCAAATTCATACGCCTGTCTTCTAGGCATTCCACCAACAACTGCTGCGTCAGCTAGCGCCTCTATGAACAGGAACACATATGCCGGACCGCTGCCGCTGATACCCGTCACTACATCAAACAGACTCTCCGGCACTACCTCAGTCTTGCCGAACGCAGAAAGTATGCTAACTGCCAGCTTCGCTTCATCTTCAGTTACGTATTCATTAGGGCACGCAGCGGACATACCCGCACCTACCTGAGACGGAGTATTCGGCATAACGCGCACAATCTTGACAGCCTTGTCATCAAAAGCCTTCTTGAGATAATCCAAGGTTATGCCTGCGCCTATCGAGATGAATAGCTGATCAGCCTTGACATGCTCCTTGATCTCAGCAATTACAGGGGCGTAGTGCTGTGGCTTGACCGAAAGGAAGACCACGTCGCACTTGTCTATTACCTCCAGGTTATCGGCTGTAACCTCTATACCATTCTGCTCTTTAGTTCTGTTTCTTCCGCATTCAGTAGGAGCTGCACCGATAATATCATCCGCCTGACACAAACCGGACTTGATGATACCACCTATCATTGCATTAGCCATAACTCCTGATCCGATAAACCCTATTTTCATCTTTCCTCCTCGCTTATACCGACATACAGATTGACGCGATCTCATTTATAGCCTTACAGTCGCGTCAATCTGTACAAGATCTTAATTGTATGCAGCTTCTGATCCCTTGATTGTCTATATGATATCAACGATGATCTATAGCTCCGATTTATAACCTTGATTATTGCACTCGTTCTTTAATCGCCGTTTTAATTTGTGTAGTTATCAAAGTACCCCTGAATATACACGACCGGCGTACCCTTATCTCCCGAGCCGCTCGTCAGATCGCAGAGTGAGCCTATCAGATCAGTGAGCCTGCGCGGCGTGGTTCCTTCTGTCTCCATCCGACCCACCAGGTTATCGTCCTTCTCCTTGATTCTTGCCGAGATAGCATCTCGCAATGCTTCGCCGCTGAGCTCCTTGAAATCATTATCAGCCAGATACTTGAGCTTAAGCTCATTAGGCGTGCCTTCAAGCCCCGGCGTATATGCCGGCGATACCACCGGATCGGCGAGCTCCCAGATCTGTCCGACAGGATCCTTAAAAGCCCCATCTCCATAGATCATCACTTCCACGCACTTGCCGGTCTTGTCCAGAATAGCCTTCTGGATATCCAGTACAATTGGCTCGCACTCATCAGGGAATAGCTTGACACTATCCTCTGTGCTCTTATTGGAACCGAGTAGTCCATACTTGCGGTTACATCCGCTGCCATCGACCGGTTCTGTGAGAATCTCATCCAATCCAATCACAGTTGCCCCTGCATCCCTGAGTATACGGCGAGTGCGCTTCCTGGTATGAATATCGCAGTTTATCACCTTATCGGTGTACTGCAGAATTTCCGCAGCATGATTCGCAAGCACTACCTGCACCTCCGCTCCGGCGTCTTCTATAACCTCGCTGTAGTACGCCAGATAATCAACTCCTGTAAAAGGGTGCTTGTTCGCCCCGAACAGCCCACGATATTCCGCCAGAGTCATCACCTTAGTGTATGGATCTATTCCGGCCTCGTCGAGCTGATCCTCGGTTAGCAGCTGATTGCCGACCTCATCGCGCGGGAACGACAGCATAAGGACTACCTTCTTGGCACCCATAGCTATGCCGCGCAGGCACGTCGCAAATCTGTTTCTCGACAGTATCGGGAAGATGACGCCGATGGTATCTCCTCCCAGCTTAGCCTGCACATCCCTGGCGATAGCCTCCACACTTGCGTAATTGCCTTGGCTTCTAGCCACTACAGACTCGGTGACAGCTATTATGTCTCTGTCTCTCACCTCGTAGCCTTCAGCCTCTGCCGCTTCGAGCACTGATCTTACAACAATCTCAGCTATATCATCGCCTTCACGGATAATGGGGCATCTGATGCCTCTCGATATAGTACCAACTTTTCTTTCCATCGTTTCGTCTCCATCAATATTGGAAAATAACTTATCTGCACACCCCTAGCGCCCTTCTTGATTATAGCTTATCTGTTAAAATCTGAAATTTCAATACACATAATACAATTAGAGATTATTTATTTGTTAATTGGTGATTTATGTCCTTTTTATTGTATCTATAATTTTACGTCAGCTATATCAGCTATATGAGTAGAGCCTTGTAGGTTAAGAAGCATATAAAAATACCCGTCGGCAGGTAAGGCAGCTAACGGGTATAGTTATGAACAATCTTCTGTAGTTATCTGCATCAAATCATCCATAGGTATGAGGTAATGTATCTATATGAAGGCTCGGTTGAGCCTGGACATAGCAATTAACGCTGTGCTTTAAGTTTCTCATCAATTGCCGCTGCGGCAGTCTTGCCGGCTCCCATAGCCAGTATCACTGTTGCTGCACCTGTCACTGCATCTCCGCCTGCATAGACATATTCTTTACTTGACTCCATTGTTGCTTCATCAACAATGATTCCACCCCAGCTCTGCGTGTCAAGCCCCGGAGTCGTAGTTCTGAGCAGCGGGTTTGGACTTGTTCCGACGGCTACGATAACCGAATCAACATCAATCACATAGTTGGACCCTTCTATTGGTACGGGTCTGCGTCTGCCGGATGCATCCGGCTCCCCAAGCTCCTGCTCAATAATTTCCATTCCTGTCACATAACCGTTTTCGTCACCGAGGATCGCTGCCGGATTGTTAAGGAATTTGAAAATAATGCCCTCTTCCTTAGCATGGTGAACCTCCTCAAGTCTGGCAGGACACTCAGCTTCACTTCTTCTGTATACGATGTAGACTTCATCCGCACCGAGACGCTTTGCAGTTCTAGCTGCGTCCATGGCAACATTTCCGGCCCCCACTACGGCAACCCTCTTACCGACCTTAACCGGTGTCGGTACCTCGGGGAATTTAAACGCTTTCATGAGATTAACTCTCGTTAAAAATTCATTAGCCGAATATACGCCAAGCAAGCTTTCACCGGGAATATTGAGGAACTTGGGCAGTCCCGCACCGCTACCGATAAATACAGCCCTATATCCATCCGACATCAGCTCATCAACTGTGATTGACTTACCGACGATAACGTTAGTCTCAATCTTAACTCCCAGCCGCTCTACATTCTCAATTTCCTTTGCAACGAGCGCCTTGGGAAGTCTGAATTCAGGGATTCCGTAGCTCAGCACACCACCCGGTTTATGAAGAGCTTCAAATACTGTTACATCGTAGCCTCTCCTTGCCAGCTCTCCTGCACAGGTAATTCCCGAAGGTCCACATCCGATAACTGCTACCTTAATTCCATTCTTCTCTATTTCCGGGGTAGTTATACACCCCTTCGACATGTGATAATCTGCAACAAACCGCTCCATACGTCCGATTCCTACAGGCTCACCCTTAAGACCTCGAACGCACCTCCCCTCACACTGATCCTCCTGAGGACATACACGCCCGCAAATGGCAGGCAGTGCATTTTCACGAGTAATTACTTCATATGCTGCGTCGAAATCGCCTTCGGCAACCTTCTCTATGAACTCGGGAATCGGAACATTTACAGGACATCCTCCCACACAAGGCCTGTGCTTGCAGTGCAGACATCTACGAGCCTCTTCCATTGCCATCTCCGGAGTATATCCGAGCGCAACCTCATCGAAATTCTTGTTTCTTACGTTAGGATCCTGTTCAGGCATCTTGACCTTCTCAAGGCTCATGTTTCTATTAGCCATTATTAACCCCTTCCTATCTTACATGCGTGGTCGTTCATTTCCTGCTCCTTATCCTTGAAGAAGCTCTGACGCTCCATACATTCCTTAAAATCAACCTTAAATCCGTCAAAATCCGGTCCGTCGACGCACGCAAACTTCATCTCACCGTCTATTGTTACACGACATCCTCCGCACATACCCGTTCCGTCAATCATCAAAGGGTTAAGCGATACCATAGTGTGGAGCCCGGCCGGCTTAGTAACATCTACTACACCCTTCATCATGCCGAGGGATCCGATGGCAATGCATTCTTCATATTCCTCACCCCGGTCCAGCAGCTCCTGTAAAACCACCGTTACGAATCCTTTAGCTCCATAAGAACCGTCATCCGTACAGATATATACATTGTCACAGAATTCTCTGAACTGTTCTTCGAGGATGATAAAGTCCTTGGATCTTCCACCGATAATCACATCAACCTTTACTCCCATCTCATGAAGCTTCTTGAGCTGTGGGTAAATAGGCGCTGCCCCCAGTCCTCCGGCAACTCCGATAACCTTCTTGTCGGTATACTTGAGGGGTGAAGGGACACCGAGAGGACCGACGAAATCCTCTACATAATCTCCCTCCTGCTTCTCCGATAGCAGATTTGAAGAATAACCAACCTTCTGATAGATGATTGTAACTGTCTCCTTTTCTCTGTCGAAGTCTGCAATTGTAAGCGGAATTCTCTCTCCATCCTCATCCACTCTGATGATGATAAACTGTCCCGCTTCACATTTTCTAGCGACGAACGGTGCATGAATCTCCATCAGCTCGAGAGCAGAATTCAAAATTTTTTTGCTAACTATCTTATACATGTGGCCTCCATATTAAAATCATTAATGCAATTTAAATCACACAAAGCACTTTTTATACAACGTGTATTATTCGCAAGACTTAACATTGTTAATTCACAAACAGCTTGTATCTCAAGCCTCATAATATTTATACTACTCATTAACGCTTATGTCAATACGAAATTAAAAATTGGTTGACCCAATTTCACCAAAGCGGTTTCATTATTCTTCAACCAATTTTTAACAACATTTATTGCACTCTATAATACAACAGCCAATATTTACTTATGCATACAGGCCGGAATTCAGCCGTTGTTCTTCCATGCAGCTACAGCATTTTGAGCTTGATGTAATCCGAAAAGCTCATTAAAAATGCAGCAGCACTCCCTTTTTTAACAGGCTCGAAGTGCGCTGCTTATTCTCAAAGCACTGCCTGCGTCCTGCATCCTGTATAATCTAAATCAGCCAAAGTCACTATCACAGATCATAACGCAAGCTCGATTCATTTAGGTGATTCTGCATTGCCTTAGCTGCTGCCTCTGAATCCTTCGACATTATTGCATCAAACAGCTTCTTATGCTCAACCAGAACTGCAGAAATCTGATTGGGCTCTACCATGCCTGTGCCGCTGACTCTCTGCAAGAAGTTCCTGATAGTTCTTAGCATGGATAGGATTATCTGATTACCTGAACATTCCGCGATACATGTGTGGAAATCAATATCTTCATCCAGCGTTTCCTTGAGCGCCGCCTGCGCGTTTTTATTGATATCGCAGTTAGCGAAGGTGTGTTCCATGTGACTATAGATTTCAGCCAGTCTGTCAAGCTTAACCTGATCCTCGCACTGTGCTGCCAGCTCTGCTGATTTAACCTCAAGAATCGATCTGACAGTCAGGATGCTGTCGACCTGATCACCATCCAGGAAAAGCGACCACGATAAGGGGATAGAGAAGAAATTAGTCTCACGGCTCGAGATATACGTACCCTGACCAAGTCGAATATCGATCATGCCCAGTACGTCCAGTACCTTGAGCGATTCTCTGACTGCAGATCTGCCTACGCCCAGCTTTCGAGCCAGCTCACGGTCGGATTCTATCTGATCGCCACGCTTCAATCTACCTTCGAGCATCTCGTCTGCAAAATACATCGTAAGACGATTTACAAGCTTGCTGATACTGCCCTTCTTCTCAATGCCTCGTAATAGTTCTTCGTTCTCTTTGTGTTCTGCCAGATATTTCTCGATCTCCTTCATAAACTCATCCGGATTGAGGGAGAATAGCATCGTGTCTATCTGGAGCTTAGCACAAACCGAGCTGACAACCTCGTTGACACGCTCTCCGCCCTTTGATTCAAGGTTGGAGAGTGTAGCAATGCTCATCAACGGCTTATCGTCTCGCTTGCACAGGAAGTAGTCTATGAACTCCTTTTGTGTCATCTTGAGAGCGCGCCTCAATGTCCTGATGTTGTTTCTCTTGAAGGCAGAATTATATCTACCATCTACCATATTTTTTCACCATCCATATCCATCTTATGCAAAGTTTCTATTTGTTGAGCAGCTCCGCAATTAGATCTGTCATCAGTACCGACGCCTTAGCCAGGTCGCTGTACTTGCTGAACTCAACCGGCGTATGACTTCTTCCATCCTTGCTCGGTACAAACACCATCACTGTAGGAAGCTGCTGCCCTATCTCAAGAGAGTCGTGGCCTGCACCGCTTGGCAGTCTCATGTAAGAATACCCTCTCTTCTTGCAGGAATCCTCCAGTATATCAAGCATTGAGCTGTTGAGCTCTACCGGTGTGATGACAAGCTTAGTATCGATCTCGTAGGTTCCGCCCATAATCTTGCACTCACGAGTAAGAGCCGCCTTAATTCTATTTGCGATATCATTAATATTGTCATTGTTCATCGAACGAATGTCAACTGTGAATTCAACCTGCTCAGCAACAATGTTCATCCCGCCGTTCGGAACCTTAATCAGACCAACCGTAGCAACTGTACCGTCAGCCTTCTCTCTAGCCCAATCAGCGATCTTGGAGATAACCTTAGCTGCTGCATCTGCTGCATCGAGTCTCATATCCATTGGGGTTGTACCTGCGTGGTCGGCTCTTCCGTGGATTGTCACCATATATCTCTGGATACCTACGATACCTGTAACAAGACCGAGCTCAATCTGCTTTTGGTCTAATACCGGACCCTGTTCGATGTGAGCCTCTACGAAGCTGCCGATCGATCCATCCGGCCACTTAGCGTCCTCAAGCTTATCCGGATCCAGACCGTACTCCTTCATGGCCTCTGCGATCGTTACACCGTTAATATCAGCAAATTGCCTTGTATATGACGCATCTCTGTGACCGAGTATAGCACCGGAACCGAAGTAACCTGTTCCAAATCTCATTCCCTCTTCATCCATGAATCCGACTACAACTAGATCTCTCTTGTGCTCGAGTCCCATGTCTACAATCTGTCTGGCAACCTCCATGGAGCAAATTACTCCGCCGATCCCATCGTAGTTACCGCCGTGGAGCACCGAATCGAAGTGCGAACCGGTCATAACGCAAGGAAGTGAAGCATCAGTTCCTTTCAGTATACCAAATACGTTTCCGGCTGCATCTTCCTTAACCTCCAAACCGATAGACTCCATCTCCTGCTTGAGATAATCTACAGCCTTACGAGCCTCCTTCGTGAAAGGAAGTCTTGTGCATCCGGCATCAGGTGTTGCAGTAAATCTCTTAAGATGCTCAAGATTCTGAGCGATTCTTCCTGTTACCATTTCAATTTCCATCTTTAGTCCTCCTATTTACCCTTTCTATCGAGTATAAATACCTTTATAGGTGAAATTAAGACTGCAACTATTACGAGAACCAGCCCACAGTTCTCCAGCATTTCCGATTTCATCTTAATTCCCATCAATATTACCATAAAACTGACCATGGCTACCACAAAACCTATTGTCAGCGCGCCAGCCTTTGTCCTCCAGAAGCTCGTCTTTTCCATCTCACACCTCTCCTTAACTGCTTACAAGCTTGCTATAGTCAAATACTATGAACGTGCAGCGTTAATATCTTATGCCTCTACTATCTCGCTTACAAGATTGCTATAGTCCAAATACTATGAACAGGAAAGCTCCTATCAAAATCGTTGCCGGAATTGTTATAGTCAGCAATAGCTTAAGCACTTCGCCCTCTTTCCCGAGAATATTTGCCGTAGTAGTTCCGAGGATGATTTTACTTGGGCTCACTGCAGCTCCTATGGCTCCGCCGGCAGTCTGTGCACCCAATACACCTGCTGCTGAAACGTGGAGCAACTGCGCCGTTGTAATCTGGAATCCGCCGAACAGAATGTTTGAGCTCATGTTGCTTGCAGTCATAAATGTTCCGAGCAGTCCGACGAACGGTGCCAACAGTAGATACTTGCTGCCGAGCACATTTGCAATTCCCTGCGACAGAACGATCGTCTGTCCCGTTCCACCCATAATTTTGGACATGATTACCAGTCCGATTACGGCCATACCTGATGGCATCGTCATTGAAATCGAGTTCGCAAATGCGTTCCTGATTCCACCTGTCTTGATCCAGCCCTTACTCTTGTAGTACGCAAGCGCAATAATCGCAGCAAGAAACAGAAACATGCCGGCCTGCGTAAATATAGCAACAGGCGAATAGCTGTCGCTTGCCGCATTTACAATACCATAGCCGGTACGCGTCTCAGGTACGACAATTCCTATCTTAAACCGACCCAGCATCTCGTTGATTGGCTTAACGGCCAGAACAACGAACGTCATAACGGATAACAGCAGGTATGGCATGAAGGCCTGGATCAGCGACATATCCTTAGGAATATAGCTGTCGGCTGCAGCTGCAGGCTCTACCCGTTCCATAATTGGAGACTCTTCAAGCTTCCAATCTGTGTTGTACAGCTTCATTCTGCCGAGCAGCATAACCAGCACCAGTGCGATTACTGCAGGGATAAAGTTGCTTAAAGTGGTATTAATCTGGCTGAGAACGAGCTCGCCAGCTCCACCTGCTGCAGTCAGAGCCAGCACTGCAGGTAAGCCCTTGCGCACCGCCTTGCCCTTGCCGTAGAACCAGCAGATAATCAGGCCTGTAATAAAATCCCATGCCAGCAGGAATACCGCAGCCCAGAACGCAGCCTTGAAATATTCCGCACTCCCGGCCTTTAATCCGGACGCATCTGCGAGTGCATCCCACGCAGCACCGAGTGTACCGAAGGTATTTCCCCAAGCCTGTCCCAGCAGAGGAATTGCAACTGCATAGATTGGCCTGACACCGATGCCTATAAGCAGCGGAGCGACCACCGCTACCGGAACTCCAAAGCCGGTAATTCCCTGTAGAAAGCTGACAAATACCCATCCAAGTGCAAGTATCAGCAGCAGCTCATTAGGAATAAGCTTACTGAGTTCATTCTTGATGACAAGAAAGGCGTTTGCCTCTTGTCCGGCCTGATACAGGAGGATCGCTGTCCAGATAATCAACAGGATCACCAGAGAGCTCCATACACCTTTGGCACTCTCCACAGCGACCAGATGAGCCGGAGCCTTATAAAAGGTTAGTGCAGAAAGAATTGTTACAAGCAAACCGACCGGGGCGGCTTCAGTAGCACCCCAGTGGAATTTAATCATTAAAACTATTAATACAATAATCGGGAGCATCGCCATGCCCCACATCGCGAAATTAACAGGTATATTCATTTCTTAATAACTCCTATGAATTATACAGATGATTAACTTACGTTACAGAAATTACTTGTGAATAACTGTTCCTGTCTCTCCGTTAATTCCTTCCTTAGCCTTTTCAAGGAGCGTGATGAGAGCATTTCTGCCTTCGCCCGACTCAGCGAAACGAATAGCTGCCTCAACCTTGGGAAGCATTGAACCCTTGGCGAACTGCTCTTCAGCGATATACCTGTTAGCCTGCTCGATTGACAGATCAGACAGCCATTCCTGGTTTGTCTTACCGAAGTTGATAGCAACCTTTTCCACAGCAGTCAGAATTACTAAGTAATCAGCTCCAAGTTCTCTGGCAAGAAGACTTGATGCATTATCCTTATCGATCACAGCCTCAGCGCCTACGAGTTTTCCGCCCTCATCAAATACCGGGATTCCGCCACCGCCGCAAGTGATCACAACATGACCCGCATCAGCAAGCGTCTTAATCGTTCCCAGCTCACAGATCTTGAGCGGCATTGGGGAAGCAACAACCTTGCGGTAGCCCCTGCCAGCATCCTCAGCTATTGAAATTCCTTCAGCAGCCAGCTTATCAGCCTCTTCCTTAGTGAGGAATCTGCCGATTGGCTTGGTAGGGTTCTTGAATGCTTCATCGGCCGGGTCAACGAGTGTCTGTGAGATAATGGAAGATACCTTCTTATCCATTCCTCTCTTCTTGAGCTCGTATTTGATAGCGTTCTGAAGGTCGATTGCAATGTATCCCTGTGACATAGCAACGCTTGTAGGCAGTGGTACTGCTCCATATCCGCCATTAGCTGCTGCAAGAGCATCCATAGCATTCTGAATCATTCCGACCTGTGGACCGTTTCCGTGTGTAACGATTAAATCGTGCCCCTCTGCGATGAGGTCTACGATAACCTCCGCAGTATGAGCAACTGCTTCACGCTGCTCATCAACTGTGTTGCCAAGTGCATTTCCACCCAGCGCGATGACAATCTTCTTTGCCATGTGTATATCCCCCTTGATATTCTCTGATAATAGTAACGACCTGATTGCTCAGGCCGTCACATTACTTGTTATTGTGCTCTCCACTTGGATTAACCTTCGTAACCAAGCTTTTTGGCGTAAGCAAGTACAGCTCTTTCAAATGCTTCAACTGGTGGATGTACTGTTCCGGCACCAATCTGTCCGAATCCGGCAATCTTGTGCGCAATCCCTGTATTGATTACAGGCGTGATTCCTTTCTCAACCACGAGTCTTGCATCGATTCCAAGGCATGTACCTGTGAAGTTCCAATTAGGAATAATGTAGTTAGGATTTCTATCTATTGTGATCTCTGTCATCTCGTTTGATGTGCTGAGAGCATCCTCGTATCCGCCGGCTCCGACAAATCTTGTTACGGCCGGAGCAGCAATCATGGCCATCCCACCTACACCTACTGTCTCAGTGATAGCGCTGTCACCGATATCCGGGCAAGCATCCTCACCGTCATATCCGGTAAAGTATAGACCCTGCGGGGTGTTAACCGGTCCGGTGAACCACTCGTCTCCCATACCTGCGATGCGGATGCCGAAGTTCACTCCGTTTCTGCACATTGCAGTAACAACAGTTCCCTCTGTAAGTGTTCCGGCTCCATCCATGATGGACTTGCCTGTAGCCATCATTACATTGAGGAAGAACTGATCTGTATCAGCGAGGAACTTGATGACCTGTGACTTCTCTTCCTCCGGCATATCCATGTCTGTTACGATTGGAGCCATCTCCTTGAGGAAGCAGAGAGAAGCAGCGATGTTTCTCTGGTGGAACTCGTCTCCCATTGCAATTGCCTTAGCAATCAGCGGGTTCACTCTGAGTCCGCCTTCAAGACTTCTGAGTGCTCTTCCCAGTGTAGGACCGAGTACATCTCTCATCCACCTCAGTCTGTTAACAACCTCTTCCGAATAAGCTCCGAATCTCAGTACCTTTCCGATACCCTCGTTCATCTGGCAGTAAGCATAATTACCGTCAGTCTCGTTCTGTACTACGAATACAGGCATGTGCTGAGTTGTGATTCCTCCCATAGGCCCTACTGCATTGCAGTGATGGCATGGGATGAACTTAATCTCGCCGGACTCGAGAAGCTTACGGGCGTCAGCTTCGTTATCTGCCCACTCCTCAAAGAGCACAGCACCTACACAAGAGCCTTGAACTGTTGCGGGCATATCCTTGTACTCGATTGGCGGACCGGCGTGAAGAATAACCTTTCCGTTATTCTCATTAAGCTGAGGAATTACTGCCATAGCCGGAACATTATCCTTGAGCACCGGCTGCGCAGCAACGACCTTAGCTATAACCTCGCGGTTAGCCTCGTCAATGTCAATATCTTCATAATTTCTGAGGAAGTTGAGAGCCTTGATTAACTCGAGGTTTCCGCCTGCCGGTGGCATCCAGTCATATTGAACAACATCGCATCCGAATTTGGCAGTTACTTCTGCGAAGCTCCTAAGGCCAATGTTGATAACCTTTGGCTTATTAGCGAGCATAAAGAGCAGCTTCTCTGATGGTTCAGCCGGAGTGAAGTCCTTAACTTCCTTAGGCCGAGTCTCCTTGTGCTCCTCTGTAAACCTGTATCCGATTGCTTCGATTGCAGTCTCAACAGCAAGCTTATTGGTCTCTGCCACGATTACCCCTGCAGCCTGAAGCTTCTTAACGGACTCATCGTATCCCTGATAGTCATTTCTGGTTCCACAAACCTCTGCAACAAAGAATATCTCTCTGTTCTGCTCTGCAGCCTTCTTCTTGAGAGTCTCAACAGCCGGAATCAGAGCCCCGGCCATATCGTCATGTGAACCGTATCCGAGAACTACGTCGAACAGGATAACGCCTGTGCTCGGATCATCCATAGCCTCTGCCATGCACTCAACTCTCTTGGTTGGGTCGATCATTGGATGTGGCTTGCCTTGAGTGTACATGTCATCACCGAGGTCGATAACGACGTGCCCCTTGTGGTTGAGTTTAAATCCATCCTTGTGAGTATTATCAGTGAACGCCAGAGCATCCTTGATCATCATTGCAGCTTCGCCTGCAAGAGTACCGCCGGAGTAGTAAGCCTTGATGGTCTTCTTGTCCTCAGCCTTAAAGAACTTGGACTTATCGCACTCTACAGCTCCTTCAGCAACCTTCCGCCCTCTCACCAGGCTAACAGCGAGACGCGCGCACTCATCGAGCGTATAGGTCTGATATAGGCCTTCCTCGTAGTACTCCGGCTTCTCGCCGAGAAACAGGCATACAACAGGCTTGCTGTAAACGCTGAGTCTGGCGGCGATTCTGTCTCTGACAGCCTTAGCCGGCGGCTTAGAGATAACCACAAGCACTTTAACTGTCTGATCCTTCTCCATAGCATCGATGACGTCCATCATAGTAGTTCCGCCGACTTCCTCGGAGAGGTCACGACCGCCGGTACCGATAGCATTTGTAACACCCTCACCAAGCCTATCTATGATAGTCGTCAGCTCCTGGATACCGGTACCTGATGCACCGATGATACCGATTGAACCGGGATTTACAGTGTTAGTGAATGCGATCGGCACACTCCGGATGATCCCGGTGCCACAGTCAGGGCCCATTACAACGAGCCCCTTCTCATGTGCCTTATCCTTAATCTTCTTCTCATCCTCAATTGTTACGTTATCGGAGAACATGAATACGTTCATCCCCTCATCCAGCGCTCTCTCGGCTTCGAGTGCAGCATAAGCTCCCGGGATGGAGATTACGGCCAGGTTAGCATCCGGCATCCGGCTGAGAGCCTGCTCCCAGCTCTTAGCTGACTTGTTTTCTTCGCCCTTCTTATTGGCGTTAGCTTCCTTGGCAAAGTACTCGTCAACCTTATCCATAAGGGGATCCAGCACGCTCTCGCCGTCTACGTCGGCAACTACAACCATGTCGTTAGCCGTTGCATTCATCAACTCCTCAGTCTCAAGTCCACTCTGCTTAAAAATATCCTTGTTAGCCGGAGTTGCCATCATGATGGAAACCTTATTGACGCCATCAACTGTTGAAACAGCATTGGTGAGAAGCATCAGTGTAACAGAATCATGGTAGCTTCCTGCTTTCACAATTGTCTTCAGCATTTATAAATTCTCCCTTTTTAATTAATCAGCAAATCTATTCTTGTGATCGTATCTATTGAAGTGAACGGGCTCCCCCTTCAGGTACTCTACCAGCTCGTCAGCGACGTCCAGACCGCCTGTTGCATAAGCCTTATCCATTCTGGCCTTAGCTCTCTCCCCGGGGTAATTAACCTTGTCGAATCCCGGAGCAGGCTTCATAGCATCAAGCTCGTCCAGGCACTGTGCCATAGCCTTCTTAAAGGCGTCTGCGCCTACAAATCTCTCCGGATCCATTACAATATGCATCTGCCCCAGTCTTCTGCCCTCAGAAAGGTCGTGATACATAGAGCTTACATGTCCGCCGAAAGGAACTCCCAGAAGGATCCCGGAGAATACGTCAACCAGCATCATCAGTCCATAGCCCTTAGCTCCGGCGATTGGATTAAGAGCGTTGACCTTGTGCGGATCAGTTACAGGAGCGCCGTCCTCATCTACCGCCCAGTCCGCCGGAATTTCCTGATGCTTGGATCGCTTGTCGAGGATCTTTCCCCAAGCCTGAACTGTAGTAGCCATATCGAATACTACCTTCCTGTCGTCAGCTGTCGGAGCTGCAAATGACATTGGGTTTGTGCCGTAATAAGGCTCAGCGCCACCATAAGGAACTGCCATTGGATCCGACTGGCAGAATGAAATTGCCAATAGATCCTCATCAGCTGCCATCTCTGTATAGTAGCCGATAGAACCGGAGTGTGAAAGGTTGGACATTCCGACAACTGCGATTCCGTTCTTCTTAGCCATTTCGATAGCCTTCTCCATGCCCTTCTTAGCAACAGTGAACCCAATTCCATTGTCACCGTCGAGGATTCCGGAGCAAGGGCCTGTTTCCTTCCAAGTCATATTAGGCTCTGCAGTAATACCGCCCTTTGCGATTCTCTCACTGTAGTACTCTACTCTTACAGCACCATGGGAATAGTAACCTCTCTCGTGTGCCCATGTAAGAACCTCCGACGTTGTCTCTGCATCATCCTCATGCAGACCTGCCTGCATGAGCTTGTCCTTCATCAAGCCCTTAAGCTCTTCTCTTGATAGTTTCACTTATTTACCTCCACGAATTAGTCAGTAACGAATTCTATTTCACAAAAGCAGGTTCGTATCTGTGACACGAACCCGTTATCAACAATGTTCATTATTGTTTAAACTTACAGCTCAACGTCTCTGTTGCAGTCCTTTGAGTAAATGTAGATGAAGTCCTCGGTACCTACACCGTAGCAAGCTTGAGGTACGTAAGAATCCATGAATACGTAGTCACCCTTCTGTAGCGGAATCCACTCATTGTCCAGTCTGTACATTCCCTTACCCTGTAGGAAGTACATTCCGTGCTCCTGGATGTGAGTCTCAATATATCCGTGGCATGCTCCCGGAGCAAATTTTAGGATATGCATATTCATATCAAAGCCAAAGTCTTTAGCTGCAGGGAGAAAGTCCTTGCTCTGGCAGTTTGTCATGCCCTCGTAGTCCATCCAGTCAACGTCGTTAATATTTGCAACAACTGTATGAGCCGACATACCTTCAACAGCAACGTATCTTCTCCTGTAAATGTAAACAAAAGCGTCCTCGCCGCTCTTGTTCTCGAAGCGGAACGGCTTATCAGCCGGTGAGAAGATATATCCACCCTCTGTAAGAGTTGCTTCTTCATCAGCGTTCTTAACTGTGAGCTCTCCGCTGATAACATACATGAAAGCCTCGATTCCTTCTCCACCGATCCTCTCGTTCTTGCCACCCGGGTGAACTGTCGAGATATAATCTGCAAAAGATGCTCCCATTGCAGGCGAACCGAGAATAGTTGTATCGCAGTTCTCATATCCGGGAATTGCATTCTTAACAAGACCGTCCGGTTCTAGAATTACATAATTCTCTTTCTTAAAAACGGATCTGGTGTCTAAAAGCGACTCTCTGTAACCGGTATTATTGTTTAAATAACTCATGAAGTTTACCTCTCTTCCTCATGCTTTAATAATAATAAACTTTTCAAGTTGGTCTTCAGTTGTCAACCAATTTCTTAAGATATTTAATCATCTTTCAACCTTTTTTTCAAGGATATATGCAAATTTATATTGTACTAATATTAAGCCATAGTCATCTTTGAAATTCATTTAACAGTATTATATAATTTCATAGAAAACTCGGGAACTAATAGGTTTTTTCAAGGATTTTTAACATATTGCCTGTGCTTGTCCATATTTTACTCAATTCTGCATTTGCGATGTATATCGGAATATGAACAGATATATATTGGCAAGCTCTTCAGATAATTTTTATTCTGAAGTAAAATTCGCATTAAAATTTTAACACATGAGATTGTGAGGCAGCAATGGTAACTATCAGGAAGATTTCAACAGCTAAGAACAGGTTAAAAACCGGCAAAGGTTCTGATGGCAGAAATTTTATTTTGTATTATTCAGATGAAATTGATCCGAAGGCTCTGCTCGTATACATACACGGGGGAGGTCTACTCTACGGAACACCGGAGGATCTGCCGAAGATGCATGTAGAGAAATTTACAAGTTCGGGATATGCCATATTAGCGATCGACTACCCGCTCGCACCACAGGCGAAAATTGATGCGATACTGGAAGATATAGTTGATTCTATCAACAAGAGCTTCAAAGCTGCAGATCTGGCTGACAGCCTGCCTCTCTTCGTATGGGGCCGCTCGGCAGGCGCTTATCTCGCCCTGCTCTCTTCTGTAAATGACAAGCTTACGGTTAAACTGAACGGAATAATTTCGTACTATGGATACGGATTTTTGAACGATGGATGGTACGATGCACCAAGTGCATTTTATAGTCAGCTCCCGGCTGTTCCCGCAGAGATGGCTAAGACTGATAGGCAGGAAGCTATATATAGCGGCGCACTCGACGAGTACTACAGCACTTACGTATATGCCAGGCAGACCGGAAGATGGAAGGACTTGATCTACGAGGGGCGCGATAAATTTTTCTTCCTGTATTACACGCTCAGAACGGTCGATTCTCTGCCTGCACCTGTATTTGCAGCACACAGCACAGGCGACACCGATGTACCGTATAGCGAGTTCATCTCATTATGCAATAAGTACAAGCCCGAGAAGTTCATCGTTTCGATCCATGCACACGATTTTGACAGAAATACCGACGACCCTGCGACAAAGGATCTGTTAAGTAAGACATCTGATTTCATAGAAAACAACCTATAACCTATAACCTATAGCCTATAACGGATTATATATTCATCAGAACTGAATAATACTCATTTAAACCCACAAAACCATCCACGCATCAAACGCGTGGATGGTTGATGAACGGGCAAAGCATTACACTCCCCGCGAGACGCGGCGAACGTGCCATATCAAATGCATTGTTCATAATACTCTCTGTCCTCGTCCTTAAATACGTTAAAAATCACCCGTTCCATCGCCCCCGGGTGCTCCGACAACCACTCTTTAACAGTGGCAACCGCAATTTCTGCCGCCCTCCTGTTCGGAAAATGAAATACTCCTGTTGAGATGCAGCAGAAGGCAACGCTTTTTATGTCATTTTCCAGACACATATTTAATACGTTAGCGTAGCAGTCGGCAAGCGCTTGCTCCAGCTCTGATGTCAGGCCGAATTGCACAATGGGTCCGACCACATGAATAACCTTCTTCGCCGGCAAATTGTAACCGCCGGTCAGAATCGGAACCGCTGTCGGCTGTTCATAATCGCTCCCATATATCACCCTCAGTCGATTCATCTGTCTGTTGCACTCTTCTCTAAGCTGCACCCCTGCAAAGGTATGTATGCAGTTGTCAATACACGTGTGCATAGGAATAAAACAGCCGAGCATCTGTGAATTTGCAGCGTTTACAATCGCATCTGCCGCAAGTCGCGTTATATCCCCTTGCCATATTGAAATCACACCTTCTCTAATAGGAATATCGTGCAGCTCCACCACGCCGTGCTCCTTCGCTCTCGACTGCAGATATTCATTTTGTATCTGCAGAGCCATATCGTCCAGGTGACGCGGCATGCGCACGTTCATGAGCGAACGCAGCAGGCGCCTTTTGCCGATTACATCATCAGGTGTTTCAAGCCCACTGTATTGTGCAGATTCCGACTTGAATACATCTACCAAGTAATCAAGCTGTTCTATCTCAGTCAGATTTGCTAGTCTCCTCTTCATATGTTCCACCCTGCTTCCTTTAACCAAATTTACATGCCATAGTGACATCTTATGAATACTATATATCTTAATGCCCTGCATGACTATATGATATATGAAAACGCACGTATAACAAAATCACCTATCCGCAGAATACGGGTAGGTGATTGATTGTGCTATTGCTATGAGCTACTTCTTCTCAAGGGTTGTTCCCTTTCTGAAGTTATCGCAAGACTTCATGTTTCTCATTAACAGATAGTATACGATTCCTGTTGGAATAGTAGCCGTAAAGAATGAGAGGTTTACGTCGAGCAGCCCGATTACACAGCCAACGATTGTGGCAATGATAGCTGCCATGTTGATACCTTTTTTTGAACCCTCAGGATCATACAGATCATCGAGCTGTTCCTTGGTGAAGTTCCTCTTGTGCAGTATGAAATAGTCTACGATAAGGATAGCGAAGATAGGCGCAAAGAACGCCGAGTATACCTTAACAAAGAGTGCAAGTCCTGCTGCGGAGCTGTCGTTAGTCAGAATCCACGGGCAAGTTGCAACTGCGATGATTCCGATGAGGATCACTGCAGTCCTATGCTTCATCTTAAAAGTATCCATGAATACATATGCCGGTGGAATTACGTTGCTTGCAAGGTTCGTCGATAGCTGAGCAAAGATGATAAACGCAAGTGTGACAATAAGAACGACCTTGTTGTCAACCATAGCAGCAAACGCATTGATTGGGTTAGCAATTCCTGTTGCTGTGGATGCCATTGCCCCGATAACGCCGAGCATTACCGTTGCCGGAACCATAGCCATAAAGTATGAGATGCCGCGCACCGGAGCACTGTAGCCTTGCTTCATTTCACGCGAATAGTCAGAAGCGTTGAGCATTACCGTTGTTGAGTTACCGAAGAATGCGATGATAGCAGCAACAAACGGCATGCCCCATGTGCCGCTCTTGTGCATCAGGTTAGTAGAAATTACATCCCACTGAGTTGTTACGCAGATGTGAAGGAGGTAGAACATGGCGATGACAATCACTGTACCACCGATGTTTCCAACCCACTTTGCACCCTTGAAGCCCTTAATAGATAGAAGGATCTGAACGACCTGGAAAAGGATGAAGAACAGCCAGATGTTGTCATAGTGAAAGAGCAGCTTCGCGATGTTGTTGATAGCTGCACCGCCGAGCCATGTCTGATATCCGTACCATACGATGGCAGGCAGTCCTCTGATCATCGATGGCAGGATGTTACCCTTTGTACCATATGCACTCTTGAGGTGAATCGAATACGGAGCACCGGTCTTGTATCCGAACTGGTCATTCATGGCGATGCCAACTACCAGAATAGTAGATCCAAGCAGCACTGCCAGGAAGAGCTGCAGAAGGTTAAGTCCTGTCTCAATCTGCGCAGATCCCTGAGCGAGAGTTCCGATTGAAATACAACCGCCGAGCCACAGCATCGTGTTAGACCCCCAGCTCATGGTACGTTTTTCCCAAGGAATCGGCTTAATGCTTTCACCCTCGGTCTCCGGGGCATTTACGTTTTTATTTTCTGTACTCATTACTTTGTTCTCCCTTTAATATTCAGCAACTATTACTTAACAGGCGTTACATACTCTCCATAGCCCTTAGCCTCTTCGAGGTACATACCGTCCTTAGCTACAACGTGCCCGCGGATAACAGTGCATGTTGGAGAGCCCTTTCCTTCCAGACCGTCGAAGCACGTGACGTGTCCCTTGGTGAACAGCTTAGTCTGATCAACCTTCCACGCCTTCTCCGGATCTACGATTACGGCATCGGCATCAAAGCCGATTTCAAATGCACCCTTCTGTCCGTAGAATCCAAATACCTTGGCAGGATTGTAATCCATAACCCGAGCAATCAGGCTTGGGCTCAGCTTCTTCTGATGTACAACCATGTCGAACATCATTGGCAGGAAGAACTGGATGGCGTTAAGTCCGCCCCAGGCCTGCCAAATGTCTCTTGTTTCGTTGTCCTTCTCCTCGTCTGCAGCAGGTGAGTGGTCACTACCAACGCATGATAGAGTTCCGTCAAGGACGTAATCCCACAGCTTCTCTACGTCTTCCTTGGTTCTTAGAGGAGGTGTACACTTAGCCGGACCACCTTTCTCAAATACGAAGTCCTCAGAGAATCCGAGGTAGTGTGGACAAGTCTCGGCTGTGATAGGAAGTCTCTCGTGCTGAGCTTCCTTTACAACCTGTGCAACCATTGGATGGCTTACGTGGCAGATGTGAACTCTTCCGCCCGTAGCTCTAGCCATGTCGATTACATTCTTAGTTGCTACGTACTCTGTCCATACATCGTGGGAATCCAGGAACGCTCTGATCTTTTCCCGTCCTGACCGACCGGACATAGCCTTAGCCTTCTTCTCTCTCTCCAGAACCTGACCATACTCCTCGCAGTGAAATCCGCAGAGCGCGTTGTACGGCCTCAGGATTTCGAGAGCCTCACGAACGTTACCCATGTTAACTGTAGGGAACAGCGGTCCGTTAGGGCAAGTGAAGCCTTTGAATGCAGCAACACCTGCCTGCTCGAGCTCCTCGAGATCAGCGAGGTTGTTATGTACCGAATCAGGATTGTCATCGAAATCTCCTACAATTCCACCCCATAGACCGAAGTCGATGTACGAGTGTTTGCTGATCCTGCTCATCTTGAGGTCAAAGATTTCCTTGTTCATGAGCGAAGGATCATTGTTAAGAGGCATATCGATCAGTGTTGTGCAGCCTGCAACTGCAGCAGCTCTTGACCCTGTCTCAAAATCCTCCCGGTAGTCGAATCCCGGCTCATTGAGGTGAGCGTGGCAGTCGATAATTCCCGGGTATACCAGATTACCCTTTGCATCGATGACTTTCTCTGCTTCCGCATCTGATCCGGGAGCCAGGAATGCAGCATATTTGCCATCCTGTACAGCTATGTCCGCTTCATAAATACGATCAGGGGTAACCAACTTACCGTTCTTGATAATTAGATCATACATGTCTAATTCCTCCTTATTACTTACACAGAGCAGGGAGTGCAAGTCGCAGCTCTCTGCCTGATAATGTATAGATTAATTTTTTGATTAGTCTTCAAATATAGTTCCAATTCTGAAGTTCCCGGACGCCGGCAGGTACTTCATGAGCAGGTAGTATACAACACCCGTTGGAATGAGGCTGACGTACCATGACAGATCTACTACAAATACCGATACCAGGGCTCCTGCTGCGATTGAGATGATTGCCGCCCAGTTGACACCCCTGAAAGGTCCCAGCTTGTCATATAGCGCGTTTACATCCAGTGTGCTCTTGCGCAGCAGATAGTAGTCAACAACCATTACTGCGAAGATAGGCCCCAGGAATGCCGAGTACACCTTTGTGAACAGCGAAAGTCCTGCAGCGGAATCCGCTGTTACAAGCTTCCACGGCATTACGCATACCGAGAGGATGCCTACGAGCACTGTCGCATGCGACCACTTCATTTTGAAGGACTCCATCAACACGTAAGCCGGTGGAACGATATTGTTGAGTACGTTGGTTGTAACCTGAGCAAATGCGATGAATACTAGAGTTACGACTGTAAGTAACTTGCTGCCCATTGTAGTCGAGAACACAACTACAGGATCCGAATTTCCTGTTGCTGCTGTAACGAGAAGTCCGATAAGTCCCATGAACAGAGTTACGGGCAGGATAGCAATCGTGTAAATCGAACCGGTCTTAACCGGCTTGATGTTCTCCTTGAGATTTCTCGAGTAGTCGGAAGCGTTGATAATCATCGTGGAATAGATTCCGAGGAAGGATGTTGTAGCAGCCCAGAAAGGCATTCCCCATGTTCCCTTTACCCCGGCAAATGAAGCGCTGATATCTACTGCGAATTTAGTCTTAACTACGTATAGCATATAAGCAAGAATTACCACGATGAATACGCAAGAGAAGTTCTCGAGCCACTTAATTCCGTGGAAGCCCTTGATCGCAAGGGCAACCTGGAGAAGTGTGAAAAGACCGAATACCACCGGCAGGTTGTCAATTCCCCACAGAATCTTGAAGCAGCTGTTGATAGCGCCAGCTCCGACCCATGACTGGAATCCGAACCATACGATAGCCGGCAGACCTCTCAGTACACCGGGGATCTTGACACCGGCAGTACCGAAGCTGGATCTCAGCTGAACTACGTACGGCATACCATACTTGTGGCCTGCGTTACCGATCAGGACTAATGCGATAGCGATTACGAGGCATCCGATAGCCATAGCCAGGATAGCCTGAGTGATTGTCAGCACTCCAATCAGTGCAGAACCCATCGAGAATGTTCCGATGGATACACAGCCGCCAAGGAACGATGCTGTGTAAGATATCGATCCCATGATACGTGTCTTGGTAGGCTGTAGGTCTTCATTGACATCAGCCGCAAGCTTAGGATCGAGAACCTTGTTATCTACAATGCTCATTAAAATTTTTCTCCTTTAAAATAATTTCGTTTAGAATAGTCTCTTAATCAGCTCGCCTGTGCCCTTCAGGCCTACAAGCTTGCCGTCTTCCGCCATCAGCTCACCTCGAACGAGGGTAACTACAGGGAAGCCTTTGCCCTTCATTCCGACAAATGCGGAAATCTTGTTTACATAGTGTAGAGAATCCGCGGTGATCTCCCATTCTCTCTCCGGATCAATTATGACGATATCAGCGTCAAAGCCTACCTTGATGTCGCCCTTCCTACCGTAGATATGGAATGTCTCAGCCGGCAGCTTAGCCCAGGCGTTGGCAAGAACACGAGGATCTACACCGCGCTTTACCACTCCCTCCGAGTAGATTGCCTGAACGCAGCTCTGGATACCGCTGATTCCGCCCCATACGTCAAACACATTCTCAATCTTCTGTCCGAGAATTTCATTGTTCTTCTCATCGTATGTGCAGGGCGAGTGGTCTGATGCTAGTCCGGAAAATACTCCTTCTTCGACATACTCCCACATTGCCTCTACATCATCCTTAGTTCTGAGAGGTGGCGCGCACTTAAACAGCGCCCCATGCTCCAGCACATCGTCCTCCGTAAAAGCGAGGTAATGTCCGCAAGTCTCAGCTGACACCTCATATCCTTCGCACTGTGCCTCATATACCTTTTCAGCCGCACCCGGGTGGCTGACGTGGCAGACGTGTGCACGGCACTCCAGCTCTTTAGCAATCTCCACAACAGTCTCTGTTGCTACGATTTCAGAAGCAGGTGTTCTGGAATCGAGGAAGCCTCTCCAGCTGAGGTTGCCGGCTTCCTTCTGAGCCTTCTCACCTTCCTTAATCATCGCAAAATCCTCACAATGGAATCCGGCCATTCCGCCAAATTCCCTGATAATCTTCATTGCCTGATATGCCTGTCCATATGTCAGCGGTGAGTAGTCAGGCGATACAGGTCCGAGGAATGACTTGAAAGCTATAACGCCTCTCTCGTCGAGCCCCCGGAGCTGATCAAGGTTGCCCGGAACAAGTCCTCCCCAGAATGCGAAATCGGAATATGCATTTGGCTGAACCTTAGCCAGCTTGGCGTCGAAAATCTCCGGTGTTGTCAGAGCCGGCTCGTTCTGAAGAGGCATGTCGATAACAGTTGTATATCCGCCAACTACAGCAGCTGCAGTTCCGTGCTCGTAGTCCTCTCTCCACTCATATCCCGGATCGTTAAGATGTGCGTGGGTATCAATTGCTCCGGGGAAGACCTGCTTACCGGCTGCATCGATAACCTTCGCAGCCTTCGGCTCGTCATCCTTGGATAGAATTGCTGCAATCTTGCCATCCTTGACAGCAATGTTTGCCTCCTGAATGAGCTCGGGTGTAACAACCTGTCCATTCTTAATCAATAAATCATACATATAATCTCCCTTCCTATGACCCTTTACGATCAAATGTGTAGAAGCTTAAGAATCTTTATGAAACAGTTTCATGGTTAATAAATTTCTTAATAAAATCGGTCAACCAATTTCAACTCCTTTCATAAATCTTATAGTACATTACTGAATGGTATTCTTCAATATTTCTAAGCCCTGTAAAAAATAGATTGAAACCTTTTTATTGATTAAAAAATTTTATTGTTGTCGAATTATCTAAAAACGCATTTTGATTTTTGTTATACATGATGATAACATAGCCACGAAGAGGATGAATGATGATAAAAGTAAAACAAACTTCGCTATATGTATTGAATAAGCTGGAGTCGCTGGCATCTCGGGGTGATCCGAGTGAACTCGATCTATACGTGCACTCAGTCTATGAGAGAACAATTAATCTAATGCTCGATAATCAGCTATTGGCTTTGCAAATACAGGATTCTCCTGTATCGCCGATAAGCGTCATACTTCCGATTAACGAAGTCGAAATACACGCCATCGGAGTTCACGACGGAGATGCTGTCACGCTCCGATCCAACAATCTGACTGTCGGAAAAGCTACTATCTCTTTTGATGCTCCGACCTGCATTTATGACGGGTATTTAATTAAGCACAATCACAAAGAGGATCTAAAATCCACTGTTAAACACATGATCGAGAACACAAATCGCGGCGGGTTCTCTTTCTTGACTGATCCGGCTGGTGCTCCGGACGATTTTGTTCTGTCATATGCAAAGGACAAGCTCACGGATGCGGTTTCATCTCTAAAATCCGGTGACACCGCTTCTTCGGGAAATGCACTGACATCGCTGATAGGTCTCGGTTCCGGCCTGACACCCGGCGGAGATGATTTCCTCACCGGAATGCTGTCAACATTTGCCGCGCTCCCAGCTCGCTTCAATCATAAGCTGATGGAGTCGGTGAGGGCTGCAATAACCGATAATCTCGATAACACAAACGAAATAAGCAGAGCCTTTATAAAATGTGCACTCGCTAGCCAGTTCAGTGTACCGGTAATTACGCTGTATGATGAATTGTGCACAGGTGCAGAAGCTGTCGATAAGCTGACGAAGGATTTCTTGGCTATCGGCCACTCATCGGGTATCGATACGTTGACCGGGATATGGTGGAGCCTGGAATACTTGACTCGAAAAGCAGATTAAATTACAAATCATAAAATTTATGCTGTTTTTGAATTTATTTTGCAATTATTCAATCATTTTTTAACATTCATGTTACAATGTAGTCAATTAATGTGAAAGGAAGTATTGAGATGGGTTTATTAAACACTATGCAGAATCGCCGCAGCGTTCGTAAGTACAACACACAGCCTGTTACAGACGAGGAGCTGAACGAAGTTCTGTCAGCCGCGCTCCTTGCCCCTAACGGCAAGGGATTACGACCATGGGAGTTTGTAGTCATTAAGAACAAGGACACACTCAAGGAGCTCGTTAACAGCCGAAAGGGTGGAGCTAAGATGCTTGAGACTGCGAATGTCGCTGTTGCGGTTTATTCGGATTCTGACAAGACAGATACATATATTGAGGATAGTTCCATCGCAATGAGCTATATGCTGCTCGCTGCCGCTGAACAGGGTCTGGGCAGCGTTTGGCTGCAGCTACGACTTCGTCCATCCAACCAGGACGGTGTAAGCTCTGAAGAATTTGTCAACGCCAGACTTAAGGCTCCTGAAAATATGAAGCTCGAAGCGCTGCTGGTCCTCGGACACATCGACGAGCAGCCGGAGGCGCAAAAGCTGCCAAGCTTCCCTTGTGACAAGGTTCACAGCGAACAGTGGTAGATACCAATATGACACAACGCCACAGCTAATAACACAAAAGTATCCGCATTCAGCTGTTCACTGAGTGCGGATGCTTTTGCTATAGTTGCTAATTTGTTGTTTGTTGATAGTTCGCATGAGGGGGCTTCTCAAACGGCTATGTACTCTGAGTTAAGCATACTGCCTCTACCCTGCTGATATCGCCGTGACGACAGCTTACTGTTTTGCAAAGTTAAATGATATCTCAAACTCGCTATGTTTGTGATCGGCACCTTCAAACGCAAAGGTAAATGGCAGGTTAGGATCAATTCTCTCAAATACCACCACTCCGGTGATCGTCTCTCCGGCTTTTACGGTGTTGCTAAGCTGGACATCCTCATAGAAGTAGTTGCCCATATCTGCCTCGTAGTCTTTGCTATCCTGTTCTATCAGACTCTGATCGGGATATACCTCAACCCGCTTGTCAGTTCTGTTCTTGATTGACAGATATACCCTCGTGGACTCCTTTGTAAAATCTATTTTCTTTATGGTTGCAGTTACACCATTCTTCTTGATCATCGAATCGACTCTCACGGTGTCTTCAGCCGGGAAAGCATCGGTTGACTTGATCTTGGAAATCTTTTCAGCTTGAATTTGCACGGCAGTCACGTTACTGCCGCTTTCGTCCTTTACCTTCACCTTGCCCGCAACCTTACCCTTGACCTTGATAAATTCATACTCTTGATAATCCACATCTGCATCTTTAACAATTACAAGCGTCGGATGCTCAGTCTTGCGAATATTCTCAAAGGCCCGAAGCTGCACCTCCCCGTCCTTCTTGTCCACTCCGACAACCTGCATCGTGAGATTCGCAATCCTTCTACCCTTGTAATCTTCCGGGTGGGCATACAAATCATTTATATCAGATTCGCGCAGATCGGATGAGCAACCTGCCAGGGCAAATCCAAATACCACTATCAGCAATGCCACAAACGGCACCTTGATTGAGCGTCTACTTATGACCGACATGAGCACCTCCTGCGGAACGCCAGGTTCCGACGAATTTAAGCGACTACGCCTCGCTTAGAGCATCTTTCTAATCTGATTACCACCCATCCAGGCTGTTACATTCTCAAACACCATCTCAGCACGCCTATCAATTGACTCTATGGTATCGAATCCTACGTGTGGAGTGCATACGAGATTAGGTGCGTCGATTAGCGGGTGATTTGCCGGCAGTGGCGGATCATTTTCAAATACGTCAAGTCCGGCTTTTATTTTGCCCTCTCTGAGAGCCCTTGCAAGCACCTCGGTCTCTATAACCGGCCCTCTGGCTGTATTGATGATGATAGCACCATGCTTCATTGCGGCAATTTCCTTCTCTCCGATCAGCCCTTTAGTCTCGGCGGTGAGCGGGGTATGAACAGAGATGATATCCGCATTTGCCATAACGTCGAGAAGTGACATGTATTCGAGTCCCAGAGCCTTGGCTGCTGTCTTCTCACTTCTGTTATATCCGATGAGCTTGCATCCAAATGCCTTGAAAATTGAAGCCGCCCGCAGGCCGATTGCACCTGTGCCCACGATTCCGACTGTCTTACCGGCTAATTCGTGACCTGCAAGGCTTCCCTTGCCATGGCCTGCCTGTACTGCGGCATCGCACTCTGTGATATTTCTGAGGCAGTCCAGAGTCAGACCTATTGCAAGCTCTGCAACCGCATCGTCGCAATACCCACCTGTGTTAGAGATGAGCACGCCTTTCTCCTTACAAGCCTCTACATCAACATGGTCTATGCCGACAAACGCAACTGATACGAGTTTAAGGCTTTGATCGGCTCTGATAACATCACCGGGCAGCGGATGATTAGCAATAATCAGGACCTCTGCGTTCTCTGCTCTCTGTATCAGCTCATCTGTATCAGTTGCTACACTGTCGTATGCCTTAAAAATATGTCCCTGCTCGGTGAGAGTGCTCGAAAGCCTCTGCAGGGTATCCTCGGAAATGCCAAGTGGCTCCAAAAGAATGATCTTCATCATTAGTCCCCCTAGAAAATTATCTGTATATTAAGTGCTATTATAGCACATCGTGATGCAGTTTAGCTCATGCCTACACTGATATTCCGAACGTTACCGGCGCCGGAACAAGCTTTAGAATTTAATACCGCCCTGATGAACTGTATCACAATATTCACATCTGTAAATTCTCTTTTTAGGATCATCAAGTCTAAATCTCTGCTCTATGCCACGCTCTGTGGACGTGATACAGCGTGGATTCCTGCACTCTATTACGTTCATAAGCTGTTCAGGCAGTTTCATATGCTTTTTGGAATGGAGACTGCTGTTCTTGATAATATTGACCGTAATATGGGGATCTACAAAGCCAATTAAGTCGAAATCCAGATCGATAATCTGATCGATCTTGATTATATCCTTTTTACCATATTTACCGCTCTTCGCATTCTGGATAATCGCAACGCTGCAGTCCAGCTTGTCGAGTCGAAGCAGATTATATATAAGCATGGATTTACCGGCAGCGATATGATCCAGTACAATACCGGTTGTTACACCATCAATATTCATTATCTCAGACCTCCTTCAATACCCAGCAGCATGAGAATAAGCGCCATTCTCACGTATCTGCCGTTTTTAACCTGATCGAAGTACTTTGCTCTTGGATCATTATCCACTTCGACGGAAATCTCGTTTACTCTAGGCAGCGGATGCATGATAACCAAGTCGTCCTTGGCGGATTCCAGCTTCTGCTCATCGAGGATATATGTGTCCTTCAGTCTTACATAATCCTCTTCATTGAAGAACCTCTCCTTCTGCACTCTTGTCATGTACAGAACATCGAGCTCCGGAAGCGCATACTCCAAAGAAGCAGTCTCAATCCATTTTGCGCCTGCTTCATCCATAGCGTTTTTGTTGTATGATGGAAGCTTCAGTTCCTCGGGCGAGATCAGCACAAACTCGATCCCCTCATATCTGAGTAGAGCAAGTATGAGTGAATGCACAGTTCTGCCGAACTTTAGATCCCCGCAAAATCCAATCCTGAAATTCTTGAGGCGCCCCTTGTTACGTAAAATCGTCAGCAGATCGGTGAGAGTCTGCGATGGATGCAGATGGCCTCCGTCACCCGCATTTATAATCGGTATGTTGCAGGAATTTGCAGCGACAAGGGCCGCACCTTCCTTAGGATGTCTCATTGCAATTATATCTGCCAGACACTCCATTACCCTCGTAGTATCACTCACGGTTTCTCCCTTAGAAGCTGATGAGGAATTGGCATCAGAAAAGCCGATTACATTGCCGCCCAGCCCATACATCGCGGACTCAAAGCTGAGTCTGGTACGAGTGCTCGGCTCATAGAATAGAGTTGCCAGCGTCTTATGTGTGCACTTGTCCCGGTATTTCTCAGGCGACTCTATGATGTCGTTGGCCAGCGCCAGCAGCTTATCGAGTTCATCAATGTTGAGATCAGTAATGTTAATTAAATCTCTCTTAGCCATTCGATTATTCCCTTTCCTTCTTCGCTTGTTACGTACTCTTCCGCTACAGCTGTCTCCATCAGCTCACTGATTGTGCACAGGCTGAGCTTCTCAACACCGGCTGCTTCGAAGTTCTTGTCTGCCTTGGCAGTCTCATAGGTAAATATGCTGATTACGCCAAGCACCTCGGCACCGGCCTCGCGTAGAGCTTCTACAACCTCAATTGAGGATCCGCCTGTTGAAATCAAATCCTCAACAACCACAACCTTCTCGCCCACCTCGAGCTTTCCCTCTATTCTGTTGTTACGTCCATGAGTCTTGGAACTGCTTCTGACATATCCCATTGGCTTGCCTAGGATGTGCGCAGAGATTGCAGCATGAGCAATTCCGGCCGTGCTTGTACCCATGACAACATCGCACTCAGGATACTTTTCCTCAATCACTCTTGCCATCTCGTGCTCGATGACATCCCTCACCTCCGGTGCAGTGAGTGTAAGTCTGTTATCACAGTAGATTGGGCTCTTGATTCCACTCGCCCATGTAAACGGATCGTTCGGTCTCAGGAATACCGCCTTGATCCCGAGCAGTCCCTCTGCAATCTGCTTAGACTTGCTGTCCGAATTAGTCATTATTAATCTCCTCCATACATATTCTATATGCTTTAACAGGGTCATCCGCCTTGGTAATGCTCCTGCCAATCACCAGATAATCCGATCCCATTTCCTTTGCTCTCGCAGGTGTTGCAACTCTGCTCTGATCGCCCTTGGCATCTCCCAAAAGTCTGATGCCGGGTGTGACGGTTATGAAGCTGTCTGAAGTCCCTGCGTGAATCTCTTCAGACTCCCACGCCGAGCATACCACACCGTCTAAGCCTGCTTCTTGAGCATTTCTAGCGTATGCGAGCACGACATCCCTGAGTTCTCCGTTGATCTTGAGCTCGCTGTTCATAGTTTCCTGATCAGTTGAAGTCAACTGAGTTACGGCGATAATCTCAGGTCTCGCTGCACCGGTTGAGCCATCCTCCAGTCCCTCTACAGCAGCCTTCATCATCCTGATTCCACCTGCAGCATGCACGTTAACCATATCGGCACCAACCGAAGCGAGCACCTTCATAGAACTCTTAACTGTATTCGGAATATCGTGAAGCTTGAGGTCGAGGAAAACCTTGTGGCCTCCAGCCTTTATTGCTCTGACAATCGAAGGTCCCTCGCTGTAGAAAAGCTCCATGCCCACCTTGACATAGAGCTGCTCTCCTTCAAACAGCTCAAGGAACGAAAGTGCCTTTTTGCCAGTCGGAAAATCGAGTGCAATTATTATCTCCGGCTTCATCTATACCACCCCTCTTATCTCTTCCAAACTCTTGATCCCAAGCTCGTCCATCCTCGGCTGCAGCTCGCTGATTATGCGAGGCATCGTCCATGGATCGATCAGATTGGCCGAACCAATCTCGATAGCCGTAGCCCCCGACATAATCATTTCAAGCACGTCATCAGCCGTCCGGATACCGCCAATACCGATAATCGGAAGCTTTACTGCGTGAAACACTTCATTTACCATGCGCTGTGCGATAGGCCTGATTGCAGGTCCGGACAGACCTGCGTATTTCATGGCAGTCACCGTTGTCCCGGTGCTGAGATCGATTCGCATAGCCTTGAAGTTGTTGATCATGCTGATTCCATCTGCACCACCGGCTGCGCAAGCCCTTGCTATCTCGGTTACATCTGTAACATTAGGTGTAAGCTTCATAAAAACAGGCAGCTTAGTAACAGCTCTCACGGCTCTCGTGATTCGCTCCGAAGCTTTCGGATCAGCTCCAAATGCAGATCCGCCATGCTCTACATTAGGGCAGCTGATATTTACCTCGAGGATATCAGCATATCCCGACGCGTCGAGCTTGGACGCAACCTCAGCAAACTCTTCGGTGCTGAACCCACTGATATTTACAATGAGCGGACCCTGATAAATTTCCTTGAGGGCAGGCAAATCCACCTCGACAACGTGGTCAATGCCAGGATTCTGGAGTCCTATCGAGTTGAGCATACCGCTCGTGCACTCTGCAATACGCGGCAAATTGTTGCCATATCTGAGCTCCCTCGTAGCGCTCTTGGTTACAACTCCACCCAGCACGTTGAGATCAAACAGATCCTTGTACTCCTGACCGTATCCAAAGGTGCCGCTTGCCGGCATTACCGGATTTTTGAGTTCGATTCCGGCCAGACTAACCCTGGTTACAGTTTTTCCCATTTTAGAACCTCCTTATCAAATACCGGTCCCTCCTTACACACTCTGCGGCTTCCATCCGTTGTTCTAATCGAACATCCCATGCAGGCACCAAAACCGCAACCCATGCGCGCCTCAAGGCTGAACTGGCCATTCTCAACCTTGTGATCCAATGCCCGCAGCATCGGAAGCGGTCCGCAGGCACAAGCATACTCACAACTGCTAAAAGCATCGGTTACGAAGCCCTTTTGCCCATATGATCCATCCGCCGTCATTACCGTTATATCATCGGCAAGCTGTTGAAAATCATCAAACATAAACATCTCATCAGCGGAATTATAGCCCAGTATAACCTTACAGGACTTGCCTGACATAACCATTGCCTTTAGCAGTCCGAGCATGGGCGGGATACCTATCCCGCCACCGATTATATATGCTCCATCAGTGATATCATCGATATTGTATCCATTCCCCAGCCCCGTGATACTCCTGACGTGTTCACCCTGCTCCATCTTGCTCAGAATCTCGGTCCCTCCGCCTACAACCTTGTATATAAGCGTGTACCTGTCGCTATCGTAGCTGCTGACAGAGATCGGTCTCCTGAGGAACTTTTCAGGAACCTCAACCATGGCAAACTGCCCGGGTTTAGCGAACTCGGACTTTGGAGTTTCGAGAGTCATCTTGTATATTCCATCGGCGAGCTGTTTGTTCTCAAGGATTTCGCTTCGTAAATCGCGCATTTTATCTCTCCAAATTCTCGTATACTGTGTTGCCTTCCATTATCACCATCTGCACCTTGCCATTCAGTATATGTCCATAGAAAGGCGTACACTTTCCCATAGAGCGGAAGTCCTCGCTGTCTACCCTGTAGGTATGTTCTAAATCCACCATGGTCCAGCCGTTTTGTTTGAGGCCAAACCTCTCTCTTGGTGCAACGGACATCATGTGCACCAGATGCTCCAGGCTCATTACACCAGTCTTAACCAAGTATGTGTAAAGTGCAGGAAATGCACATTCCAAACCCGTGATTCCGTTGGAACTATTGGCAAATCCACGGCGTTTCTCCTCGGCACTGTGCGGTGCATGATCAGTTGCTATCATATCCACTGTTCCGTCCAGCACGCCTGCAATCAGTGATTCTCTGTCTGCCTTGTCCTTGATTGGCGGATTCATCTTGAATCTGCCGCCGTATTCCGGACATCTGGCTATGTAATCCTCAACGTCGCTTGTATCAAATATCAGATAGTGTGGCGCAGTCTCGCAGGTCACATCAACCCCACTTTTCTTGGCATCTCTGATGACCTCGACACTTTCTTTGCAGGAAATGTGGCATACATGATAACCTGCCCCGGTCTCATCAGCGAGCTTGAGATCCCTCTCAATCTGCTTCCACTCGCTCTCTCTGACCTTGCCTTCATTAAGCAGTGACTCATCCTCGCAGTGGGCAACTATCAGTTTGCCGAGCTCCTTGGCTTGATACATTGCCTCACGCATTAGTCCATCTGCCTGAACACCTCTGCCGTCATCAGAGAAAGCACACACATGAGGCGCCAGTGCCTTCATGTCGGAAAGCTTGCCCCTGCCGCTTTGCTCCATGGTTATAGTTCCGTATGGAACAACCTCGATAACAGCGTCCTTTTCGATTAGTTCAAGCTGGACTCTAAGAGTGTCCATCGTCGATGGAGCCGGCTTCAGGTTAGGCATTGTACACACTGTCGTATAGCCGCCGTGCGCTGCCGCCATGCTGCCTGTGCTGATAGTCTCCTTGTAAGACTGACCCGGTTCGCGAAAATGAACATGCACATCACAGAATGATGGCAAAATAAAAGAGTTATCAGCATTGATAACTCTTTTGAAATCAAAATCACTACCGGTTTCGGATCTCAGACCGGCCTTCTCAGGAGCATCAACTACAAGCAATTCGTTAGGTACGAATTCACTAGCTTTATAAATCTTTCCGCCTTTAATTGCAGTAGTCATAGTCCCTCCAATTATGTTATTTCCTCCTCAGATAAACTCTGCATTAATCGGTAGTAGTATAACATTTTTGGTTCACACTATGTGAAGGTGTGTTAAAATCCCCTGCAAATTTTTGCTGTTAATATTATATTGTCACTTTCCTTGCGGCAATATATTACTATTCCTCAGTCGGCTCAAAGTCCTTAATCTCCGGTGGAAGTTCAAGACCGTTCTTCTCGTAATAGTCTACCAGTGCGGACTTGATTGCCTCCTCAGCCAGTACTGAACAGTGAATCTTTCTTGCCGGAAGTCCGTCAAGAGCCTCGACTACAGCTTTGTTGGACAAATCAAGAGCTTCCTTGATGTTCTTGCCCTTGATCATCTCTGTAGCCATCGAGCTTGATGCAATTGCAGATCCGCATCCGAATGTTTTGAACTTAACATCTGTGATAATATCGTTATCAATCTTGAGGTACATTCTCATGATATCACCACATGTTGGGTTGCCAACCTCACCGATGCCGTCTGCGTTCTCTATTTCACCAACGTTTCTTGGATTCTGAAAATGATCCATCACCTTTTCACTGTATAACATGTTCTCTCTCTCCCTTCTCCAGTTCGTCCCAGAATGGCGATAGCTTTCTGTAGTGCTCAACCACTTCGTGAACCTTCTCTATGATGTAATCAACCTGCTCCTCTGTGTTCTCCTCATTGAGGCTGAATCTGAGCGATCCGTGAGCTGCCTCTACAGGAACTCCCATTCCTACCAGAACGTGGCTCGGGTCGAGCGATTCGCTTGTACAAGCGGAACCGGACGAACACTCGATGCCATACATGTCCAGAGCGAGCAGCAACGACTCTCCCTCAACTCCTTCAAACGAGTAATTTACATTTCCGGGGAGTCTCTTTACAGGGTCGCCGTTTAGCTGCGAATAAGGAATATCTGACAAGCCCTTAATAAGTCGGTCTCTCAGCGCAGCCGTCTTGCGAGCATTCTCCTCCATATGGAGAACTCCATCCTCCAGTGCAGCAGCGAGGGCGGCGTTGCCCGGAACGTTAACTGTACCGGCTCTCTTGCCTCTCTCCTGAGCTCCGCCTTCGATTACATTGATAAGTCTGATGCCGTTCCTGGCATAGAGAGCCCCAACGCCCTTAGGTCCGTGGAACTTGTGTGCTGACATAGATAACATATCAATGTTCATTGCCTGTACATCTATTGGCAGGTGTGCTACTGCCTGAACTGCATCTGTGTGGAACAAAACCCTCTTATCATGGCACAGCTTTCCGATCTCTGCAATTGGCTGAATCGCTCCCATCTCATTGTTAGCAAACATAATGGATACGAGTGCTGTATCCTCTCTGATTGCATTCTCCACATCTTTGACATCTACGATGCCGTTAGGCTGTGGCTTAAGCAGTGTAACCTCAAAGCCTTCCTTCTCCAGTTTTGCCAAAGTGTGAAGGATAGCATGATGCTCGATGTTGAGCGAAATCAAGTGCTTCTTGCCCTTCTTAACAAGACCGCGAGCTGCCGAAATCAGTGCCTGGTTGTCTGCTTCGCTTCCGCCGGAAGTGAAGTAAATCTCATTAGGCTTGGCAGCGTTGATAGCCTCAGCCACCTTAGCTCTGGATTCATCCAGCTTCTCCTGAGCGACCTGCCCATCTGTATGAAGACTGTTAGGATTGCCGTTGTAATTCTTGAGACAATCCAGCAGTGTATTGAGTGCGACATCGTTTAGATAAGTTGTTGCCGCATTGTCTGCGTAAACTTTCATATCTCCCTCCCCAGTGTTAAATTTAGTCATCTGTACATTCGCTATTATAGACCTCTAATCCCTACTAAGTCAATAGGAATTAGCAGCGACTGCGAACAGCATTGATTCTACGCGTCTTGATCTTACATCAGCTTGTCAACGTTACCGCTTATCAGATCCTGCAGCGAGATGTTGTCCAGATACTCATCGATAACCTTATCAAGCCCGATCCATAGCGGAAGCGTGACGCACGAATCAGCTCTGCCGCAATTAACCTCACCGGACTTGATGCAGTCAACCGGAGCAAGACTGCCCTCGGTGATGCGGAGAATCTCCCCTATGTTGTAATCCTCAGGAGATCTTATCAGCCTGTAACCACCCTTCTTGCCTCGAAAGCTGCGTAGGAGACCTCCTTTATTGAGCATAGACACTACGTTCTCCAAATACTTCATCGACAGCTTCTGGCGCTCCGATATGTCCGCAAGCGAGATATATCCTCCGTTATCGTGGTTTGCAAGATCAATCATGACCATAAGAGCGTATCGACCTTTTGTTGAAACAATCATGTGCCATTCCTCTCCTTGCATCTTGAGTATTTTACCTTACAACAGAAGAATAACATATTGCACACAACCAATCAAGCCTTTTCCTATTATTCATATAGGAATTTAGTGTTTAAAAAACCGAGCAAAACCGGCCCCGTCACATCCTACTGGGATATGACTAATTCGCTGTTCTGCTCGAAATTCACACTTACCTACAGCTGGTACATCCTGTACATGTTTGCGTAGATTCCGTCCTTTTCTATCAATTCATCGTGTGTCCCCTCTTCAGCAATTCCGTCCTGATTGAGCACGAGGATGCGATCTGCATTCTTGATCGTCGTCAGTCTGTGAGCAATTGTAATAGTAGTTCTGCCCTTGGACAGCTCGGCAAGCGATTGCTGCACCAGCATCTCGCTCTCGTTGTCCAGCGCTGAAGTAGCCTCATCGAGGATAAGTATAGGTGGATTTTTGAGAAACACCCTGGCAATACTAATCCTCTGCTTCTGTCCTCCGGAAAGCTTCATGCCGCGTTCGCCGACGCTCGTGTTATATCCGTCTGACATCTCTCTGATAAAATCATCTGCTCCCGCAAGCTTTGCAGCCTTCTCTATTTCCTCCATCCTCGCACCCGGCTTGCCGTAAGCGATATTACCCGCGATAGTATCCGAGAACAAATATACATCCTGCTGCACCATTCCTATCTGGGATCGTAGCGATTTGCATGTCACATTCCTAATATCATGGCCGTCGACTTCAATACTACCGTCTGTAACATCGTAGAACCTGGGAATCAAGTTGCAGAATGTGGTCTTACCTGCCCCTGACGGTCCGACAAGGGCGACGTTCTCACCCGGCTTGATATTGAGATTAATCCCGTTAAGGATATCCTCACTGTCGTTATATCTAAACGTAACATCTTTAAATTCTATCTCACCCGTAAGCCTTGGCAGTTCCTCTGCGTCCGGGGCATCATCGATTTCGACCGGCTCGTCCATCACCTCTATGAATCTCTCAATTCCGGTCATTCCGCGTTGGAATTGCTCGGTAAACTCTACGATTCTCCTCACAGCCTCCAGCAGCACTCCTACATACATGAGGAAAGCTATGAAATCACCGGTGGTGATTCTGCCGTTCTTTAGCTCAAACGAGCCCACTAGGATTACCGCAATATACATCAAGCCGTCGAAGGTTCGAGTCACTCCTCTAAATCCTGCCATCGCTTTATAACCGACGGCCTTTACATCAAGGAACCGCGAGTTATCCACCTCGAAGCGTTCCTGCTCGTAGTCTTCATTTGCAAAGGATTTGGACACCTTGATACCAAGCAGACTATCCTCGACATGGGAGTTTATCTCGCCGAGCCCGACCCTCTGCAGCTTAAATGCACGGCGCATCTTCTTGCGAAAAGCGTAGGTTGCAGCAATCATAATCGGAATGATTGCAAACATCAAAATTGTAAGTGTAGTATCGATTCTGATAAGCAATACAAATCCAAGCACAATCTTGAGAGCGGCAATCCAGTACTCCTCCGGGCAGTGATGTGCAAACTCAGTGATATCAAAAAGGTCGCTGGTGATTCTCGATATGAGCTGTCCCGTCTTATTCTCGCTGTAATACGAATACGACAGACTCTGGCACTTCTCGTACAGATCGCGGCGCATGTCTGTTTCGATTTTGGCACCCATCACATGTCCGGTGTTCTGCATGTAGTAGTTCGCGACAACATCAACGCCTCTAAGTACTACATAAATCATAGCAATCCTGATGATCAGGCCGGACGTAAATGATGCGAAATCGCTTGCAACAACGTTACTTATGTATCTGATTAACAGCGGCAGCACTATATCGCTCACCGTCGTAAACGAAGCACAAACAAGATCGAAAATTAAAATTGCCAGATACGGCTTGAAATACGGTACAAATCTGCCAATCAGGTATCGTGACGACATGATTTTGTTATCTCCAGATTCTGTCATAATTAATCCCTTTCTGTAAATGTCTGTAGAATAAGAACGCAATTAGTGCACCTTCTAAAACAGATGTCAATGTCAGCGCCCACCACGCTCCGGTTATAGAATTAGCGACATGTATAAATACCAATGCGAGCGGTATCCTAAGCACTTTTGCTCCAATGCTGATGTATGCCGGCAGCTTCGTTTCACCTATTCCGTTGAATGCACCGCATGAAATTGCCGACAGGCATATGAAAATCTGTGAGATAGCCTGAATCCTCAGGTACACTCCTCCAAGCTGAACAACATTTTCTTCATGCAAGAAAATCCGAAATATCGGAACTGCAAACAGCAAAAAAGCAGCTGATATGATAGCTCCATACAATGTCATCATGCGAATGGCCGACCTATATCCGGCTTTAATACGATTGCCTTTTTTTGCTCCGAAATTTCTTGCGGTAAAGCTCGTCATAGCAAGTGAAAATCCGTCGGCCACCATCCATGTTACGGATTCTATCATTCCGCCAACACGCTGAATTGCAAGTACGGAATCACCATACCTGACAACTATTCTGGAGATAACGATGCTTACAAGAGCAAAGAAGACAGTCTGAAGCGCAGGAGGAAGACCCAGCTTAAAAATCCTCATAAATTCCCGAACCTCTATTCTCCCCAGCAGCTCAAGCTCCACAAACAGATGATTATCTCTAGTCATAGCGATAATATAAAGTATCAGAACTATCAGCTGCGATAATACAGTTGCTATGGCCGCACCATAGACTCCTAGGCGAGGAAATCCGATGGCTCCAAACATTAAAATCGGATCCAGCAGCATATTGATCACAACGCCTGTGCTGTTGAAATACAAAGGAGTTCTACTATCACCCATCGATGTAAATTGACCGTTTATAACCGTGTTAAGCCCGTAAATCGGCATACCTATGCCTACTATAAGTGTATATACATGTGCCATAGCTATAGTTGATCGGTTATTCAGATGGAAAAATCCGATAAAATTTCCTCTGAATACACATATTATCGATGAATACAGAACCATGAAAATTACAGCTTGCCTTATTGCCACAGAGGCGATTTTACGTGCTCCATGAAGGTTTGCCGCGCCCAATTCTTTTCCGGTCAGTATCTGTCCGCCGAATTGCGGTATCATAGCTACACCCTGACCAATCCAAATGATCTGACCTGCTGTTGCAACTGCTGCGACTGCGTTGCTTCCCAGCAGGCCCACCCAAGCAGTGTCAACCAGCGTATACGCCATCTGAATGAGCATTGATCCCATGATTGGCAACGCCAGCGCCATCAGAGCTCCGGTGATATTCCCATTTTCCAAATCAACAACTCTGCTATTAACCTTTGTCATTCTATTTACTTGCTTCCCCTTTATGGATGATGTTGATTATATCACATGAACAATTCTTAGGTATTTTCTCAATTACACACAATAAATTGTTGAACTTTCCCGGCAACAGATAGTATCACAATTATCATATACTAATTATCCGGGAGGTTTACCTTGAACCTATACAAAAGCTTATCTCCTCGCAAACAGTATCTGCTACACTACCTGGGATGGACGCTCGCGGGTAACGTAATATTCGCAATCGGCGTAAATGTGATAATTACACCGATGAATCTGTATAACGGTGGATTTACGGGAATGGCACAGCTGTTGAGGCTATTTTTTGTAAACGTGCTTCACGTTCCTGTTCTCCCCGGATTGGATGTAGTCGGCATACTTTACTTCCTGTTGAACCTACCTCTTCTGATCGTATCGTACAAGGTTGTCGGCAAAGAATTCTGCATCACATCCGTGGTATCGATCACGCTGTGCTCGGTTGCCCTCGGAATAATGCCGATTCCAGAAGAGCCAATTTTCAACGACTACCTCACTGCATGCCTCATCGGCGGAGTAGTAGCGGGAATCGGCGCGGGTATGGTGCTTAGAGCCGGTAGTTCGCAGGGCGGACAGGATATAATCGGAGTAATAGTGTCGGTGCTCAATCCCAACCACAGCGTCGGTAAGATCAGTATCATGATCAACATCGGAGTCTATATTATCTGTCTGTTCCTCTTCAACGTTGAAATAGTCGCTTATTCACTTATATATACGACAGTTCTGGCAATTGCGCTCGACCGTGTTCATATACAGAACATCAATATGGAGGCTATGATATTCACCAAAAAGCCCGGTGTTGAAGAGGCAATCATGAAAGAGCTGAAGCGAGGTGTTACCAATTGGACCGGAACTGGCGCTTATACTAAAGAGACCTCAAACGTCATAATTACGATTATCTCAAAATACGAAGTAAACAAGCTGTTAGATATTGTCAAATCAGTTGATTCAGACGCTTTCGTAATAGTCACTGAGGGCGCACACATATACGGAAACTTCGAAAAGAGATTGACTAAATAGCAAAATCGGAGCGTGAGACCATACTCCGACTGTAAGTCCGCCGGACATGTGCAGCGGAGGCCGGTCAGGGTATAATTTACGTTTTCATCTGACTTGGATTCGATAATCACCACCGCCGGGTAAATTTTGACCATAGCGACGGCTTTCTTGACATCGTGCATGTCTGCCCATAAGTCTCACGCTCTCATTTTCACTTTACCAAATACTCCTTCCCAAAGACATCCACAACTATGTATGCGACATTGCCCCTGGATATGAACCTTATGTCGTCATAGTCATCTGTAACGCTGATTTCTGCGGAAAATTCACCTGTATAATCCGGGTCTATCATGATGTAGTCAATTAATGATTCCGGATTTGACCTGCATGCCGCTTCCAACAGATCGCGATCCTTGTGCTGCACGTATCCAATCTCAAGCTCCGGTCTGAATGCCATCAGCTTAGCATGGCAAAGCTTCTTGCCATTCTCCAGTTCATCCTCTCTGACTATTTTGATTATTGCATCTGTACGGTATGTATGTTCTTCCCCATTTCCGTAGAACAGGTAGTTTGACTCGCACGCATCAAGCCTCTTTTTGGCCGTTCCGAGCGCCAGATTCTCAATATCACAGCCTATCCACATCCTGCCCATCGAGTTAGCAGCCTCGAGAAAGGATCCGGATCCGCAGAAAAAATCGCCAACCAGGTCACCCCTCTTTGTGCAGGAACTGATAATCCGTATCATCAGCTCAAGCGGCTTCTGTGTAGCGTAACCGTTCCTCTCGCCGGAAGTCCTGCCCACCATATCTATACTCCATACGTCCTTCATATTTACAAGGGTATACCATCCATATTCGTCCTGATACTCCTCAACTCCCCTGAACCTATATGGCTTGAAATCACGGTTGTATGACTTTTCCTTGGGAACATTCAGATAATATTTGCTCGACTTGCTGTACATCAGAATTGTGTCGTGTTTACGGGAGAAATGTGTCTTGGCACTGCCTCCGGACTTATACTTCCAGATAATCTCATTGCGCATGTTCTCATACCCGAATATCTCGTCCATCACCAGCTTGACGTAGTGCGCCGAATGCCAGTCCAGATGCACCCAAATAAGTCCATCATCAGCTAGCAGCCTTTTCATCATCACTAGCCGCGAGGTCATATTCTCGACGTATTGTTCTATGCTACGATCGAACGTGTCATCGTACGCCAGATGTTTAACCTTACGGTTCTTGCCGTCGCTGCCCTTGATCGTAACAGTCGCATCGTATTTCGATCTGGTGAAGAATGGCGGATCTATGTAAATACATTTGAACTTGCCCTCATACCCGTTCATCAGCAACCAGCTCATAAACTCGAGATTGTTACCGAGAGTAAGTATGTTATTGCGCATTGCTGTCTCTGATTCGTCAGGTTCATCACCAAAGCTGACAGATCCGAACGAATCATATATGTGCCGTTCCATAACCTTAAACGGCTGAGCTGCAAGCTCATCACCGTTCTCAATACCGCGAATTATACTTTCTGCTATGCCCAGGACTTTGTTCATTCCTCACCTTTCCAATCGTATATTATTTAATCAGATATTTAATGATTATAGCTGATTGATATTGGGATGTCTATTTGTAAATAAAGTACCCCGGCACCATGCGATGCGCTGCGATATTCGCTGCGCATTTGCAAGCACCAAGGGTAAATCCAGCCTTATCGTACAACACTACCCTATACAATTCGCTAAAATTGCCTAGAACTCTGCATACGTAAATGTCGGGCTGCTGAGCATACTTCCAAACAATGAAAATATATACAGCAAAGCCATAAACAAGAACATATATAACGTGTATTTCAGCGATATTCCAGTCAAAATCTTATTTATTAATGAATTCTGCGATTTTCTCATTTATTCTTACCCAACCTTCATTCCACGGATGAACTGCATCTGACACTATATACTTATTGTAGCTGTATCCCGTTAGATTCGTGAAGTCAGCACCGTACTTACCCGCGATTCTCTCTACCTTCTGACCCACAACTGCACGTTTTTCTGCACCGAGTCCGGTATAATCGTACCATCTGCCGTTTACTGGTAGCAGTATCAGTTTAACCTGAATATTATTAGCCTTTGCCACCTGCAGAAACGCTTCTAAATCCTTGTATTCAGGCGACCTCTCATAGCTTTCTCCGGCGTGAGCATCCTTCATCTTAGGATAAACCTGTCGGAACTTGTTTCTCCATACGCGATCGCTCATATAGAACGGGTTATCTGCCTTGCCGATACTATCCTGATGTGCATTTTCAAGCAAACGCTGCCAATTAAAGCCTGCGGAGCCGTACCTGACAAAGTTTGCGGGAGGCTTCTTATCCCTCATGGCAAAACGCATAGATGCACCAATAGTGATTTTGTCCTTATCAAACGCATGACGTCTCTCAAAGCCATATAGTAAACCCGGCTTGAAGTCCAGGTTGGCCCTGTTGATCATGCGCGCTTTAACCTGTAGACTCTTATTTTTGGATAACAGCATCTCGCTTCTCTCTGCTACGTACCTCTTGGTTTCGAGTGGAATATTTTTATTTTCCATAAAAGCGAAGTACTCAGTCTCTGAGAATCTGAGAGCATAATCGCTCTTCTTGACGCCATTTTTCTTGAACCAGGTTGGCGATATGAGCAGCACGACCTTCTTGCTCTTAAGATGAGGCTGAAGCGAACCAAGTGCAACTGTGTGGAACAGAGTCTGATTGAATGGACCGCCCACAGTTACGAGATTTATATCTGTATTCCGGAATAGATTTCCGGGATGATACTGCGACTTGCGGCCATGCCTAAACTCCGAAGAGCCGAGCACCAGCACCGAATTCTTATTGAGATTTTGCGATAACGCGTTGTAGGACAGATCCTTATACGTGTTATACCAAGTACCGAAACGCCCTGTCTTGTCCCTGAGATCATTATTAGCGCATACAAAATGTACCACGAATGTGAACATCGCTAGCAGCAACAGCGCCGCTACAAACGAGTTGATCTTCTTCATCTTATCTTCGTTCCTGACCTATTCTCCTAGAATTCTTGCTGAAACTGTCTCAATAATCTTATTAGGTGTATCCATTTGCTCTCTTGTGAACTCGGACGGCGATAACACCACCCCATACTCATCCTGGATGTCGAGCAACAGACTAACATAGTCAAGTGAATCGATCAGATCCTCTTCGAGCAGATTGATATCCGGGTTCTCCTTTACAATCTCATCTCCGCAAATGTTTTCGATAATATCCAGTAGCTTCTCTCTCATTGTAATTTCCTCCTGTTTAGCTTTCTTTAAAATTATTCAATTAATATTGTTAGTTCATTTTCCGACATCCGTTCTTATCGCACACATCGAAGCGTTCTCTTCTCCCTATTTCTTGAATAGCAGAATTCCCAACCTACCTGAGAATATGAAGAATCCAAGCATTACCAGATTGAAGGTAATGAACCAGGAGAGAGCTATGAACCATTTATCCTTCTTATGTGCCTTATAGAACTTCGATTTCTTTTGAAATATCTCACACAGCGAAAGCAGTACGCCGTGATACAGTCCGTATACGATATAGTTAGACTCAAGTCCGTGCCATACACCCATAACAAACATATTTATCATAAATGCCACCGAAGCGATCGCCATCTTGTTTTTGATTTTTCTGCTTCTGACAAGGCTCATCGTCACTCTCGAAAACAGAAAATCTCTGAACCAAAACGACAGTGTCATGTGCCAACGATTCCAAAACTCTTTGATATCCTTGCTGACAAACGGCGCATTGAAGTTCTCCGGCGTTTTGATTCCAAAGATATAGCTGACTCCTATTGCCATCGAGCTGTACCCCGCAAAATCGAAGAACAAGTAGAATCCGTATGTGTAGAAGTATATTGCAATCGAGTACCATGTTCCGCCTGTGCCGAAATAGTTCATAACGGTGTAGAATCCGGCTGCGATTACTATCTTGTACATCATGCCCTTGAGGATCCTGTATATGCCTTCTCCCAGCAATTCCAGATACTCCGCCCTGGGTAGAACCTTATCTATGTCTTCGTCAAATCTCCTGCTCCTGTCGATTGGTCCCGAAGTAACAGTCGGAAAGAACAGCATAAGGTAGAAGAAATTGGAAGTCTTAAACTCCTTGATTACTCCATCATATATCTCTATTACCATCTGGACTGCCTTGAATGTCATATATGACAATCCGAGGAATGCAAATATATGATATTTATTTCCAATCAGTCCCAGCAGCTTATATATTGTCAGCGGTGCTATGCTCAGCAGCAGGAAGATCCTGTACTGCCACGTCACTCGACCCTTGCGGGTTCGAATAGTCAGATATGTGTGAACCACTGCATATTCGATAATCGTGAACGCTGCTAGGTTGCACAGTGCTGTCAGATTGCTGCCCATGGCTAGCCAGATGAACACGAGTGTTACAAACAAACCATACCATTTGAGCGACTTCTCCCTGCAGCCTAGATATATAGCAGGAATTGATAGGACTGCGAGCCAGATGAAGAAACTATTGTCTGTAAAAAGCTGCATTTACACCAATTCCTCCAATTTCCTTCTATCGGCCTTGCCGTTGTTGGTCAATGGCATCTTGTCGATAAATTTGACACGCTTAGGAACCATGTAGCTTGGAAGCAGATCTCTGAGCGCTTCTCTTACATACTTTCTGCCACTATAGTCGTCTGAAATCTCATTTCCTTCTCTCACGACAAACGCTATCAGATTAATAACCTTCCCCTCATGCTTCTTCGGTATAACAGCAGCAGCAGCTACTCCGTCTATATTTGCCAGGTTAGACTCGATGTCTCCCAATTCGATTCTGTATCCGTGAAGCTTAATCTGATTATCAATTCTTCCGTCGCAGAACAGCATCCCGTTCTCATCATAATGGCCTGTATCTCCGGTTCTGTACGCTCTAATCATTGCTTTGGGATTATCACTCAAGGTACCGGCCTCAGCCATAAAGAAAACCTGATCAGTCCTTTCCTTATCCTTGTAGTAGCCTGAGCTTACCGAATCTCCGACGATAATCATTTCACTGCTCTCCGGATCAATCCTTATATCAGTACCGGGCTTAGGAAGTCCGATCGGCAGAGCACCGGCCTCTGCGATGACCTCATCGGTGATATCCACCTCTGTTACGCAAACCGTTGACTCTGTAGGGCCGTACGTGTTGATAACCTTGGCATCCGGGAATCTGCATCTAAGCTGCTTAGCTGTATCCTTGGTAAGCACCTCGCCGCAGAACAGAAATGCCTTGATGCTTCCGAAATTCTCGTAACTAAACTCAGCTTCTCCGAGGCACATATCCGCAAATGACGGCGTTGACACCCAATACTCAACTTCAGCTGCTGAGATGTACTTCATCATCTCCGGCATTTCCTGCTGAAGCCCCTTGTCAAGCGCAACGATTGTAGAACCGGTCGCCAGTCCTGTATAGAGATCCATAACAGATAGATCAAACGAGAACGGCGCCTGATTGAGAAATCTCGTTGCCTCCGGAATACCGCCGGATAGCGTTACCGACCAATTCAGATAATTATTCAGCGCATCGGCCGGAATTTTAACACCCTTAGGCTTGCCCGTGCTTCCGGAAGTGAAGATGACGTAATATGTGTCATCACCGGAAACAGGTTCTAGGCCGTCATATGCAGCGTGCCCGGCAAATATATCGTCCAGCTGTTCTCTGCCGACTATCTCAAATTTAGAATTTATCTCAAGAAGCTCCTCATGCTGCGGGACAATTACTATCTCGTTGTCCACTGCATCTGCGATATCGCTAACTCTCTCCGGAGGATTGCCAATATCGACCGGACAGTATGCATGTCCGGATCTGACGCATGCAAGAAAAGAGACAAGCATATCCGGACTCTTATGACCGTACACCATGATCGGCTCTCTGTTACGAAGTCTATTCTCGATGTAATTAGCCAAAGATGAAGATTTCTCCCATAGTTCCCCATATGTCATCTGTCCTGCCCTGGAGCTAAATACCAGTCTGTCAGGCGATTCCATTGCCGTACTCTTAATCTTCGCCAGGATGTCCATAACATACCTCCAATTAATCAATGTTCGAATAAATATTAAACAAACACCCTTAAATGCAAGAGAAGAAATTATTAAATAAAAATTAAGATTGCATTTTTCTTGTATTTTACTAAGCTCAAGCTGTTTGACAACCTGATGCTTCTCCACAGCGCATATTAAAGTCACTAAAATTTCAAAATACAGTCCTCATTTCGTATGAGGTTGAGCTTCAACAAAAAAGGGGAGATTTTCATCTCCTCCTCGAATTGCGGGACTTGCGGTATTTAACAGTGCTAAAGCCCTATTTTTTAACTATCTTAGCATACAGCAGCTTAGACTCAAGGTCTATCTCCTTGACATGCTCGTTGATTGTCTCCCCCGTCAGCTTCTTATACTCTGTTTCCGAGCTGACTCCTTTCTCCTTGAGCAAGCCCTTCTTTGCCTTCTCAAGCTCAGCCTTGCTAACCGAGATCCCCTTCTTATCTGCAATAGCATGAAGAACCAGCTTATCTCTGACATTCTCTTTTGCCATCTCTGTTATCTGATTGTTGAACGCGGTTTCATTCATCCCTGCTTCCTTGAGGTACTCTTTAAAAGTCATGTCGTATTCTTTGATACGTTTCTCATACTGGCTCTTGATGTGGGCAATCTCCCTTGTCAACTGAGTCTTGGGATACCTGTTGACCTTTGCATTCTTGACGAGCGCCTGCCATTGCCGAGCCGACATGGATTTGTCCTTAGGCATCTTAAACTCAACATATTTGCGCGAATTGATAAGGTCATATCCGTTGTATCTGGTTACAGTGAAAGTGAATAGGGCGATATCGACTACTATAAAAACAAACAGCCCGATGAGCAGCTTCTGGCGCCGAGTGTAACTCTTGTGCGGATGCTTGCTCTTAGATAACGACATCTTCACTTACCTCCTTATTGATTTTCTTGAATTTATCCCTATTGCATAGCGCCTTGCCGCCAAGTCTATAGTCAGACTCAACCGAACCATCTATAATCTCATACTTTTGAGAGTTATCCGGCAACGCCATACCGTATAGCTGTCCGCCGACAACAGCAGAAACTCTAATCTGTTTATACTGGCCATCGAGTGCATACTCCGCCTTACCTCCAGTCCTGACAGCTTTCCATTCCTCCGAATCATCATTCCTGTATTCGATTCTATAATCGTCTACATCACCACCAGCTGCTGTGAATTTAACATACGTCTTGCCGTTCTTGATGCCGGTAACCGCTTGCGAAGGCTCGAGATCTGCAGAGTGAAGCAGCTCTTCATCTCCAATCTGATATGGAAACACCTCGGTGTAACCTACATAAGTACCCTTTCCCTTGATCAGTGCATACGCCGTACCCTTGCCGTTGTTGTTCATATAGGAAACCGTGTAGTCCTTATTCAAGGTCAAAGCCTTGCCATTATCTGATACATTCACGTTCGTCGTTGCAGGCGCACCGGTGTAGCGAACCATGGTGTTGGCAGGTTCGGCATCAAGTCCCGGGTTTCCGGCTTTGCGAGCAGACTTATCCACATACATCGCATCACAGTCAACATTTCCCTTGATCCCCTGCATACGTCCGGTACTTGTAAACTGCCATACGTTGTACTCCGGGTATGCCGACAGTTCGTTTGAGTAGTGCGCAACCCATACTTCGTACGAGTTATCCGCGAGGCTCTTAGTGTCTACCCCGGAAAAGCTTCCTGCCAGCGAAGTCGACAGATAGATAGAGGCAGGATAACCCTGCGAACGACAATATGAAAGGAAGGCTTCAGCTATTGATGTCATCCTCTGTCTTGCATACGCACTGCCCCTGGCACGCCATGAATTATATGCTTTATCAAATCTCCCGTTTGAGAATTCAAGATCCATCACCAGCGGTAATTCGACATCATATTTTTTCGCCTGTGCAACCAATTTCTTGGCCTCAGCCACAGCCTCTTCCTCTGTAGTCGCCTGAGAATACCAATACAATCCCCGTGCAACTCCTGCGCTCCCGGAGCCCTGCATATTTATATCGAATTTTCTGTCCTCCTTGAGATCAAAGCTCGAAGACGTGGTTGCACCTGCTCTGATAAAAGCATAGTCTACACCATCAGCCTTGATGCCATTCCAGTTTATATCACCCTGCCATTCGGACACATCAATTCCGAGGAATTTGTAGTAATCCTCTCTGCCGGACGGGGTCTTGGGCAGTGAAGTACCTGCAAGCACGGTGCTTGATGCAAAAAACAGCACAACAAACACAGCAATCGCAATTGCCGCAATACGGTCAGCTGTATTGAACAAATATAATTTATAAATTAAATTTGTTGAGCTTGAATTTGCGTTCATATCAGCCTTTCTTGATTCCTTCATTATCTGAAATCAGTCAGAAAGAAAACAGGGTGACGAATCACCCCCTTTTCTTGACTTGAATTATTATAACATAATATTTATCCTCAATATGTGAAGAGTGCATGCAAATGATTACATATATAAAACGGAAGTTATCGGATAAGCAGCTGATTACACTACAGGGGGGGCTAACAGTATCCACCTCTTTTAAGTCTCTTGACAAAGTCGTGCATAATCTCCGCTGTCAATCCCCAGATAGTTTTATCCCTATATGTATAGAAGCACACGCTTCGGTGCCCGATGTCCCAGTGGTAGTCTTCCCCATCCGGAATCTTATCGTATGGGAAGTCTGCAGTAGGAAAACTCCTCATCTCTATGTCATAGTAATCCGGCTCATGCTCAAGAAAAAACGACAGCGGCACAGTAAAGACCTCGGCGACCTCGTCAGCTGAAAACGCAAGTCTCTCGCCCCCGTCGGTATCACCAACACCAATGCCATCAGCACCGTCAAAGCCTTCTAAACTCCTAAGCAGTCCAACCACCGGTCTCAGAATACCGCCGGAGTACACGTTGATGACGTCGAGCTCCTTGACAACCTCAATGCTCGACATCTCGATGAGGAGCTCCTCGCTCGTCTCCCTTATAGCAGCAGCCGTGGTCGACTCGCCATCCAAGGTGCTGCCGCCCGGAAAACAGATCTCTCCTGGCTGACGTCTCAGGCTTGCGGCGCGCACCTCAAACAATACCGATAGGCCACGCGGAGTCTCGATTATAGGAATCAGGACGCCAAAGCTCTTAGAGGTCGACTCCGCACCCTGACCATTTTCTAATGCAGTTTTTATTCTGTCTATATCTTTAATCATAACTCGATATTACCACAAGACAGGAGAACGGACTAGCCTCGCCTGTCCGTTCCCCTATCTTTAATTCTATATCACCATCCGGTTTTTGCCGGACTATATAGCTTTGCGGCTTTAATCTAACCGGGTACGACGCCATATATAAGCCTTAGTTCTCCTCGATAAACTTTAGCAGCTCCTGTGCCCCCTTGACGATGCTGTCTCTGTCCTCAGGATCTCTACCGAGATGAGTGTAAATCTCACCGATAAACACACCGTTCTGCTTCAGACGATCGTACACCTTATCAATGATAGGATCGCATATATCCTGCTGCTGCATAGGTCCGAACGGGTTAGCGAAGTAAGTAGTCGATAAGCCGATCTCCTGAGTTGTCCCCTTCGCCATTCTCTTTCCCTCTACAAATACCTTCTTGGCATCCTCAAGGTTTTCAAACCTGTGCAGTCCGAGCTCCTCATCGTAGTTGTTTGCGTAAGCAAACAGGTCAACATGGTGGTTGTCAGTTACAACTGCATACGGCGCAGCAGGAGTTATTACTCTTGCGTTGGATAGATCGGGGTTAAAGAATATAGCCCTGTTCATATCGCGGTATGGAGTTCCCGGATCAAGATCGTCCAGTCTTACGAACGCACCGATTTCAGTTCCCTTTGCATATACCTCGTCGTCTTCAAGATGAAAGGTTCCCATATCATCAAATACGACTTCGATATTCTTAATCTTCTCATTGCCGAGCGATTTGAGCGCCTCGATAGTCTCGGATTTTCCGGCTCCGGAATCTCCCATCAGACATATGCCCTTCTTCTTGCCGTTCTTAAGCGTGATATTTACAAACGCTCCGTGAATCGGTAGCCATCCCTTCTGCATCATAGCGACGTTGTGAAGCGTCAACACCGTCTTCTTCATATATCCAAAGTACGAAATCTTTTCACTGTACGTTACCGATCCGACCCAGATGTCCTCTTCATCATCGTGGTAGAATGTGCAGGCATTTTTGCCGTCATCATTACCAAAGAGCAGCACGCAGTCCGGCTTCCTGGATGCTTCCCTCTTGGATGCCAGCTCAAACAGGTTAGCCAGCGACACACCGTTGGACATGAAATCTCTGTGGAAGTACACGAATACCGTCAGGTCTCCTACTTTAGCCGGGAAGCAGAAAAACTCGTCGCTGTCGCCTTTAAAGGTATCCAGAGGATTCTCATATACCTGTTCGAATGCCCACTCACGCTTGTTCGACTTGGGATGAAGAATCATTGGAGTACGCAGCATTACGGAGTCGATGAACTTAACCTTGCGCAGCGCATCGTAACGAGCTCCAAGCTTGAATGACTCATTTCTATACAGCGCAAGTGCAGCGTTCGTACCTGCCGGCTGCTGCCGATATATTTTATTTGCACGACCCATCAGAGTCTCCTCGATGCGTCTAAAGGTTGCCATAATCAACTGGTTGTGTGCCGAATCAGCCTTTACAAAGGTCGTCGAGTTGGACTCTCTTCTCTTATCTGTTGTGACAGAATATCTCTCATGAGCCTTCCAGAAATCATAGATACCTTCTACGAACTGCAACGCAGTCGCTCTATCCTTTATATAAGGCGAATCAATCTCCTCCGCATTGAACACGAGAGTCTGACGTGCAAATGTAGATAGCGCATCAAGAGCCCTTGCCGGTGAATTGCCCTGAATCGCCCAATCATACAGCTTCGTATCGTATTCGGCGAGATAGATTATATAATTCTCCAGGAATACCTTGAATGCCTTAGACTTAACAACATCGAGCCTGGATTCCGGGTATACCAGATCAAAGTTCAGAATGACTTCATTATCGTTTAGATAAATTTTATCTTTCATTACTACACCCTTTTCTTAATAATTATCTACAATGCAATGACTTAACTATCTCTAACTGTAGCATTTTTTGTATATTCTTTCAATACATATGCCATGTTCTTATTAAAACACCACAAATTACAATGAGTAATCTTATCTGCCGCTACTTATCCACTCTCGCTGTCGGAATTTCCCTGATATCGGCGGCAGTGAAGTTCTAAGCAGTATTGCAGAAAATTCGCTTTACCTCTCTCCTCCCGGTCGTATACGATATCATGTAAATACCGTTTATCATGCCGTATGTAAATATCGGTTATTATACCATACGTATTGGAAAATTAACTAATTAAGGATATAATTAAGTGCTATAAATCCCCATTTTGCAGGGAATCCGGAGGAAAGATGAATACTAACGAAATAACTTCAAGATTAGAATATAAGCTGCTGCAGGGAAAACTCGATCAGGACGTAACCGGGCTGTGCTTTGACAGCAGGCACGTTAAGCAAGGCGATATATTTGTATGCATTCGCGGCGCTGTGTTTGATTCGCACGACGCTCTTGAACAGATTGACGCAGGACACCCTTCCCTTATCATCGTCGATAAGGCCTATGAACTAAGTCTGTCAAATATATCTTCTCCTGTCGTTGCAGTTTCCGACACTAGACACGCCAAGGCTGTCGTTGCCGCTGCGTTTTACGGCTATCCGGCCGAAAAGCTCAGACTAGTCGGAGTTACCGGCTCAAAGGGCAAAACTACTGTTGCAACAATGATTACGGCTGCACTCAGGGAGGCTGGCTGCAAGGCCGGCTCAATCGGTTCTAACGGAGTAAATCTCGGCGATGAGATCCTCGAGGTTGCCAATACTACCCCCGATTCCGATCAGCTGCAGAGGTTTCTAGCTCTGATGGTATCTAAAGGCATCGAGTACGCAGTCATCGAATGTTCATCTCAGGGTCTCATGCAGCACCGGACAGATATGATCACCTTTGATGTAGGGGTGTTCCTCAACGTGCAGCATGGCGATCATGTGGGAACTGACGAGCACCCTACCTTTGAAAATTATGCATATTGCAAGAGCTTGCTGCTGAGACAGTGCAGACAGGGAGTCGTGAACCTGGACGATAAAAACATTGATTTTGTAGTCAAGGAAGCGACATGCGAGCTGATAACTGTCGGGCACGATGATACACACGCTGCGACAGCCAAGCTCGGAAGCACTCCGGATTATGTAATCGGCAAACAGAGAACAAGAGAGCGCAACGGGCTGATAGGTGAAGAATTCAACCTTTCAGGCAAGCTTGATGATGAAGTATACGTAAATATGCCCGGCGAGTTTGCGGCTCTCAACGCAGCGGCTACAATAGCAGCTGTTGACGCACTGGGCTTGCCGGCTTCAGCTGCAAAGGAGGCTCTATCGCACATCCATATTAACGGCAGAGTTGACATGATATACCGCACGGAGGAGTTAAGCGTGTGCATCGATTCCGCACATACCAGAGAGAGCACAAGAGCTGTTCTCAAAGCTCTCAGGGCATATAAGCCTAAACGCCTTGTGTGCGTATTTGGAGCAGGCGGGAACAGGGATATTCAGAGAAGAATCGGGATGGGCGAATCAGCAGGTAAATATGCCGACTTCTCGATTATAACGACGGAGCACAACAGGTTTGAACCATTTGAGACCATACTCGAAGGTGTAAAATCCGGTCTTGAGCCAACCGGCGGCAGGTACATGGTTATTGAATATAGACCTGAGGCTATCCACTATGCCATCACACATTCCGAATCCGGAGACATGATTGCAATCATCGGACTAGGAGATGACAAGTATCAGCACATAAACGGCGTAAATGTACCACAGGATGACGACAAATGCGCTAGAGAGGCTATCAGGGAGTGGGAAAATACCCACCGCAAGTAAACATGCTTATACTATATAATTCAACCCCGGATCAAATAAATCAAGAGGTACCGTCATGATCAAATTCGACAACGACTACAGCAAAAGCGCCCACCCCGTAATTTTAGATGTGCTAACCCAGGATGCAAAAAACTCACACACCGGCTATGGATTAGACACATGGTGCAAGCGAGCTACAGCTGAAATAAGGAGGGCGACGGGAAGCCCTACAGCCGATGTTCACTATCTCGTGGGAGGAACACAAACTAATATGACGATTATTGACATAGCGCTCAGAAGCTTTGAAGGAGTGATTGCCGCCGATACGGGTCACATCAACGTTCATGAGGCCGGTGCTATTGAGTACACCGGGCATAAGGTAATCGCTCTCCCTTCCAAGGATGGCAAAATAACTGCCGCTCAGGTCAGAGAGGAAGGTCGGCTAAACGAAAATAATCCAACTCCCGGTCACGTAGTCGAGCCCAAGATGGTGTATATTTCGCAGCCTAACGAGCTGGGTATGCTGTATAGCAGATCGGAGCTTGAAGAGATATATAGTGTATGCCAAGACTGCGGTTTCTATCTCTTTGTCGATGGCGCCAGACTTAGCTATGCTTTGGCATCTCCGGCAAACGATGTTAATCTCGAGTGCCTGGCACACAACTGCGATGTTTTCTATATTGGCGGTACAAAGTGCGGTGCATTGATGGGAGAAGCGATTGCCATTGTGAACGATGAGCTCAAGCCCCATTTCTTCAGCTATCAGAAACAGCACGGCGCGCTGCTCGCCAAGGGTTGGCTGCTGGGACTGCAGTTCTACACTCTGATTAAAGATGATTTATATACTGAGATTGCATCACCCGCAGTCAAGATGGCACTTCAGGTCAAAGAAGCAATGCTTGCACGCGGTGTGGAGGTTGCCGTGGACAGCCCAACCAACCAACAGTTCTTCATTCTGTCGGACGAGCAGATTGCGGCACTAAACGGTAAATACCTGCTGTCGGAAATTGAGAACGTGGATGAAAATCACAAGTGCATGCGCCTATGTACTGCCTGGTACACATCGCAGGAAGACGTCGATGCTTTAATCAGAGATATTAACAATCTATATTGATTCAGCTGCCTAAAGCGCAATATATTTTTTCGCAGCAACGGGAATAATAAAAAAAACAACCTAGTCGGCTTAAGCAGCTGATTAGGTTGTTTTTATAGCTGTTCACAAATTAATTAAGAACCTCTACTCCATCGAAGTTAACTCCGATCATCTCCTCGAGTTCAGCGCTGATACTGATAACAAAGTCGATGCCATAATCCTTCGAGATGTCCTTAATCTTTGATATGAAGCTTGGAAGTATCTCAAGTGAGAAGTCTGCGTGTCTCATGATGCCATCCAAGAATATTGTTTGTATATCGTTGTCCGAGCTAATAATTCCGAATAGAAATCCGATGTACTCATCTTCATTAGTGATATGAACGAAATCCTCCATGCAGATAACTCGAATCTTGTAGTCTAAATCATAGATAAGTCTTGAATTCTTGTTTATGAATACGGTGCTCCCCTTGGTTTCCTCGACGCAGCAATTTGCCAACTCGATCATTTTCTTGGTCTTACCCTTACCTTTGTGTCCTACCAATAATTTAACCATGGAATTGTCCTCCTTAATGCTCTTTTTTTGATTATACAATACCCGAATTTGTATATCAACAAATCCGGGAGTATGCTAATTAAATTAATTATTGAAGACTATCAGTTATTTCTCTTCTGCTGCCTTCTCAGCCTCAAGTCTCGTGACTACTTCATCGATTCTGTGAACAACCTCTCTAAAGTCGTCCTCTACAAAACCTCTTGTGGTCATCGGAGCTGTTCCGACTCTAACGCCGCTTGTCTGCATTGGAGAACGCTTCTCGTTAGGAACGCAATTCTTATTTAGGGTGATACCAACCTCGTCACAAGCATTCTGCAGGTCCTTACCCGAGAAATTCTTGTCGGACAGGTCTATCAGGAACACGTGATTGTCTGTTCCTCCGGTAACGATATTGTATCCCAGCTTGAGGAACTCATCAGCAAAAGCTGCGCAGTTCTTAACTACCTGTGCCGCGTACTCCTTGAACTCCGGTCTGAGAGCTTCCTCAGCGCATACTGCCTTTCCGGCGATGATGTGCTCGAGCGGACCGCCCTGTGAGAATGGGAATACAGCGCTGTCAATCTTCTTGGCGAGCTCTTCTCTGCAGAAGATCATACCGCCTCTTGGTCCTCTTAGAGTCTTGTGAGTTGTAGTTGTGATGATATCAGCATATCCAAACGGGGAAGGATGTGCCTCACCTGCCACTAATCCGGCGATGTGAGCCATGTCCACCATGAACAGTGCTCCAACACTCTTAGCTATCTCGGCAAACTTCTCGAAATCGATTATTCTGGAGTAAGCGCTTGCTCCTGTGAGGATGAGCTTAGGATGAAGCTCGTTCGCCTTATGCTCCAGGTCTGCCATGTCTATATATCCGTTGTCATCTACGTTGTAGAAGTGTACGTCAAAGAACTTTCCGCTGAAGTTCACGGATGAACCGTGGGTGAGGTGTCCACCGTTGTCCAGGTTGAGTGATAGAATTGTGTCTCCCTGCTCCAGCACTGCATTGTAGGCAGCGAAATTAGCCTGTGAACCACTGTGTGGCTGAACATTTACGTGATAATCAGTGTGGAATACTTCTCTCCACTTATCACAGCAGTACTCCTCCAGCTCGTCTACGTACCTTGTACCACCGTAGTATCTGCCCTTGTTCCCCGAGTGCCTGGCAACCGGCTTTGCAGGGTATCCCTCTGCATACTTCCAGGATAAGCAGCTTCCGCATGCAGCGAGAACAGCCTCTGAACAGTAGTTCTCGGATGCGATCAGCTCCACATTGTTCTTCTGTCTGTTGTACTCCTTCTCAACCAGAGCAGCAACAGTTGGGGAAGTCTTAGCAATTTCAGCGATATTATCCAGGTTATATCTGCTGTCATCGTAGCCGTTTCTGTCAAACATTAATTTACCCGTCCTTTCGATTGAAAAAAATTCGTATATCTCCTATAAGATATATTGATCCTAAAAAGAGTATAACGTCATATCCGGACGCCATCGCTCTCTCAAAGGCTGTCTCATCATCGCCGATAGCTGTAACAGCGATGCCCTCATCTTCGAGCTCCGACTTGAGCATCTCAGCAGGAAGCGCCCTCGGACTGACCGGTTCCGTAGCAATAACTTCACCACATCCAGCTGCTCTAAGTCCCGCCTTCAATATCTCAGACATTTTCTGATGCTCCTTATCTGCAAAGCAACCGAAGATTGTCAGTATCCTCTTGTCCTTAAATATCGTCCCTCTTAATTCCACCAGCGCATCCACAGCAGCCTGTAAGCCTTGCGTGTTGTGCGCCCCATCTATTACCACATACGGATCGCTATTGAGTATCTCAAAGCGCCCCATATTCCTTGCAGCCATGAGTCCTTGCCTCATCTGCTGCTCATCTATCTCAACGCAGCCTCTGGCCCTCATGCTCTCTACAGCCAGTATAGCAGTGATCGCATTTCTGACCTGATGCTCGCCTATTAGGCCTATCCTGACGTCATCCATTCTGATATTGCATCCAGAGCTGTTATCGCTTCCTTCAAATGCAAAATTGAACCCCATCGGCTCCGCGTAATTCGTAATCCTATACTCAGCCAGCGAAGCATCTATAAACTCAGCATGCTTCTCTTCCGCGGTACGAATTATTACTTCCTTAGCCTCTGATTCAGTTGATTCAGATACGATCGGAACACCGTTCTTGATAATGCCGGCCTTAGCAACCGCAATCTCTGCCAGCGTATCCCCGAGCATTCCCACGTGGTCGAAGCCTATCTCTGTTATCACGGTAACCAACGGTTCAGAAATGACATTTGTCATATCTATCCTACCGCCGATACCCGACTCGAGTATCACTATATCAGGAGCTTGCTCTTTAAAATACAGCAACGCTGTAGCTGTAAGTATCTCAAACTCAGCCAGGTAGCCGTAGCCTTCGCCGTAGAGCTGTTCAGCATATGACATGACGCAGTCTGCAATACGGCAGAAGTCGTCGTCGCTGATATAGTGTCTATCTATCTCGAACCTCTCGTTGTATTCCATCACGTGCGGTGAAGTAAATACCCCTACGGAATATCCCGCTGCTCGCAGCATAGAGGCCGTAAACTGGCACACTGAACCCTTGCCATTGGTTCCGGCCACATGTACAACACTCATGTGCTCCTCCGGGTGCCCAAGTAACACCAGCAGTCGCCTCATTCGCTTGAGTCCGATCGGACCTTTCTTGGCTGTCATATCCCGGATACGCTGTATGACAGCCTCACTAGCTTTATTTGACACTTGTTGCCCCCATGGACTCAAGTCTGTTATTCAAAGTTTCGAGCATCTCGCGATACTTTTCGCCCTTCTGCTTTTCCTCTTCAACAACTGCAGCTGGTGCCTTTGCTACGAAGCCTGCATTTGCAAGCTTCTTATCTACACGTGCAACTTCGCCCTCCAGTCTCTTCTTTTCCTTCTGAAGTCTCTCACGCTCAGCCTCAAAGTCGACCAGTTCTGCCAGAGGGATTAGAATCTCTCCACCGTTGAATACTGCCGATACCGCATCGTCAGGTGCAGCTGCATCAGTTTCGGCTATCTCTATATCTACAACGTTGGCAATCTTCTGTATGTGCGCTGCCACTGCCTCAATAGTATCATTTAAAGTATCGGTCTTGATAATCAAATTGAGTTTGCGGCTTGGTGCAGCATCAACCTCGGTTCTGGCATTTCTGATAGCCTTGATTATCTCCTTGGCAGTCTCGATTTTAGCTACAGAATCAGCATATACCTTGGATGTGTCGTATTCAGGCCAAGCAGCCTTTATCAGCAGATTGTCATTGTTGTCTGTCGCCTTATCTGCCGGCAGATATCCCCATATCTCCTCTGTTATGAATGGCATGAATGGGTGAAGCAGCTTGAGCAGGTCCTTGAGTACGCTCTGCAGTATAAATCTTGCTGTAGCCTTATCCTGCTCGTCGTCTCCCCACAGCCTGGCCTTGACCAGCTCTATATACCAATCGCAATACTCATCCCAGATGAGCTCGTATACCTTCTGCCCCGCGAGTCCCAGCTCGAACTTTTCGAGCGAGTTGGTGATATCCTGTGCAGCTTCATTAACACGAGAAATAATCCATTTATCCTCATCTCTCAGGGCTGACGTCTCTGCGCTTGCCATTGGCAACAGATTGCCGTTATCGTCCTGCAGATTCATGATTGTAAATCTCGATGCGTTCCACAGCTTGTTAGCGAAGTTGCGCGAGGATTCGAGCCTGTCCCAGATGAACCTGGTGTCATTTCCAGGAGTAATACCTGTGATAAGCATGAATCTGAGAGCATCTGCTCCAACCTTGTCGATAACCTCGAGCGGATCAATTCCGTTGCCGAGCGACTTACTCATCTTGCGTCCCTGCTCATCTCTAACCAAGCCGTGCAGGAACACATACTCGAATGGAGGTTCTTCCATGATCTCGCATGCTGAGAACACCATCCTGATGACCCAGAAGAAAAGTATGTCATATCCGGTTACGAGAACCGAAGTCGGATAAAAATACTCCAGCTCCGGCGTCTTGTCAGGCCAGCCAAGTGTCGAGAAAGGCCACAGGCCGGAGCTGAACCACGTATCTAGCACATCCTCATCCTGATGAAAATGAGCGCCGCCGCATTTAGGGCACACGCTTGGAATCTCACGTCCGACAACTACCTCATCGCAGTCATCACAGTAGTAAGCAGGTATTCTGTGTCCCCACCACAGCTGTCTCGAGATACACCAGTCGTGAATATCATTTAGCCAGTTGAGGTAATTCTTCTCAAATCTTTCAGGCACGTGCTTGAGCCTGCCCGACTTAGCCGCCTCGACTGCGGGCTTTGCCAGCTCCTCCATCCTTACGAACCACTGATCGGACAGCTTAGGCTCGATAGCATTATGACATCTGTAGCACTTACCTACAGGAATAGTCAGCTCCTCTACCTTAACCAGGAAGCCCGCCTTCTCGAGGTCGCGGACCCACTCCCTACGACACTCATATCTATCCATGCCCTCATATTTGCCAGCGAGATCATTCATAGTAGCATCATCATTCATACACGACATAATCTCAAGATCGTGTCTCTGACCTACCAGGAAGTCGTTGGCGTCGTGCGCAGGGGTTATTTTAACAGCACCTGTTCCCTTCTCGGGATCAGGGTATTCATCGGTTATAATCGGAATCTCTCTTCCGACAATAGGCAGTATTACGGTCTTGCCTACCAATTCCGCATATCTCTCATCGTCAGGATTTACAGCGATTGCGACATCTCCGAACATAGTCTCCGGCCTGGAAGTTGCAACTGTAATGCCTTCACCGCCATCCTTCGCCGGATAATGGAAGTACCAATACTTGCCCTGTACATCTTCGTGATCTACCTCTGCATCAGACAGAGTAGTCATGCAGTCGGGGCACCAGTTGACAAGTCTGTTACCCTTATAGATCATACCCTTTTCATACAGCCTGATAAAGAACTCGGTTACTGCCTTATTGCAGCCCTCGTCCATCGTAAAACGCTCTCTGCGCCAATCGCAGGAATCTCCAAGCTTACGACATTGCCTGGTAATGTGTCCGCCATACTCCTCTTTCCATTTCCAAGCGCGTTCAAGGAAGGCCTCTCTTCCTATATCCTTCTTATCCTTACCTGTCTCCTCGTGAAGAGCGTTGTTAACCTTAACCTCTGTTGCGATACTGGCATGGTCACTGCCCGGCAGCCATAATGCGCTGTATCCCTGCATTCTTCTCCATCTAGTCAGGATATCCTGAAGAGTCTGGTCTAATGCGTGTCCCATGTGAAGCTGCCCTGTGATGTTTGGCGGCGGCATAACGATGCAGAAAGGCTTCTTATCACTGTCCACCTCTGCATTGAAAGCACCCTTGTCCTCCCACATCTCATAAATACGATCCTCAAAATTCTTCGGATCGTAAGTTTTAGCAAGATTTTTACCCATTCTTAGCTCCTATATAATAAATAATTATGATTTGCCATAAGCGCCCGCATTATGAGCATGATGCCGCGAGTTTCTCAAGCATAAACATAAAGCTCTGCACATCCTGTAATTACTACCGAACCTGCAGCAACAATCATGTTATTCCGTGAAGAACACCTCATGCCTGATATTCTCCATCCTATTGTCGACATCTGCAAGAATTTCAGCGCACACCTTGAGTTTAGTCTGCACATTTTCACTCAACTCGCCTTCGTTCTTATATTTGAGTTCGTGCTCCAAGCTTGCCCACGTATCCATGGCAATGCTTCGGAACTGTATCTCAACAGGAATTGAAACTTTTTCATTTACAAGGAATACCGGTACAGATATTACTACATGCAGACTCCTGTAACCGCTTTCCTTAGGATTGGAGCTGTAGTCCTTGATTCTAATCAGCTTGATATCTTCTTGCTTGAGAAGCAGATTGGACAGCACGTATATGTCATCCCTGTAGTTGCACACAACTCGCACGCCTGCAATGTCATATATCCGGCTCCTGATTTCTTCGAGATTGTTAAGCGGATCCTCTATGCCGTATCTTACGGCTTTGTCGAACATGCTGTTGACAGATTTGAGTCTGTACTGGATATGGTGGATAGGTCCGTGATCATCGTGCTGCTTAAAATCATCGTCGAGAATCTCGAGCTTAGTCGATATCTCCTTTATGGCTGCCTCATACTCAAGCCTTATATCCGCAATCTCCTTGAAAAAGGCTTCCTCATCGCGTACCAGTTCAAGCTTATTCTCACTCAGTCTCTCAGGGCTGATTATCTCGTTGGTAATATTCATATTCCCTCATAAGCGTTTCGATCAAATGCACGAAGCGCGAATCTCTCTAGAACGTCAATATTGCTTCAAGACGTATTTGTAAAATCACTTTCCGAGCTCTGCAGCTTTTACGACATTGCGAAGCAGTAGTGCTGTAGTAACTGTACCTACGCCTCCCGGAACAGGGGAGTAGTTCAGCGAGCTTGGCATACCGGGCTTATCAAGTGCCCCGGAATCGAAGTCGCCGGCAAGCTTCCCATCCTTACCTGTACCCGTTCCAACATCGATGATAACCTGATTATCGTGGAACAGCTCCGGACTGTAGGATTCAATCTGCCCTGTCGCCAGCACTACAACATCAGCTCTCTCACACGCCTCTTTCAAATTCTCATCAGTTGTCCTCGTGTGGCATACGGTTACCGTTGCGTTTGCGTTCATCATCATGAGCATAAGCGGTTTTCCAACTCTCATGCTGCGACCGATGATTGTAACCTGCTTACCTTTTAGTTCAACTCCATAAAACTTGAGTATCTCCATACACGATTCAGCCGTGCATGCATAGAAAGCATCGGGATCATTTGCAAAAAGCTTTGCATACGACGCATCAGTGATCGCATCTATGTCCTTCGCCGGACTTAACAGCGAGCGCATTCTCTCGCTATCGATAGTCTTGGGGAATGGCATCAGCATTATGATTCCGCACGTTGCGTCATCCCCGTTGAGCCTGGCCAGCTCCTTCTCTGCAGCTTCTTGAGCGACTTCCTCTTCCAGCACCACAGATTCACATTCGATGCCGTATTTAGCCGCCCTCTTGAGTATTGCTCCCTCGTAATATTTCTCTCCGTCGTCCTCGCCAATTCTGAAAGTGGCAATCTTAGGCACATTGCCGGACTTCTTCAATGAATCTACCCTTGATATGATATCCCGGTCGATGGCGTCCCTTACGGGCGCGCCCTTTAGTAGTGTGTGCATATCTAATGTATCCTCCATTTTTGACGCATAAAGCGTTTATCATTATATCATAACGACAAAAGAATTAGTACATTCTCTAAGCTTACCGACAAAAACGTTACAACATAAAATTATGTGATAACACTTTTATGTTTAGCGATTTACACTCTGTTTTAACATTTAGTACAGCAATCATACTATAGTCATGAATTTATTTTTCCATATTGTTCTCCGCCTGAACAAATTCTATTTGTCCAAGGCTGCCTTTGCTAAAGCATCTGCCAGGTCATTGTATCTATCACCGGAATGTCCCTTAACCTTGATAAATCTGATGCTCATCGACTGTCTTGCCTTCCGGATATACGCCTTGTAAGCTCTGGTCATCTCGAGATTAGCCTTCCACTCGTCATCGGCCCACTTCCCGACACCCATATAATCGTGGTATATCGTCACGCTGTCAATTCCGTGTTCACGGCAGTACTCGATTGCAAGCTCTGCGCCTTTGATCTCGCCTGCAACGTTTCTAAGCTTGCCGCCTGCTTCATCAGTGTAGAGCTTGCTAAGCTCTACCTTCTCATCTCCGGTCAGAATTACAGCTCCGGATGCATAATATCCGGTTGCTACATCATAGCTGCCATCGACATAGGCGATTACGCCATCATTAACGGAAGCACGTGAAGGGGAGTTCCCAGTCGCCGATGAGTTTGAACGAGCAGTTCCCATAGCAGTCAATATTTCGCTGCCGACAAAGGCTTCTGCCTCCGACAGCCGTGCAAAGCCCTTATACTCTGCGCCGGAATATCCGTCTACCTGAGCCTTACATTCATCCCACGTGCTGTATATACCGGGAACTCTTCCTGTCCTTACTGCGTAAAACTGCTTCTTGCCCACCTTGCTTCCCTCGCTCGCTTCAAATTTTCTAAGAAAAGACTTCCTATGAATCGGGGACAGTCCGACACTGCGCAAGCCTTCGTAATGAGCAGCTGTTCCATATCCCTTGTTGCTGGCAAAAGCATAGCCGGGATATTTCTCGTCCATCTCCCTCATATATGAATCCCTCGCTACCTTGGCAACGATCGAAGCAGCTGCAATAGAATAGCAGGTCGCATCTCCCCTTATGATAGCCTTCTCCGGTATGCCCTCTTCCTTTAGGTCGACAGCATCAACCAGCAGCATATCAATTTTCTCGTCTTCTGCCAGCTTCGACTTGACCTCGATGATAGCCCTGTGCATCGCCAGCTTAGTGGCGTTTAGGATGTTGAGATCGTCGATTTCTCGTGCAGTTGCAGTCCCTATACCATAAGACTTTGCAGACTCACGAATCAGCCTGTCGAGCTTCTCGCGCTGCTTTTCTGAGACCTTTTTGGAATCATCTATCCCGGGTACATTGAACTCTTCAGGCAGCACCACGCAGGCTGCATACACAGGGCCTGCGAGGGGACCCCTTCCCACCTCATCGATTCCCGCAATATTTTTTATACCCGATGCATGGAGTTCATCTTCTATCTGCTTGAGCTCCTTCATTCTCTGCAGCTTCCGTTCTTCTCGTTCTTGCTTAGTCATATAAACTCACCAGCTATCCGTATCTATCTGTGTTCAGGCCTCTCGAGAGAGATTTTGCCAATCAGTCCCGCTCGAAATTCATCGAGTACAGCCCGTCCGGTTCTCTCGTAGTCAATGCGTCCACCGGAAAGCATGAATCCGCGCTTCTTGGCTATTGCCTCCATATCGGCCAAAACGGGATTTATCGGCTCCCCATATTCGTCATATTTCTCTTCATCGTCATCCATCAAGCCATCCAGCTTATATCTCGCGATTAGCTCGTCAGGATAATTCGCTCTCAACACCTTGAGAAGCTCAAAGGCAAGATCCTGCACGTTGAGAATCTCATCCTTTATGCTTCCGCAGAATGCCAGATTGAGTCCAACGCCGGACTCTTCAAACTTAGGCCAGAGAATTCCCGGCGTGTCGAGCAGCTGCATTCCGTTGGCAAGCGTTACCCACTGTTTGCCTTTTGTAACACCCGGTCTATCGCCGGTCTTTGCACTCTTCCTACCTATCAGGCGATTGATAAAAGATGATTTACCGACATTCGGAACCCCGACAATCATCATGCGCAGCGGTCTCTTGAGAGCACGTTCCCTGTCTCTCTCCTGTTGATATTTATCCAGTATCGTATAAAATGCTTTTATATTATCACCGTTTCTGGAATCCACTGGCAGTGCGATGATACCGTTTCGACCCAAAAACGCTTTCCACTCCATCGTTACGCTTTCATCGGCCAAGTCGAACTTACCGAGGATCACGACATGCTTTTTACCCGCTACGAGCTCCTCAATAATGGGATTGCGGCTCGATAAAGGGATTCTGCTATCCACGATTTCAACCACAAGGTCCACTGTTTTGAGGTTCTCCTGTATGAGCTCGCGAGTCTTCTTCATGTGACCCGGATACCAGTTGATGTTTCTAATCATGTTATCACCTAAGATGTTTTCATTTAAGAAAAATGCACACCGCAGCATCTGCCGAGGTATGCATCGTTATCCCTGCTTGTAAAGCCCAAGCTACTTTGCTTTCTTGATTTTTGCAGCCTTACCTGTTCTCTCACGCATGTAATTAAGCTTAGCTCTTCTAACACGACCCTTCTTAACTACCTCGATCTTGTCAACCTTAGGTGAGTGCATCGGGAAAGTCTTCTCAACACCGATTCCCTGCGCAAGTCTTCTTACAGTAAATGTCTGCGAAATACCGCCGTTCTGCTTCTTGAGTACGTATCCCTCGAATACCTGAATTCTCTCTCTCTGGCCCTCGACAATCTTAACGTGTACTCTTACAGTATCACCGATGTTAAATTCAGGAACATCGTTCTTCTTATATTCCTGTGTAACCTGATCTAAAATGTTCATCGTTATTCCTCCTCCCTCTCAAAGACGTTCGTAGCGTGTCTCTTCTTCAAACGCAGCTCGTTACTTGCATCGCCAGAGGACCGTCCGTAATAACTTTCGTATGATACCACAGCCCTGCTTGTATTGCAAGGGTTAAAAGCCTTATACTCAAAAATGCAGGTGCCCGTACAGTTGCAGATACAATCGTAATAATTTATAAAAATTTTAATACTTGCAAATGAAAGGTCATGCGTAACAAATATATTGCTGCTATGGTCATGACGTTTCAATGACCACAGCAGCTTTCTCCAACACTTCACAGCCTATAACTCTAAGTTATTGCTTATGATTAACTGAAGCTTTTAAACTTGATTGAATCAATAATGCATGTAACTTCATCATCATCTATGAACTTTTTAACATCTGTTTTTTTGTCCTTAGGGAGCACCTTAACCTGAAGCTTCTTATCACCATCGCCATGATGTATGTCAATGATATATAAATAGCCCAATAGCTTATCTTTTTCTTTCCCAACATACCCTCTCTCTTCAAACCTCACCGCCTTACGTCCACCAATTTTAACAAGCTTATAATCTTTTTTGCCCTTCTCTAATACTTTCAAATAGTCATCAAAGTTAGGATTATCTTTATCAAGGTCAGGGTATTCGTCCTTAAAATAAATGCTTGTATTGTACACATATGGCTCAATACTAAAATATAATTCTGCCTTATCGCCTTTTAGCGAAAAATCATAATGATAATCATACATCCCAAACGACTTCTTTTTATTATCATTAAACTTATAACCATGATCCTTTGGGACTTCCAGAGTCACCTTATAATTCTCATCATATGTGTGGGACATACTCTCCGTCTTTACCCCGCAGCCGGTGAGTATGATGGATATAGATAAAGCACACATTGCTATTGTGGCAAACAGTTTTTTATTTACTTTCATATTGGCACATCCTGCAATCCAGCCTAAATATCAAGGAGAGCGATCATTGCCAAGCACGCCTTTCGGCAGCATCAGCAGTCTCTGTATATTTTGAGCCATAATCTAGTGCAGTGGAAACTGCATCTTGAGTTTTCATCTTAAGATTCTCCTGAGCTTGACCTACTGCAGCAGAATCTTTTTGCAAGAACGACTTTGCTAATCCACCTAAAGCCTTAACCGTTTCTGCCTGTGCCTTCATGTCAGCTCTTTCCTGTCCTGTTCCCGTGAAAGCTTCCTTAATGCTGCCACCAAATGTTTCGCTAGGTCTTCCGAACAACTCATTTAGATGATCTTTTGCACGACCGGCAGCCAGAGCATCATCAGTATCTTTTTCGAAAGAAATACGTATAAGAGCAACATAAGGATGAACCTTGCCGCTTGGAGGAAGTGGATCCTTAAATCCATCAGCAGTATATTCACTCTTTAGAAAAATATCGAGCCCCACCTCCGAATACTTTTTACCACTATCAGAATTATTTTTTACCTGATAATAAGCAAAGTCTTTAATCTGATCATACCTGAATAATTCTTTTTGATTTTTCTTGCTGTATTTCGGTGTAATTGCTTCGAACATACCTATTGAATCGATGAATATAATACCGTTATATGCATTGATGATCCTATTCACACCACCCTTACCGAGTGGCTCAACTTCAGATTTATAAAGCTTATCCTGTTTCTGCATATACTCCATATGCTCAGTCAGGAAGTCCTTTGTGTACCTGGAAACATCAATATATGCACTGCAATTTTTCTCACATTCACTACAGATATGATTTCCATCATTCAGCTTTTTGCCTTTGATAAAGCCAACTTCTTTTCCGCAAAAAGCGCAAGCATTCTTTGAAAAAAAGCTCATAACAAACTCCTTTCATAAGTTCTTTGTAATTTAGTGACACGCTCGTTAAGTTATATTCCACCATGATACTAAGCGTTGTTTATACCTAAGTTACAAGGATCTCGCACAGTTATCATTCTGTTATTAATCTCTCCATGGTCAAACTATGGTCAGAGAGGATCAGATTATTTAAAATCTGTAAAATCATCAACGTCGTCAATCATACCTTTTATTTTAGACACGCTCCCAACCACCGACGAAAGGCTATCAGCTTTTACACCAGGCAACAGGTCTTTGACATTACTGCCTTTTACCGAATTGTTGTTAACACCTTCTATGTATTCATCCTTAAGCCCTCGCCTATGCTCAGTAAATTCATCTACCATCGAAATATTGCTCATCTCCTTGACTGTTTCCTTCTCATAAGTGTGACGTGCACCTGCATTCCTATACCTTGAGTACATTGCAGCAAAGAAGATTGCACCCGGTAAGAGAAGCGCCCAGCGATAATCAGAATCCCATTTCACCAAGTCACTTCCGAGTAATATCGCCAAAACGCCTCCGAATAACTCAATTATTATCGACACTATCCACAGTTTAGTCATATTGATAGGAACACTTCCCATCGTCTCCTTCGTTCTGGCATTAACCGCAACATAGTGGAGTAAGTTCTTTTTACCCTTGACCTGCATATAGCTGTACAACCATACAGGTAGATATGCGGCATTCCATGACTCACCTTTTACCTCGAAATTATCAATGTCCCAGGCAACACCTCTGTCATATTTTTCCAGGGTGTCATTCGCAGCAAATCTGGCAATATCGTTAGATTGAGTTTTTACGAGTTGTCTAATATGATCGACATTGACATCACGCTTCTGCGACGTGTACCCACGGAGATAATTAGCATTATATTCAACGCACTTATCAGTATCAAAAGGCATAATCGAGTTTATGATATTAGTTGTCTTTTCATTTGAAGAAACATTCAGCTTATCGGCACTGGCCTCAACCGTAAGATCGTCTATTGTGATATCAAAATCACGCTCAACGTGATATGCATCAGCATCATAGCGGTCCTCTTCTCTATCACCGTTCTTTACAGTGTACTTTCTAACAAGCTTTTCTCCCGTACCCGAGAGATATGAGTGAGCGTTGACATCTATAATCATATAAGGGAAATATACTCCACAGATATTTTCGGAAGTAAACTCTTTGGTAAACTGCGGATGAGCAAAAAACTTTCGTTTCCCCACAAACTCATCAATTTTCGCCTGTGCATCGACTTTAGTCACATTGAAAGGAAGTACAACATCCGGAACTGCGCCATTAGGAATGGCAGAGTTAATCGATAGCATATTTCTGCACCAGTGACACCTGGCCTGCCCTGCAGAAGCTGTGTCTATAACGACCTCGGCACCGCAACTTTCACACTTAAGGGTTAACACATCCTCTGCATCAGCTATAATATCTGATGCCCCCTTCGAGGTATGAATTCCTTCCAATTCAGCTATATTATCAGACTGCTCAATAACCTCAGGTTCAAATACATGCCTACAGAAGTTGCATCTAAGTTTTCCTGTAGTCGGGTTAAGCTCTATGTCAGTAGCTCCGCATTTAGGACACTTAATCTGACCGTCTTTTCGTTCTTCGCCTACCTGTTCCTCAGTAGTGTTATCTTGAGAAACAACTCCCTCATTTACTGTCTCTACAAAATCTTTATCATCTATCATCTTACTTGTCTCCCTGGTTCTCGTGACTGTATCGAAAAAACAACTTATTTAAGTAAATTTAAGTAAAATCCTCGATTCTTCACAGAGGAATCAATTCCGCTTGTGGCACAGGAGAAACACTACGGTTCCTCGGTTTAAGCAGCAGTATTAGTGTATCTCTTGCTATTAGTAATATGAATTATGAATATATTAACCTCCTGTTAACCGCTTTAACCACTTCATACGACACTATATATATCATAAGAATGCTATACCACAAGCGGAAATATTGTATCAATTATAGTTAAACGATATATGTTTACTTCTCTTCTTTAAACGCCTTCGTCGCAACGGCTACTATGCCGCCCACAACTATAACAATCGCGCCTATTAAGCCCACATAAAATCCCGGTCCATAGCTAAATTCCACTTTATATCCTTTAAACTCATCCTTAAATGTGGATGTAAGTAAAGCCCAAAGACCACATTGAAGAAGTCCGAATATTATTACAGGAATTCTTTTCTTCAGTAGCACAAACAAGGTTGCCAGAATAGGAGCTATCAGAAAGAGAAAAACTGTTCCCGTTCGTCCTTGGCTCTTATATGCATTGTAGATAGAGTCACTTACATTTTCACCTAAGAAAGATGCTTTATATAGTGTCAGGAATAAGGAAATAATCGTTAACACTAAACCGACGATTACAATCAGTTGCACTCTTTTATTCTTATCCATTTCTTGTTCCTCCTACATCATTAAAATAACTTCTTTTTCATAATTCATATACTTTATAACCCGAGAAGCTGCATCTTAATTCTATCGAATTCTTCCTGTGTGATTACACCTGCATCAAGAAGCTTCTTCATCTCGATCAGCTTTGCAGTAGGATCCACAGGTTGCTGTGGCTGTTGTCCATACATTTGATCATTCGGATGTTGTCCATGCATCTGATCATTCGGCTGCTGTGGCTGTTGTCCGAAGCCCGGCTGATATGTGCCCGGATTATTAGGCTGCTGCATTCCACCCATTACGTTTCCCGCAGCACCCACTCCCATGCCCATAAACGCCATGTTGGCACCACCGCCGGTTTCTCCTGCTGCCTGCATTCCTCTGGCAACAGACTGTTGCATAAATGAATTCCCACGGGTACCCGAGAGCGCATCTGCACGCTTTACATCCTTCATCATAAGCTTTGTATCTTCATCGTATTCGATGGACATAATAGCAGTTTTTACGATTTCCAGACCTCTATCCTGACGCCACTGATATCCATCATCTACAGCCTTCGAAAGAGCCTGGGCAAAGCCAATCTGATCGCCCTGAATCCTGCTCATTCTGTTTCCTTTAGAAGGATCGTTTGTATAATTCGAAAATGCGGCAGAAAGACTTCCTACTACCTCATTAAACAATTGTTCTCCTGCAGGATTATCCATATCAGCAAAGTCAAATTCAGGCGCACCCGGTGAGACAAATACCACAGGAACAAAGTTCTTTATGAACAAAATCGGATCCGCTATCTTAAGTGTATATGTCCCCCTTGTAACAGCTCCAACCTGTGTTCCGAAATATGCGTCATCCCAATAGATTTCGGATTGCGTTCCAAATCTATTATTGGGAATCTCTTTCATATTTACATAGAATATCAGCTGTTGTGTTCCCGGAACACCACCAAACTTAAATCTCTCCCACGACTGCTTTACGAGCGCATCCACGGGACTATCCCCGGCAAATATAGACTTAGCGTTAGGATTGTCATTCGTATATTCATAGCCACCGGCCTCAGTTATAATTCCTGTGATTGCGCCATCTTGAATAGTTACCAGCGCCGTACCCTCGGGAACTACTATCTTGCTGCCGTTAGTTATAATGTTTTCATTACCCTTGTAGTTAGCACCTCTGCCGTTGTTTGTTCCCATCGGAACACCGGGAAACACCCCTGCCGTTGCCGATACATTTGACTTAGGACCATAGAAGTCCTTCCACTGATCTGCCAGAGATCCTCCTATAGAGCCCTTGACTGCTTGAATAAAACCCATGGTGTACCTCCTTTTCCTTTTAAATATGCCTATCATCACGTTATGGCAAGCAAGAAACTATCTTAAGTCTATTAGAGCGTAGCTACCCCGACCTTCAGCTTCTTCATTCATACCTCTATCTTCTGCTGTATGTAACTACTCGACATATCTATTTACCTAGAGTTTAACAAAAGGAAATTCACTTGTCCACCGTAAAAATACGGGGATTTTGCAGTATACTGAAAATCCCTAATAATAAGGTCGGCGTATCTGCCTGTATCATTGAGTAGACTGTTGAATAGAATAAGAGCAGTCATTCGTTATACGAATAGCTGCTCTTAAATATTGTTTTATTACATGTCTATTACTATATATTACTGCACCTCAATCATTCGGTGCTTTTGTTTCTTTAATCGGAAACAAATTCCCCTTTGCTGCCTGTATCGCTAATGCAGTACGGTTGAAAGGCCTGTCTTAAAAAAACCGCTTCTGTGGGCTTTTATTACGCTCTTGGGTGTGTTCGACTATACACATCTTTGATTCTAATATTGGTGACCGATAGATAAGCAATTCCTACAGACATATCGTCAAAGCCCATCAGTTCCTGAAGAGTCTTAAGATCCCCTCCGTTCTGCAAGATATGTACAGCGAAGCTGTTTCTAAGAATCTGAGGGGTCATGCGGTCTTCAATACCTATCATAGCACCATACTCCTTGAGCATCTTCCAGATACCCTGCCTTGTCAGTGGCTGCCCTCTAAAATTAATAAACACGAAGCTATCGTCTGTCACCTCCGTACGTGACAAACCCGAATACGCAGTATCCTTGTACTTGCGCAGAGCCCTCTGAGCATATGAGCCAAGTGGAACAATTCTGCTTTCACCTTCCCCATCACGCAGTGTGACGAAATTCATCTTAAGGTTGATATCCTCAAATTTGAGGCGAACTACTTCCGTAACTCTGGCACCGGTCCCGTACATGAACTCAAAAAGAGCTGTGTCTCTGATACCTTTAACTGTCTGATCCGGAAGCGCAAGCAGCTTCTCCACCTCATCTATTGACAGAAATTCAATCTGCCTCTTATCATTCTTTGCTGATTTAATCTTGGCAAACGGGTTCTCGGCAAGCGCGCCTGACTCAATTTCGAAATCGTAGAATGTTCTTAATGAAGAAAGCTTGCGGTTGATAGTGGCCTTGGACTTGCTATCATTATTTAAATCCAGTATATATGCGATTGAATCGCTTTCTTTGCATTCTGCCAGTTCTCTTCCACTGTGATTTTTTAGAAACTTCTCGAATGAAATAACATCCCTTCTGTAAGCCACCAACGTATTATCGGCTTTTCCCTTTGTATCCCTGAGATACGTAATAAACTCGTTTATCATAACCTAACCCTCACTATCAACTATATGCTCATAATCTAAATAATGCCCGCATTTCTGGCAAACAGCACTCCTGCAATTGTTTTGCCATCTTCAATCCTTCCGGTCATTATTTGTCCTACAACATCTTCGGGAGTCATCTTAACAATATCAATATCTTCCGTCTCATCTAAATCGGGTTCCCCCCGGTTGAGATTATGACAAGCATATATCTCCAAAATTTCTTCTGAATACCCCACACTCGGTGCTAATCTCAAAAGCTTTTTTATCCGTCCCGCAGAGTAGCCTGTTTCTTCCTTGAGTTCACGTACTGCCGCTTCCTCAAACGATTCTCCGGGATCGACCTTACCCGCCGGCAGTTCAATCACCTGTTTCTTAAGAGCCTGACGCCATTGTCTCACGAGAATAATCTTACCATCGTCAGTTATCGGTATAAGTACGGCGGCTCCACCGTGTACAACAATGTCTCTGTACGACACCTTTTCATTAACCGCCAACACCTTATCCCGTCTGATATTGAAAATCTTGCCCTCGTATACAATGTTCGACTCTAACGTCTTTTCTTCGTAAGCCATAAATATTCTTAATAATCCTCCCATTTACCAATATAATTTTATCATAAAGGATTAAACAACTCGCTCTTCGTACTAAAAAAATACAAAATTCATAAATTTTAAGCTTGGTATTATTCAAAAATGGAAATATACCCCCGCAATTGTTCGACAAAAGCAGGAGTATACCTAAATAATTGATTGTGTGTCGCTCTCTTTCACATGCGCTTCTGCGCCAGTAATAAGATACAAATAGATAGTATCATCTCCAAAATTCCCTTCAGCACAATTGTTCAGTATAAGCCTAGGTTAGCAGCGAAGGCCTGCATAAATCTGGTCTTCCATTTCTTCCAAGTATTGGCGTGAGCAAATTCATCAAAACCGCCGCCACGCACCTTGACGCTTTCAATAATCCCCTTTCTATAATAATCAGGGATTTCCTCAAGCGCCCTGTTGAGACAGTCTATCTTGACAATGGCATCGTCGATTCTGTCATCAGGTCCGGCATCTGAATCCGAACTTTCAACGAGGCTTTTGAGACGCTCCATATCCCGAATCATCCACACACATTGGTAATAAACTTCTCTAGGCAAGCTCGCGCTGCCTTTTATACGGTATTGGTATTCTTTCATATACAGCTCCTCCTTTACACCACCAGTGTACGATGAACCGCGAAAAAAATAAATGGGCCTGAGCAAACAGGTCCAATACAGTCGTTAAAAGTTATTTATATTTATGATTTTATAAATATGTATGCTTAGTTTTCCTCCGGCTGAAGATAGCTGATGTAAGGGAGTCCTCTGTACTTCTGATCGAAGTCCAGTCCGTATCCGATAATGAACAAATCATCAACAGTAAACCCGATATAGTCGGCTACGAAGCCGGTCGTGCGGCGAGATGGCTTGTCGAGCATCGTACACACCTTGATAGTTTTAGGATTTCTCTCCTTGAGCTTTTCAATAAGGAAGGTCAGCGTCGTTCCGGTATCTACGATATCCTCGATGATCAGGATATTCTTCCGGTACAGATTCATATCTGTATCCATCTTGATTTTGACAACTCCTGAGCTCGTTGTTCCGGAGCCATAGCTGCTAGCTTTGATAAAGTCAATGCTGGTATCCAGCTTGAGTTCCTTGAGCAGGTCACACATCCAAAGTATAGATCCCTTGAGTGTACCGATTACAATTAACTCCTCACCTTCAAAATCATTCGATATCCGCTCTGCGAGCTCCTTGGCACGCTCTCTAATCTGCTCTTCAGTGTACAGAACCTTTCCGAAGATTCCGCTTTCAGATGCCTTAATGTTAGCCATTTGTTTTCCTCCGCATAATTAGTGATCATACTCATCCAGCAGCTTCTCAAGCTCATCTAACAGCTCTTCATACCCTGTTCTCTTGAGAGCACTCACTGGAATTACCTTGTCCCCCCTGTCCATACCGAGCGTCCTGCGAATCTCCGCAAGGCTCTTGCTCCTCTGGTTTCCGGACACCTTGTCAGCCTTAGTAGCAACAACTATACCGTCCAGATTGTAGTACTTGAGATACTCGTACATCTGAATATCCTGAGTTGACGGTTTGTGCCGTATGTCTACCAGCTGTATGACTTTGAGCAAGCATTCTCTGTTCTCAAGATAGCCCTCTATCATCGTACCCCACTTCTCGGATTCAGACTTAGAAACCCTCGCATAACCGTACCCGGGAAGGTCAACTATTCTAAACTCATCATTTATCCTATAGAAGTTGATTGTCCTCGTCTTACCGGGGCTGCCACTGACTCTCGCGAGACTTTTGCGTCTCGTCAGCAAGTTGAGCAATGACGATTTGCCTACATTGGATCTTCCCGCAAAGGCAATCTCCGGAACACCCTCATCCGGATATTGAGCGGCCTTAACTGCGACAGCCTCTATTTCGGCTCTGCTAATCTGCATCTCTTAACCTCTTATCTGTTTGTTAGCTGCTTCAGCCTTCCCTGCCTTCTCTGAACAATCAAGAATAATCTCCTTAAATGCATCCTCTGCAGTCTCAAGGAACACAAACTCAAGCTTCTTGCGCACTGATGCCGGAATTTCCTCGGTATCGCGCTTGTTAGCTGCCGGAAGCAGTATTTTTCTGATGCCCTGTCTATACGCAGCCAGTACCTTTTCCTTGATCCCTCCGACCGGCAGTATCCTACCTCTAAGCGTTATCTCTCCGGTCATTGCTACATCTCTTCTGACCTGTTTGCCAGACAGTGTTGAGAACAGAGCGGAGCACATCGTCACACCTGCAGACGGACCGTCCTTAGGAGTTGCACCCTCAGGTATGTGAACTTGTATATCGTTGTCCTTGAATACGTTATCAGGAATGTCGTACTTTGAAGCGACCGATCTGATATATCCAAGAGCAGCCTGCGCCGACTCCTTCATGACATCTCCCATCTGTCCTGTCAGTATGAGTTTGCCCGTGCCGGGCATCTTGATAGTCTCTATTTCAAGCGTCACGCCGCCGACAGCTGTCCAAGCCATCCCCGTCGTTACACCAACCTCAGGCTTGAGATCGTCGAGGTCTTCTCTAAATATCTTCTTACCTAAATACTTCTCTAGATTACGAGACGTAATCAGATACTTGTGCTTCTTATCCGTAACGATTTTTTTAGCCACCTTACGGCAGATTGCACCGATAGCACGCTCCAGATTACGAACACCGGCTTCTCTCGTATAGTAGTTGATTATATCTCTGATTGCCGACTCGGAGAACGACAGCTGAGTCCTGCGAATTGCATGCTCCTTGAGCTGCTTTGGCACCAAATATTCCTGAGCAATGTTCAGTTTCTCCTCCTCGATATAGCTGGAGAGTTCGATAACCTCCATCCTGTCGAGGAGCGGCCTTGGAATAGTCTGGACGCTATTTGCAGTAGTGATAAACATCGCCCTGGACAGATCGAAGGGAACCTCCAGATAGTGATCCGTGAACGATTTATTCTGCTCCGGATCGAGCACCTCGAGCAGCGCAGACGCAGGGTCACCCCTGAAATCATTTCCAATCTTATCTATCTCATCAAGCAGAAATAGCGGATTGTTGGTTCCAACCTCGATAAAGCTGTTGATCACTCTACCGGGAATTGCTCCAACGTAAGTCCGTCTATGACCTCTAATCTCCGCTTCATCACGAACTCCGCCCAGAGACATTCTGACAAATTCTCTGTTCGTCGCGTGCGCAATCGAACGAGCGATGGAAGTCTTGCCAACTCCCGGAGGCCCTACGAGACAGATAATCGGACCTTTTGCACCCTTTGTAAGGTGCATTACAGCCAACTGCTCGATAATCCTCTCCTTGACCTTGGTTAGGCCATAGTGCTCTTTGTTGAGAATCTTCTCGGCTTTACGGATGTTGGTATTGGTCTTGGACTCGCTGTTCCAAGGCAGCTCCAGTACAGTCTCAATGTAAGTCCTGCTCACGTTTGCGTCAGGGCTCATCATGTTCATCTTGCGGAACTTGTTGATTTCCTTGCGAAGCTTCTCGTCTATTTTCTCATCGAGTTTAAACTCATCCAGCTTTTCAAGCCAAGCCCTGCTCTCATCCTCAGCGTCATCATCTGTCTCACCGAGCTCTTCCTTGATAACATTGAGCTGCTCACGCAGATAGTACTCGCGCTGACCCTTGCTCATGTTCTTCATCACTCTGTTGTTGATGCGTTTAGTCAGCGCAAGCACCTGATTCTCTCTGCTGAGAGCTTCTACAAGCTGCTCTATCAGGTCGCTTACAGAGTCCAGCTCCAGCAATCCCTGTAGAACATCGTAAGTTGCATCCAGCTCACCGGCAATTATGTTGGCCAGAGCTGCAGGGTCATCTACACCGTCAATCAGCGCACGAGCTGCTGCTTCTCCGGCATTGCTCATCTCAACGTATTTATAATATGTCTGCTTGAGAACTCGGGTAAGAGCTGCGAGATTGATTTCGTCATTCTCATCTACGAATGCATCTGCCATTTCACAGTCGCAATACAGTGTATCATCCTCATCATATATTGCTGAAATTTTGACGCGATTCTCGCACTCCGCGAGCACCCGCACGTATTCCTCATGGCGCTTTACAACCTGCTTGACGCGGATAAGCACGCCTGTCATGTATATGTCTTCTTCCTTTGGGGCATTTATAGAAACGTCCTTCTGGGTCGCAACTACTAGATATTTATCTTCATTCATCGCTGCGTCTAACGACTTAAGTGACTTATCTCTTCCAATATCAAATCCCACTATTGTGTTTGGAAAGAATGTCTGTCCCCTTAGCGGTATGAACGGTATTCTCACTTTCATACTCTCCTCCTGTGTCCCTATACCACAAGACGGCATCAATACTAATGCCGCCCTGAGATGTCATTTGAAATTTTATGCATCCTTTTCTTTAACCTCAGAATCAGTTACCAGAACAGGCATCGTGCCATTTTCTACAGTCTCCTTGGTAACGATGCACTTACGCACATCATTCCTCGACGGCAACTCGTACATGACGTCTGTCATCATACTCTCAAATATGCCGCGAAGTCCTCTGGCGCCGGTTTTAAGTTCTATCGCCTTGTTGGCAATCGCCGATACGGCATCTTCCTCAACCTCAAGCTCAATATCATCCATTGCCAACATAGTTGTGTATTGCTTGATAAGAGAATTGCGCGGCTCTCTCATAATCTTGCTGAGCGCTTCTTCGCTCAGCTCATCGAGCGCTACGATTACCGGAAGTCTTCCGATAAGCTCCGGAATAATTCCGAACTTGAGAAGATCCTCGGGCTCCACAAGCGATAGAATCTCTCGCTCGTCGATGTCATGCGCACTATTGTTAGCGGAATTGAATCCGATGATCTTGTTGCCAAGCCTACGCTTGATTATTTTTGCAAGTCCGGCGAATGCACCTCCGCAGATGAACAGTACATCCTTGGTGTTAAAATGTATGAACTCCTGCATCGGATGCTTTCTGCCGCCTTGTGGCGGAACGTTGGCGACAGTCCCCTCGATAATCTTGAGCAACGCCTGCTGCACGCCTTCTCCGCTAACATCTCTTGTGATTGATGTGTTCTCTGACTTGCGTGCTATCTTGTCAATCTCATCGATGTAGATAATTCCTTTTTGGGCTCTCTCCAAATCACCGTCTGCAGCCTGATACAGCCTGAGCAGGATGTTCTCCACATCCTCTCCTACATATCCGGCCTCTGTGAGCGATGTAGCATCCACAATCGCAAACGGAACATCCAGTATATGCGCCATAGTCTGTGCCAGCAGCGTCTTGCCGCTCCCCGTCGGTCCAAGCATAAGCACATTGCTCTTCTGCAGCTCCACTGCAGCCTTACCGCTGTCTGCCGAATTGTTCTCTAAATATTTTATTCTCTTATAGTGATTGTAAACGGCAACCGCCAGGCTTTTCTTAGCCTCATCCTGCTCGATTACATATTCTCCTAATTCTGCTGCAATCTCCTTCGGAGTTGGTAAAGAAGTCAGTGTCTCGTGCACCTCCCCGGTAATTCCATCCTCCTTTAGGAGCTCGGAACACAGTTCAATACACTCGTTGCAAATATTTACATCCTGACCTACTATAATTCGCCTTACCTGAGAGCTTGTCTTGCCGCAGAAGGAGCACACCAACTCATTGGGGTTATAGTTATTCTCCAAGTCCGCCTCCCGTTATTTGCCCGATTCTTCCTTTGTCAGTACCTTATCGACTAAACCGTACTCGACCGCCTCGGAAGCAGACATGAAGTTATCACGGTCTGTATCCCTGACTATAGTCTCATAAGGCTGTCCGGTTGCCTCTGACAAGATAATGTTAAGCTTTTCCTTAGTCTTCTGCATCCATTCCGCCTGAATCTTGATATCAGACGCCTGTCCCTTGGCTCCTCCGAGCGGCTGATGAATCATAATCTCAGCGCTAGGAAGCGCAAAGCGCTTACCCTTTGTACCGGCTGCCAGGAGAACCGCGCCCATGCTGGCAGCCATGCCGAAGCAGATGGTAGCAATATCAGGCTTAACATAATTCATAGTATCGTAGATACCCGTGCCTGCCGTTACGGAGCCGCCCGGTGAATTGATATAGATATTTATATCCTTCTCGGGATCTTCGGCTTCGAGAAATAATAGCTGTGCAACAACCACGCTGGCGAGATGATCATCTATCTCCTGATCTATAAAGATAATTCTATCCTTGAGCAATCGGGAATAGATGTCATAGCTGCGTTCACCGCCGCCTGTCTGCTCAACTACGTAAGGTATTAAACTCACTATATTCTCCTCCTTGTGGCAGATCTATCTCAGAGGACAGCTTACTTGCTCTCCTCTTCTGCCTTCTCTTCCTTCTTTTCAACCAGCTTAGCATTATCGAACATGAAGTCGATTGCCTTGCGAGTCTTAACGTCCTCAGCGAAGAATTTCATGTTGTCCTCGCCCATTACCTTCTTAACCTGCTCAACAGTCTGTCCGTACTGTTCAGCGAACTTCCTGAGCTCATCCTCAAGTTCAGCCTCTGTTGCTTCGATGCCTTCCTTAGCTACGACTGCCCTGATGAGAATTCTCATTGCAACTCTCTTATTGGCATCCACTCTGGCTCCCTCTCTTACATCCTTCATAGTCTGTCCGAGAATCTGCATGTACTGATCGAGTGACATGCCCTGATAAGCTAGCTGCTGATTCATCTCGTTTAGCATTCTGTCTATCTCATCCTCAACCATTGAAGCCGGAACATCAACCTCGTTAGTCTCACAGAGCTTATCGAGAAGCTCATTCTTCATCTGAGTCTCGTCTCCGTCCCTGGCATTCTTCTCGAGGTTCTTCTTGACGTCAGCCTTGAGCTCAGCGAGTGTCTCAAACTCACTTACGTCGCTTGCAAGGTCGTCATCAATCTCCGGTAGTATCTCAACCTTGATCTCATGAATCTTAGTCTCAAATAGAGCATCCTTTCCGGCAAGATCCTTAGCGTTGTAATTTTCAGGGAATGTAACCTTAACATCTACAGCTTCTCCGGCATCCTTTCCGATTAACTGTTCTTCAAATCCCGGGATGAACTGTCCGGAACCGAGCTTAAGCTCAAAGTTTTCAGCATTACCACCGTCAAAGTGCTTTCCGTCGATTGAACCATCGAAGTCGATAACTACAGTATCTCCATCCTGAGTCTTGCGACCTTCTACAGTCTCAAGCCTGGCCTGACTCTGTTGAATCCTCTTCAGGTCTGTATCAACGTCGGCATCTGTAACCTCCGAAGAAACCTTTGTCACCTCCAGGCCCTTGTAATTCTTAACCTCTATCTCAGGGAAGAGCTGCACAGTCGCCGTTACTGTAACTTCATCGCCCTTCTTAATCTCACCAATCTCAAGCTGAGGGTTAGCAACAACCTCTAAATCGAGTTCAACCACTGCTTCAGGATATGCCTTGTTGAGCAAGCCGTTAAGAGCCTCATCGTAGAATATGTCATTTCCATAGTTGCTCTCGATGATCTTTCTAGGAGCTTTACCCTTGCGGAAACCGTCGATTGAAAACTTATCCTTGTTCTTTTTGTACGCGTCTACAATCGCATCCTCGAACTCATCAGCTGTGAAGACGACAGTGAATTTTGCGATGTTGTCTTCCTTGGAAATAAGGTTAGTGTTCATTATATAGCCTCCTAAATTTTGTTTCTAAATAATTAATGTCGATATTATGTTGTGTATATGGTTCTGCGTTGCAGTTAATCGGCAAATCCCTTCTGCAGCTTGGAAATGTTCTCCGGATCAAGATTGTACTTCTCCGCAAGCTTTCTCGCTATGTACTTGAAATCATCTTCGCTGCCGTGATACCACTCCAGCTCCATTTCTGAAATCGGGACCTCACCTGATTCGCCATAAATTGTTCCAATGTCAAACGACAGTGCGCTTATCGAATCGCCCGTGTCGATTTTGAGAAGCCTTCTAATAAAATCCATCTTGACTACTTCGTGCAGCTTCTTCTTGCCTGCGGCCTTGATAAGTACGTCATACGCATCGCTTGACTCGAATGCGTCGATGTCCGGTTCAAGAGCGAATCGCTCGTCGTTGATAACCAGATTGAACTCTTCTCTCGAATGAAGCCCGGCTTCAACCCTATTGTCCCACTTTATTGTCGCGGTAATTCGGTCATTTTCATATCTGACCCTGTAGGCAATCCCTGCCTTGCGAAGATCCAAATTATCTGTGTCAAAATAAATCGCCTTCATGCTGATTTCTTCCAGGGTATTACGGTCAACGTAATCATCCAGCATAGAGTCTCCCAAGATCTTGTCAACAAGAGACGAATCATCGATGCGAAATTTAAACTCTGTTTCCATATATACTCCCAATAGCCGCCACTACGGCATTCTTCATAATATCAATTGATTCTACATAAAAGTGCTGATTTTGTCAATGCGATAGGCTGTTTGGCACATAGTTTTGAGCTTTTTTACACACTTTTAACATAAAAAATACCGCTTTCGCGGTACTATTCGTCTAGTTTCTTTAATTTAATTTTTGTATCGTACCCTTCAAATAGCGTATCTGTCATCCTCAGGAAGCTTTCCGACAGATCGCTGGCGTAAAATCTGTCCGGAAATTCGTTTTCCGATGCCAGCAGCTCACCCTCTGTTAGGATTTTTACCACATCACTGATAACCTCCGCAGATGAATTATAAAGCTTTATGTCCGGATAAAGCTTCTCGATATTGCTTGCTATCAGCGGATAATGTGTACATCCGAGGATAAGACTGTTGATTTGATTTTTCTTTACGAAGTCATCCATATAGTACCTGACCGTGAGATCCATAATCTCGTTGTCAATAATCCCATCTTCAATCAACGGTACAAGCGCCGGACATGCCAGGCTATGTGTTCTGATGCCGGGATTAAGTTCATGAATCCTCTCGGCATATACTCCGCTCCCAATCGTGACCTTGGTTCCGATGATACCGACATTATCTACTCCGTCAGCTGCAACGTGCCTGGCCGTCGGCTCTATTACTCCAACTATCGGAACATCCGGATGCAGATCCCTCAGCATGTCTAGCGCCATAGCAGTAACAGTGTTGCAGGCTATCACAATCAACTTTACATTTTTGCTAACCAGATAGTCTACAATCTGCGCGGAGAACTTGCGCACAGTTTCCGGCGACTTGGATCCGTATGGTGTCCTCGCAGTATCTCCAAAATACAAGACTTTTTCATTTGGAAGAGTTTTCTTGAGAACAGGTATGCTAGTCAGTCCGCCTAATCCCGAATCAAAGAACCCTATAGCTCTGTTGTCCATATCCTTCTCCTTGAAAAAAGAACCCTTGCCTGAGCAAGGGTAGCCTGGTGCGGATGGAGGGACTCGAACCCTCATGACTGGTGGTCACACGGACCTGAACCGTGCGCGTCTGCCAATTCCGCCACATCCGCTCATTTAATCAATAATTCAAATAGACAGGTGACATTATACAATAATATCCGCACCTTGTAAACATTAAATAATCACAGTAAAACCGCGCCGAAGCACTCAGCGCGGTAAACAATATCTAATCTATAGCAGCATATACTATTCATCTACCTCAGACATTGCTGCTTCGAAAGCCTTTACTGCGTTGTTGAATTCATCCTCGTCATCGATGTCAACGATATCAAATGTTTCAGGATCTATATCCTTGTAGCCGTAGATGTACACGTCGTCTGTACCGTCGATTGGTGCAAGTGCTATATACTCCTTCGAATCGGCCTCGAATGTTCCTAAAACATCACAATCAACTGCAGTTCCGTCATCAAACTCAAGAGTGATAATATCCTCTTCCTCTTCAATCATGTTGCGTTCTTCCTGAGACATGGTTACTCTCCTTTTCTCTATCACTGTGAGGTTAATATAACATTATTATGTTCATTTATCAATGTATTTCCGCTATTTCTTGCCAAAGTATTCAAGAATGTTTTCAGCCGCCTTACTGCTGATGGAATCGCACTCCAGCAGCTCATCGTAGCTTGCGCGCTTAATCGATTCGATATTTTTAAAATGTCTGAGCAATTCTTTTCGTCTGGCAGGACCGATCCCCGGTATTTCCTCAAGCGCAGACTTTGTCATCTTCGATGTCCGTCTGCCCCGCTGGAAGGTTATTGCAAACCTATGCACCTCTTCCTGTATTCTGCCGCAATAGCTATACAGCATCGGCTCGTCCCTGAGCTCAATCTCAGTTCCATCACCGAATATAATCGCTCTAGTTCTGTGTACGTCATCCTTCGCAAGACCGACAACCGGTATCGACATACGAAATGCAGCGACAACATTTTGTACCGCATGCACCTGTCCGAGGCCTCCATCTATGAAAAATATGTCCGGATACCTGTTGAACCCCGCATCGTTATCCTTAGCTCGCTTCAGCCTCCTATATATGACCTCCTGCAGTGAAGCGTAGTCATCACCCTCTGCGTCGGCACTCTTTATCTTGAATTTCCTGTAATCATTCCTGACAGGCTTTGCTCCCTCATACACGACCATTGCTCCTACAGTATCAAGCCCATTCATGTTGGATATATCATACGCTTCGATGCGATACTCTCTATCATCTCCATCTTCTATTATGTATGGGACAGAGCCTTCAATATCTGACGCGCGCTTAATAAGCTTGGTTATCTCATTTCTCAGATTGTCCCTCTTCTCCGCGTCCCGTTCAGCTCTTTCATCAAGCCCTTTGACAACCTGCAGAGAGTCGCTGATTGCGAGATCGAGAATAGCCTTTTTCTCGCCGCGCTCAGGAACTGTAATCTTGGTACGGTGTGCCGTATCACTCTTTGCCTTGGCATTTTCGGCGTTGGTGTTATCGAGAAGTCCCTTGACAAGGTCCTCTTCATCAATATGCTCGGTCAGCAAAATTTCCTTTGGCAGCTTTGCACTTCCCGTATAGTACTGCTTGATAAACGCCTCAATCAATTCATTCCCGGAGCCCCCGAGCTCCGGATCCGCCTCATCCATATAGTGTATTTCCCTGCCGAGGAGCTTCCCCTCTCTCACCTTGTATTGCGCAACTATCTGACTATTCTGAGCAGCAAGCGGCAGCAGAACATCCACATCCCTATCACTCGCCATAGTGGCGCGCTGTGTCTCGCCAAGCGCCTTAAAAGCATTTATGTAATCTCTGTACTTTGCCGCCTCTTCATATTCAAGCTTATCGGATGCCTCCAGCATTTTCCCCTTCAAGTCTTTTATCAGCTTTGCATCCTTGCCATTCAAAATCTTGAGTATGCTCTCTATCATCTCATCATACTCGGATTTGTCTGCGGCATTAATGCAGATACCTTTGCACTTACCGATATAGTAGTTTAGGCACGGACGGACATTTGCAGGGAACTCCTTGGTCTTGCACTTCTTGACGGGATAAATCTCGTCAATCAGCTTAATTATCCTGCTTACCGCTCCGCTATCCGAATACGGTCCGAAATATTTGTTGCCGTCTCTCTTCACCTCTCGGGTTCTGACTACACGTGGGAACTCTTCGCTTACCGTAACCTCAATGTACGGATACGTCTTGCCGTCCTTAAGCAGGATGTTATACTTAGGCATGTATTTCTTGATGAGATTGCACTCCAAGATGAGTGCCTCCATCTCCGTGGCGCACGTGATATAATCAAACTCCGCAATATTCTCGACCATCGCCAGCACCTTTGGAGTGTGCTGCGAATTTTTGTGGAAATATTGCGAAACCCTGTTCCTTAACTTAATAGCCTTGCCAACGTAAATTACGTTACCAAGGCTATCCTTATGCATATAGACTCCCGGTGAAAGCGGAAGCTTTTTCAGTTCCTCTTCGATGTTAAACATTGCTTGATATTTCTAAAATCTCCAGTATATACATAGTCTATTTGTAATTCCAGTTACGCCTTTTTCTGTCTTCCTCAATCTCCAGACGCTGCCGGGCAATCTCGCGAATCTTCTCCTTGTGCTTTCTCGCTCTCATGCGCTTTCTACGACGTTTTATATTCCCGGCGCGAACAATCAGCAACACAATTATCAGCAGAATTACGCAGATTATGACAGTCATCGTATTTGAAATGTATATATACGATGGAAGCCACCCAAGGCTGACATCTTCCTTGACGACGAGATCAACAGTACCGGTTAGCTCATCAGCCACGTATATCCTGTATTCACCGACCTTGTCTCCTGCCTTTATCGGAGCTTCCACGTTGTCGAAAATAACCGATTCCGTCTTTACAAGAGAATCACTGCCCTCCGGCGGAATATATACGTAGCCCTTGCCCGAGGTATACGCCGCCAGTCTGGTCTTTGCTCCGTGCTTAATCCTGACCTTACCGATCTTGACATCCTTTTTGATTATCACCTTTTGAGTTGCCTTTTGGAACCCATAGTCGAGAAGTTTGGTCGCATCTGTAGTCGATTTACCCGGAGCTTCATCAAACAACACGACAATCAGGTTCATATCGTTCCTAATGGCACTGGCAAGGAAAACCTCCTTAGAATCCGGTTCGCTTAGCTTCGAATAGCTTCCTCCCTTAAAGCCCTTATAGGAAGAGCTGCCGGACATGAACGGATGAGTATTTTCAATAGTTTTATCCCCGTTACCGTCTGTGACCTTTACCGAGTGACGATCTTCGCCGGACATCCGCTTAATCACACCGTACTGGTATGCAGCTTTCGCAATCTTGGCAGTATCTTCAACTGTGGAAAACTGGTCCGTATTATACGCACCAGTTGAATTTGTATATCTGGTATTGACGAGCCCCAGCTGTTGAGCCTTGGAATTCATCTGGTCGACAAAATTCGACTCAGTTCCTGCAGAATATGTGGCCAATGCCTTGGCAGACTCCGCATCTCCCGACATGAGCATCGTGTACATCAAATCCTCTACCCTGACGCTCGAACCCACGGGATAAGTCGTGCCGGCGCTGTACATATCTTCAGTTATCTGGACGCTGTTCTTATATTCCTTATCATCGTGCATATTATCGATGACTACCATAGCCACCATCAGCTGCACTGTGCTCCCCGGTGGAAGCTTTCTATCCCTATGAAATGAAAATACCACCTCATTTGTAGACGCCGAAAGGACGACCGCCGACTGCGCCTGTATCTCCGGAGCAGTAACATCGCTCGTCTTGGCTTTTGCCTTTTTCTTAGATGCTGCAAAGCTTGTATTAATATTGATGGTGACCATCAATGACGACACCAAAATCATCGCCAAGACGGCCACCATAATTCTCACAAGACTTTTATTAATATTTTTTGAATTAATAATCCTGTTATTTGTTCTCATTCTCAAACTTTTCCATGTAAGCAACGAGAGTCTCAACGCCTTCCTTAGGCATTGCGTTATATATGCTTGCTCTCATTCCGCCGACAGATCTGTGACCTGCAAGGTTGATCATACCCGCCTCCCTTGCGCCGGCAATGAACTTCTTGTCGAGGTCTGCATCGCCGGTTACAAACGTGATATTCATTAGCGATCTGTCCTCCTTAGCAACGGACGGCTTGAACATCTCGCTCTTGTCGAGATAATCGTAAAGAATCTTTGCCTTCTCAACGTCTCTCTCGTGAGTTGCCTTGACACCGCCATTTCTAAGAAGATACTTAAACACCTCGCCTGCTACATAGATTGGATAGCAAGGTGGAGTGTTGTACATCGAACCCTTCTTAGCGTGTGTTGCATAATCGAGATAGATCGGAGTATTCGCTGGAGCGTGTCCTACGAGATCCTTTCTTACTATAACGATTGTAACACCAGCCGGAGCAACATTCTTTTGAGCACCTGCGTAGATGAGACCGAATTTGGTTACATCAATCTCTTCAGATAAAATGCACGAAGACATATCCGCAACAAGCATGTGATCTCCTACGTTAGGAATCTCGTTGCAGTGTGTTCCGTAAATAGTGTTGTTGTAGCATACGTATACGTAGTCTACATCGGGTCTGATATCCTCAGGTGTAATCTTAGGGATGTATGAATACAGATCATCCTCAGAGCTTGCAACAACCTTAACATCACCAAACTTAGTAGCCTCTTCATAAGCCTTCTTAGCCCAGTTGCCGGTTACAAGGTAATCAGCCTTCCCGCTTCCTGTCATCAGGTTAATCGGTACCATCGAGAACTGTAGAGTTCCACCACCCTGAAGGAACAGAACATAATAATCATCAGGAATGTTCATAAGCTCTCTCAGGTTCTTCTCAGCATCGTCGATAATCTGCTGGAATTCTGCGGATCTGTGGCTCATCTCCATTACAGACTCACCGGTTCCCTCATAGTTCAACATCTCAGCAGCAGCCTTTTCCAGTACCTCAACAGGGAGAGTAGAAGGACCTGCAGAAAAGTTGAATACGCGTTCATTTGTAGCCATCTAAATACCTCCAAATTTGTTTCAAACTTACACGAGAATTGTAGCACTTTCAACATTGAATGTAAAGAATAATAATGCTATACTTGATTACGTAAATAGCGCATTTTTCAACACTTGCGGCACTGTTCACGCCGTAACTGTGCACGATAAATGAACTATTGAGATTGATTTGTTTTTCAGCATTATGACCACACCGTTCCCGAACGGGTGGCAAGAGGAGGTACTTAAGAATGGACAAATTTTATATCGGTACGCTCAACAACATCTCCGAGGCAGGGCTCGGCAGACTCACTGATAAGTATGAGTTGACAGAAGATATAGACAAGGCAAACGGGATCGTTGTTCGCAGCTACAAGATGCACGAGATGGATTTCTCCGACAACCTTATGGCTATAGGAAGAGCCGGCGCCGGCGTCAACAACATTCCTCTGGACAGATGTGCAGAGGACGGCATCGTTGTATTCAACACACCCGGAGCGAATTCCAACGCGGTTAAGGAGCTGGTTATCTCAGCAATGATCATGGGAGCTAGAAATATGTACGAGGGAGTCGCTTGGGCAAATACCCTCGAGGGCGATGTTGCCGGACAGGTTGAAAAGGGCAAAAAACAGTTCGCCGGTACAGAGATTTCCGGCAAGACACTCGGAATTATCGGCCTCGGTGCAATCGGTGCAAAGGTTGCAAACGCAGCACACGCACTCGGTATGAACATCGTTGGTAATTCTGTAGTCGTTCATCCTATTCTCAGTGCTCCATGCGAGATGTATGATGATGTAGCTGAAATGGTTAAGGTTTGCGACTACCTTTCTATCCACGTTCCTTCACTTCCGGAGACTAAGGGCATGCTCAATAAAGATCTCATCGCCAACATGAAGGAAGGGGTAATCATTCTCAACTTTGCCAGACCTGATCTGGCCGTAAACGCAGATATTCTGGCAGGAATTGAATCCGGTAAGATCAGAAAGTACCTCACAGATGTTCCTAACGAGGAGCTTGTAGGTAAGGCCGGCGTAATCACCACACCACACCTCGGAGCTTCCACAGCAGAGGCTGAAGAAAACTGTGCTTCTATGGCTGTTGATGAGCTTATGGCTTACCTCGAGGAAGGAACCATCAAGAACTCTGTTAACTTCCCAGGCGTTGAGCTTGCAGGCAAGGCCGGTTTCAAAAAGGTATGCGTGCTGTACAAGGGAGAGATCGATATCGAGGCTGCTATCAAGGCTGCTTACGGAGATGTTGCGGATGTATGCGTTGGCAGGAGCCGCACTGAATACGGTGCTGCAATCGCTCTCGTTGCTGCTGATGCAGCCGGTGAGCTTGCAGGCGAGGGCATCCTAAAGGTTCGCGAGCTATAAGGTATAAGCTGCGCCTATGGTTTTATCGACATAGCTCGGTTGAATTTCTATATTTGCAAAGCAGCGAAACACCGAGATGGCGTATCATTAAACATATGACATAATCCGGCAGGGTGCGAAGCATCATTGCCGGATTTCTGATTTCTCTTATTTGATTGAATATCAAGTATGTTTTTAAGCGTTACTTGATAATTGCTGCGCCGGACTAAACTCGCTATCCCCGCCAATGTATGCTAAACGAGTATATCGATAGCATCGCAAACGGTATCGATATTGATTACACTTGCGCCGGGCTCATACTCCCCATCCAAGGTCCAAGGAATAGCTTCGCTCATCTCAAATCTTACCGTCTTGGCACTGTAAAAGGCAATGTCTTTAGTGTCCAGATCATTTGCCAGAATAGATCTGGCAATAGAATTCAGATCCAGCAGGTTCCTGGGTGACTTGATCAGCAAGATCTCCATCAAGCCATCATTCATGTCAACCTTGAAGGAGTCGAGCTTGATCATACCTCCGACTGAAGTCGAATTACATACTGCACCAAAGATCAAATTTTCCTCGATAACTCTCTCACTTGCCATGCCTTCATCGGTGATGACTTTGACATGATGTGACTTGATATTGACGATATCCTTGATCCCTTGCATTACATATGCGGTATGTCCCAGAATATTTTTGAGGTTCTGCGGCACTGAATATGCCGTACTCGTAAATGCTCCGAAGGAAGCGACATACGAGAAGAATCGTCCGTTAAACGAACCAACATCAAGCGTAATAGCCTCGCCGTTTGCAATGGAATTTGCAGCCTCAATGATGTTTTTGGACAGACCGATGCTCGCACCGAAATCGTTGGTACTTCCTGCCGGTATATAACCTATCCTGCACTTAGCCCCGGATGAAATAACACCATCGATCATCTCGTTGAATGTTCCGTCTCCTCCGGCACAGGCCATGACATCACAGTCATTCGCGTACCGGACAGCAAACTCACGCGCATCTCCGGACTTCGCAGTAATCAGCACACTTGTTATGAATCCGGCATCAGAAAAGGTCTGAAGAATATCTACCATATACTTATTGGCCTGCATAGTGCCTGCACGCGGATTTAAGATAAATACAAGCTTTTTCCTATCAATTCTTTCGCTATTTACGTTAGTTTCTTTCATGTATTCCCTCGCTATAGATGGCGGCGTGCCTTCTTCTGTTTCTCCTTACGGAGCTCTTCCTCGTAACCCTTGACGAATTTGCGGCTCATCTTAACTGCAAGAGTCTCGGTACCGTAGTCGTCATCTCCCGTAATAAAGTATTTCTTATATAGATCTTCACCTAACAAATTAGACTGTTTTTCAATATACTCGATCATCCTGTCGTGACTGAGCCTGTCGCGTTCCATGACTTCATCCCAAGCCTTGTTAAACATCATACCTATGCAGAGAATCCAAGAAATAATATAGAACCACAGCATCAGAGCGACGATGGATGAGAATGCGCCATACAGGATATCGTAATTGGTAGCATATCCGATATAATACGCGTAAATGCTCGTCGCGATCAGAATTCCGAGTGAAGAGAATACGGCTCCGGGCAGTATCGCACGCAGCGGAACCCTCACGAGCGGTAAGATATAATAATTCAGCGTAATCATAGCGAAAAATGACCCGGCTACGATTGGCAGTCTAAGTCCGAGCAGTACCTGCGAAAAGATGCTGCCTTTGAACAGCTTGGAGAATATCTCTTCACCGTATACAAATACGACAAGTGTAAAAGCGACGGCAAATATTGTAAGAGCTGCCGTCGGAACCGCTTTAATCCTCTCCTTGAAAAAGTTGAATTTATATGCACCGTCGGTTAACGTATAACTGGTCAATCTGGAAAGCGAGAATTCCAAGGCCGAAGCCGCCCAAAGTGCCAGGAAAATCAGCACAAAGTTGCCGAGTCTAACCGAAGAAGCCGAAAACAGTCCCATGACGAAGCTGCTCAACGTAGAATCGACATTGTGGTCCAGCCAGTTTTTGATGATATCCAGAGACAAATCAAAGACGCCCAGCAGCTGCGACAGCACGATGAGCGTCGGAACGCTGGCCATGAAAAAGAAATATGCAATCTGCGCAGCGAAGCCGGCATAATACTGGTCGTCAAACTGCCGAAAAATGTGAAAGCCGATTCTAACCAGATTGTCCTTGGTAAGACGGACCTTTTCATTCTCACCCTCTCCAATATTCTCCGTATTTAAATTTGAAGCATTATTTATCTCTTTGCTCACGAATTAATTCCTCTAGCTTGTGAAGAGACTTAGCTCTGTGGCTTATCTTGTTCTTGAGCTCAACAGAAAGCTCTCCAAAAGTCTTATCATAACCTTTAGGGATGAATAACGGATCATAGCCAAAGCCATGGTCTCCACGTATTTCCTCAGCAATAGAGCCCTCACACTCACCTCGAGCCACGAGCTTCTTGCCGTCCGGGTAGATGAGTGTGATGACGGAGACAAATTTAGCGCCTCTCTCATCTGCAGGGATTCCATCCATCAGCTGAAGTAACTTTACGTTATTATCGTGAGGAGTGCAACCTTCTCCTGCAAATCTTGCGGAATACACTCCCGGCTTTCCGCCGATGCAGTCGACGGCAATTCCGCTATCATCTGCAACTACTATTCCGTCGCACTGCTTGGCGATTGTAGAGGCTTTGATATATGAGTTTTCTTCAAAAGTGGTGCCGGTCTCCTCAATATCGTCCTTGGGAAGCCCCATCTCATCGCGTGATACTACATCTATCCCGAACTTCGAGAATATCTCACGCATTTCGTCAATTTTCCCTTTGTTCTGTGTCGCCAGAATTACTTTATTCATTACTATATATCTCCTTATCCATTACCCTTTTTGTTACAGATTATTTAATAATCATGCTCGCGATATGTAATATTTCTCTTTAGTCTCAAAATGTCCGAATTAATTATACCATATCACATTTGTTATTTAATGATTTTATACAAGCTTATGGATTGTGCCGGTGTTGGTTTCATGAATTTAACCATTATAAATCACTGCACAGGCTTTACAATGAAGGATCAGTATGAAATCACAGCGCTAGCGCCCGGCAATCTCTCAATTCCGAGCTCCTCCTCCGCGACCTTGAGCATGAGTGCGCACTCGATTCTTTTTTTGTGCAGCTCACATCCGAAATCATACACCTTGTTGATATCGCCATTTGCATGATAGTTGTTCGCTGCGCAACCTCCCGAGCAGTAGAGCTTGGCGAAGCAGCCACGACATTTATCACGTGTGTAAACGTTATTGTTATTTCTGAAGCCGTCAATAACATCACCATTGATGATACCGTCGTACACATTTCCTACCTTGAAATCGTCGTCGCCTACAAACTGATGGCACGGATACAAATCTCCTGCGGGTGTTACTGCCAGATATTCAGTTCCTACACCGCATCCGCTGACGCGCTTATAGATGCACGGGCCACCGGTCAGATCAACTGTATAGTGATAGAAATTGAAGCCTTCGTCTCGCTTCTCGCGCTCAAGCATCTCGCTTGCGAGCTTCTCATACTGCTCCTTGAGCATTGGCAGGTCTTCATCGTGAAGAGCATAATCCGTGTTCGAATCGCCCACTACCGGTTCAATGCTAGTCTCCTTGAATCCGAGGTCAGCCATAGCGAGAACGTCAGCTGCAAAATCCTTGTTGTAAGCTGTATATGTACCACGCATATAATACTGTTTCTGACCCCTCGCATCTGCAAGCTTCTTGAACTTCTCAACTATTCTGTCGTAAGTGCCCTTACCATCCTTGCCAGTGCGCATGAAATCATGAGTCTGTCTACGGCCGTCCATACTGAGCACGACATTGCTGCATTCCTTATCGACAAACTCTATAACATCGTCATCAATCAGCACGCCATTTGTCGTGAGAGTAAAGTTGAAGTGCTTGTTGTGCTTCTTCTCCAGCTCTCTGCCGTAAGCAACAAGCTCCTTGCAGACATCCCAGTTGAGTAACGGCTCACCGCCAAAGAAATCCACTTCGAGATTCTTGCGAGCACCTGAATTCTCAACCAAAAAATCCAGCGCCTGTTTTCCAACCTCAAGAGACATGATTCCTGCCTTGCCGCTGTATTCTCCCTTACCTGCAAAGCAGTATTTGCAGTCCATATTGCAGCCGTGAGCGACGTGAAGGCATATAGCCTTGAGTACCGACTGTTTCGCCTTGAGCTTCCCTGCAATATCTTCAAAGGGATCCTCTGAAAAAAGCAGTTTTTCTTCCTTCAGTGTCTCGATATCCGCCAATGTCTCATCTATATCACTCACTGAAATGTCCTCGTACTTGTTTCTAATCTCATTCGTAATCTCAGCTCTTGACTTTCCCTCATCATAGAGATCGATAATGTCATAAGCCACATCGTCTACAGAATGCACGGCTCCGCTGTTTACGTCCATTATAATGTTATATCCGTTTAGTTTATACTGATGTATCATGTATTCCTGTCACCATACCTTATATATTTTGTTCATCTGTGTTAAGCGGACTTAACACAGAGCGGCAATAAAAAAGCGCTGCCATCAGCAGCACCTTCAATTACCGGTTGTTCTTAGCCTGCTCGCAGTGTTGATTAGCAACGCTGCATGAAGTCTTGCTCGCGGACTGGCAGGATGTCTGGCACTCACCACATCCGCCGGAAAGGGTTGACTTAGCCATGTTTCTGGTTGAAATTGTCTTGATTCTGCTCATCGTGTTATCCTCCTAATTACTCGTTATAGAATATCAAATAGTCCTATCTGTGTCAACGTGCTCTCTGATTACATATCAGCTTCGCTGTCCTCATGAGTCTCATTAAAATCAACAGTTTCGTGTGAATCTGTGACTGTATCGGTATCCGCCGTCGCAGCTTCATCTGCTTTCTGCACATCGTCATTTTCCGGCTCAGTGTTATCGCTCATCACCGTTGAATTATCATTCTTCGTCGTCATATTTACACTAGCTTGTGCAGCCTTATTATCCTCATCGGAAGCAGCATCACCCTTATCGGCTGTAATCTCGTAGCTGAATACCGCCTCAGTCTTCATGTTTCGATTGAGAATTCTGATTCTGTCAGCCATCTTGCCAACACCGGTTGCGTTGACATGAATAGCAACCTTCTCCCCGGCTTCAATCTCATAGATTTCCTGCTGTCCGTTACTTGGCGGCAAATCCCACTCCTTTGTCACACCGTTGAACGACCTGTGTATGAATCTAACTCTACCTCTTTTAACTTCGATGTTGTAGATTACATCACCCTTGACACTCGGAATTAGGCACTCACTCTGCTTTAGGCTCAGCTGCCCACGAAGTGCAACTGTGCCCTTAGCTCTCTTAAATACAGCGCCCCTATAGCCTTCGACCTTCTTGCTCTCAGTCTCCTTAACAATCATCACATCACACTGAGCGTGGCGTATAATATATGATGCAGTAAGACCTATACTGCTGCCGGATCCCGGCTTGGTGGATTTGGTCATGACAATCATCTCTACACCACATTCCTTGGCCGCCTCTATAACTCTAGCTCCGGCCCTTCCTATTGCAGATCTGGTTATAACTTTATAGTTATCGATTGTTTTGGCAATAGATGTGAGCCTCTTGTCGAGCTCCTCGCGAATCTCCGCCTCTTCAGCCATTGTGAGCGCATATCCAGTATTCTCACGCACCATAACAAGCACAACCTCAAACGCCTTAGGCGAGAAGGTATTTTTTAGCTGTTCCAGCGCTATTAAACTCCTAGGTGAACCATCAACCGGCACAAGGATTCTCTTCATCAAAGCCTCCTTATTTATTGAACCGCTTACGCAGTATTAAATATACACAGCTATTATACATTTTGGAAGCAGTAAAATCAATCGAACCTATTTCATCAGGCTACTTCAACCACTTGTTCTTGGTCATTATGAACTCCTGAATTGCCATATACAATAACAAAAAATCGTCATCCAGGCTACAAATTAAGCTATTCTCTGTGAGATTGTTTCCTTCAAAAACAATCCTCGCATTACCCGCAATTACCGCTTTGCGAACTCCATCTATCGTAATGATATAGTTACAGCTGAGGTTAGCTTTGCGAACAGCACGAAAACCTTCCACGTGAACGCGACCATCATTTGTGTCTATATAGTATGAATCGCTGCCGCTGTCAGAATCGCGGTACAGCGTGCCGTACTCCTCGCCGGACATGTAGAACTTGAATCCGCTCTTCTCATCCTTGGCGGATCCGGTTACCTCTGCCAGCACCTCGCCGGATTCCTCTATAGCATCGTCCCCGTCCGGTATGTCATAAATCTTGACATTCAGTGGATCATTCTGAGTTCTAACGTAAGTGTATACGTTGTCATCCTCATCCTTGTACAGGCAGTCTATGCTGTTGGCGTAGTAAAATTTGAATTTGCCGAGCTCTCCACTCTTAACCTCTCCACTCTCCTTGAGAGCCTTAACGATCTCGGTCAGATCGTCCACCAGAACGGTAGTCATCAGCTTCCAGCTTGCAAAATTAGAGTATGCTTCAGGCGTGACCTTCATACTCTTGGTGTCGAGGAGCTCTTTAAAATAAGCTTCGCTCGCTTTGTCTCGCACCAAGTGCTCAAGCTCTGTACTGCTCTTAATTATGATATTTTTCTTATCCTTATATATCGTGATGAAATCCTTGAAAGGGCTAGGTCCAAAGTTAATTGCCGCATCCTTGGTGAAAGTATTGTGACCCATCCAAGGTCGTCCTAGGCATGTATCGAGATTCTTAAGTCGTTCGTATATGTGCTCGATAGTGATTGCCTCGCTATCCTCAACGATTTTGTCATATATGTTACGATCATTGTAGTGCTTGCCGCCAGTCGTCAGCCATACAGCAACGGCGAGACCGATAAAAATACCGCCAAGAATAAATTTCCCCACAGTTAATCCCATGATGCCCATTGCCAGGCACAATATCATCAGCAGCCTGAATAGTTTGTCTCCGTTCATACTCATCCCTTTTAAAGGTGATGCAGGGGTGTTATCCGCATCTCTGCATCGCCCATCTCAATTTACGCAATAACGATGATGCCTTTTGATTAAATATTCTTAATCAGCTGTTCCTTCTTGTTCATGATATGACTATATCTCCTGAGTGCAACCATTGCATTTACAGCCTGCTCAGGTGTTGAGTAGGCAGGAATACCGCTGTCTCTCAGCTTCATGATAGCATTTCTGCACTCATTTCCACCCTGGCACTCCATGATAAAAGGCTTTCCAAGATTCTTGTACTGCCTGTAAATATTAATTACGGTCTCTGTAATTGCCTCGACGTCCGTTACAGCTGTCGGGCAGACTGAAATCATGATTCCATCCACATTCTCATCCCTGTATGCAGTCTTGAGCGCGCCGCCATACATATCAGAAGTAGCAGTTCCGCTGATATCAACAGGGTTGAGTGGCGATCCGAACGCCGGCATGTAGCTTCTGATATTATCGCGCAGCTCCGGTGAAATCTCTTTAAGCTCCTTGATCGGCATCCCCAGTCTCTCAAAATGGTCTGCAGCAAGAAGCCCGGCGCCTCCTCCATTAGTTATAATCACAACATTGTCGCCTCTCAAAGGAGGGCAGTTTCCAAGCGCAAGAGAAGTATCGAGGAATTCCTGCCAGGTGTTCTCACGTAGAACTCCGGACTCTTCAAACAACTGATCGTACTCTGCATTTGAATGGCCCCTATTTTCAGATGCGGTGTGTGCAAATGCAGCCTTAACTCCAATCTTAGAAGCTCCGACCTTGACAGCAGTTATTGGTTTCTCACACTCCAGGCAGGCTTTTTTGAAAGCTTCGGGGCTGTCCAGCGCCTCTATGTAAACGGCTATGCACTTGGTGTTAGGTTCATTATCTGCATACTTAATCATCTCACAGAAGTCGACGTCTGCCTTGTTGCCAAGTCCTACGAACATGCTGATGCCGAAATGATCCAGCTGCGAAGCTCCAAGTGCTGCGAGAAGATTGGATCCCGACTGTGAGATAAGTGCTACAGGACCCTTATTGGGAAGATATGGAATAAATCCACAGTTGAAATCGTGATATGGAGTTCCTATTCCTACAAGATTAGGGCCAATCAGCGGCAACTCGTGTTCGCGGCAGAAGTCAGTAATCTCATTCTGCAAATCCCCGTTTCCAACCTCCTTAAATCCGGATGATGACACTACCGCAATCTTGACTTTTTTCTCGACACAATCCTTAAGTGCATCAAATACACCCGTTGCCGGCAGCGATATAAACGCTAAATCTACATCTTCAGGAACATCATTGATATTTTTGTAAGCAGGGATTCCTGCAACCTCAGCTGCCTTGATGTTGATAGGATATAGCTCGCCTTCGTATCCGCACTTTCTGAGCCCTTGAATCACCTTGAAACCAACTTTAGTCTCGTTGCGGCTTGCCCCAATCACAGCGATTGAATCAGGCTTAAATGCATACTCCAATCTGTCTACGACATATTGCCTTGCTTCCTTTACTTCCATAGTCAAATAATCTCCTTAAACTAATCTATTATCCATATTTACCTTTGCTGTTTACGGTCAATATCGTCAGGTATCGATACCGTATGGCTTGATAGTTACTGCATCTATTCCAGCCTTGCCATATATGCGAGAGTTCTGATCAGCTGGCTCACATAGCTCATCTCATTATCATACCAAGCCACTACTCTGACCTCATAGATATGAGTTCCGCACTTCTGAGCGAGTGTCTGAGTTGCATCAAACAGAGAACCCCAGCTCATACCGATCACGTCAGCCGAAACAATCTCATCCTCATTGTATCCAAACGACTGATCCTGTGCTGCCCTCATCGCTGCATTGATTCCATCTACACTTACGGAATCGGTCTCATCCTTAAGGGTTGCATCCAGGATGGTGATTGAGCCTGTTGCAACCGGAACTCTCTGTGCCGACCCAATTAGCTTGCCGGCGAGCTCCGGGATTACGTTACCTATTGCCTGTGCCGCTCCTGTACTAGTAGGAACGATGTTGATGGCAGCAGCTCTTGACCGCCTGTACTTCAAGCTCTTGTCAGGGACATCGAGCAGCTTCTGATTACCGGTGTATGCATGAATGGTGGTCATGAAGCCTGTACGCAGCTCTCTATAGCCGGCAAGTGCCTTTGCCATAGGCGCCAGGCAGTTAGTCGTGCAGGATGCTCCCGAAACAATCTTGTCATCCGCTGTCAGAGTCTCGTGGTTGACTCCGTAAACGACAGTCTTGAGATCATTGCCTGCCGGTGCAGAGATCAGAACCTTTTTGGCGCCTGCGTCAATGTGGGCCTGCGACTTCTCCTTGGAAGTGTATAATCCGGTGCACTCGAGCACAACGTCGATATTGAGCTCTTCCCAGGGAAGTCTGTGAGCATCCGCTTCCTTGTAAATGGGTATCCTTTTGCCGTCGACAGTAATCGACTCCTCATCGTGCTCAACAGTGTGACCTAGGTACGAGCCCTGCACGCTGTCATACTTCAGCAGATAAGCGAGCATCGAGGGCGAGGTCAAATCGTTGATCGCGACAACCTCCAAGCCATCCGTCTCCATTACGCGTCTGAATGCAAGTCTGCCGATGCGACCGAATCCGTTAATAGCTAACCTAATCATCCAGCCTCCTTTTACCTTTCTTCAACACCTTTTCAAATACCTCTATTCAAACGGGAATTTAAAATCAATGCCGAGCGAGTCACGAACCTCGATAAACTCGCGCTGTACAGCTTCTCCCATCGGAACACCTTTGTCTTTGCGGAATTCTTTGATATCCCATTCCTTCTCACCTGCAGTATAGATTCTTTCCTCACCGGGAGCCTTCTGCGAAGCTCTGAGCGCTCTCAAAATGTCTCCGGCAGTCTTTTCGCAGACTTCTCTGCCTATCATCGCCTCCGGGTCGATGACAATGAAGAAATGGCCAAGATGATATGGTCTGAGCTCGCCATTCTCATTGAAGCAAGTCAGATTCTTGAGGAAGAGTCCTCCGGATAGAGCTGCCGACAGCAACTCAACCGCTGTCGCGTAGCTGTAGCCCTTATATCCGCCCATTTCCTCACCGATTCCGCCAAGCGGGGCGAGGGCAGCCTCTCCGGAATTTAGAGCCTTGAGAATATACGACGTATCTGTCAATGCAGATCCGTCTCTACCGATTACCATTCCTGCCGGTGTATCCTTACCTGTGCGTTCATAGAATTCCAACTTACCTCTCTGCGTAATTGAAGTCGCACAGTCGATGAGAAACGGATTTCCCTCGTCTGTCGGAATTCCGATTGTCAGCGGGTTGGTTCCCAGCATATTTTCGACGCCGAAGGTCGGTGCAATGGATGGTCTGGCATTGGTTCCGGTAATTCCGATCATTCCCACATCTGTAGCCATCGATGACCAATAGCCTGCAATTCCATAATGCGAGGAGTTTCTAACAGCAACGCACGCAGTGCCGTATTTCCCGGCCTTCTCGACAGCCATATCCATTGCCATCTTGCCGGCTACCATACCTATGCCGTCATTAGCATCCAGCACAGCAGTAGTTGGAGACTCTCTGATGATATCTACCTTGGTGACAGGGTTGAGTATCCCTTTGTTGATACGATCTACATAGATCGGCTTAAATCTATTGACCCCGTGGCTCTCGATACCTCTTCTGTCACTCTCCATGAGGACATCCGCACAGATAGCAGCATCAGCTTCGGGAACTCCAAGCTGAATAAACGCCTTGACCATAAAATCCTGTACGATATCCCAGGCGATATACGGACGTGTTTCTTTATCCATCAAGCACCTCCAAAATGAATAAATCTGTGTCTATGAATATAACTATCTATAGAAACAATTCGTGAACTGATTACCGATCAACTCCGAATTGAATTCTGCGTCCTATTCCACCCCTTGTAATCTCCACGCTCTGTAACGGTTCTGTATCCTATCTTGGCGAGTTTGACATCGAGCAGCTTACGTCCTGCCTCCGCCTCATCATCGACTCCTGCCTTGCCATCATAGATCAGGTATTTCCCCCTAATATCATCCGGCGAAAGGCTTGGCATGATTACGTTTGCCCCCGCGAGCACGCCCTTCTCCCTGCCTTTCTCATCTATAGTGCCGAGCGCTGTTGTAGCCGGTAAGAGCACCTTTGGAAACATGATGCGCAATATGCTGAGACAGTATAGTGTCATCTCCACTGTCCCATCCGGCTCGTCCCTAAAAGGCGTATCATCGTGGTGAATAAACGGCCCAATTCCTATCATATGCGGATTGAGACTGTGAAGATACTCGAAGTCACTTGCCACAGTATCATAGGTCTGTCCGGGTGATCCGACCATAAAACCGGCTCCTATCTGGTAGCCGATATCCTTGAGCGTATTTAGACATTTCATACGATGCTCCAACGACAGTGTTTCGGGATGCAATTTGCTGTAGTGATCAGCATCTGCGGTCTCATGTCTGAGTAGGAACCTATCTGCACCTGCTTCAAAGTAACGCTCGTAGCTCTCTCTTTCCTTCTCTCCTATCGAAAGCGTGATAGCGCAATCCGGGTATTTTGATTTTATTCCTCTAATAAGCTCGCACATGCGGTCATCCGTAAAATATGGATCCTCTCCCCCCTGAAGCACAAATGTGCGAAGGCCAATGCGGTAACCAATCTCACAGCAGTGTAAAATCCGATCCGGGTTCAACCTGTATCTGTCAACCTTACCGTTGCTCTTCCTAATGCCACAGTAATAACAATCATTTCTGCATGTATTTGTAAACTCGATGATGCCTCTGAGAAATATATCATGACCATAGTTTTCAATCGCAATTTCCTGCGCGGTGCTGCGGAGATACTCACGTACTTTATCGTTCCTGTTTGCGAGTAGCCTTGCATATTCATCGTGTTCAAGATACCCCTGCTTCACGAGCTTGCGGGCAATTTTCATCACTTCGCTCATCTCTCTACTCCCATCCTTAATATTCTAACACAATGCTTCGTTAAGACAACAAAAGAAAATGACTGTTTTTTTTGAATGTTTGCATAAATAATTATTGACACTTTAACGCAACTAATATAAACTAAATTTAATTGTATACAACAAGATATTTTGAGAGAGTATGTTGTATACCGTGTCTGAACAATTAGGAGGAAGACTGATGGACAAATATGACAACCTGAAGCTAGATAAACAGCTATGCTTTCCGCTGTATGCGTGCTCAAAGGAGATCACTCGCAGATACAAGCCATTCCTAAGCAAGCTGGATCTTACATATACCCAGTACATCACAATGATGGTGCTCTGGGAATTCCGAGAACTCAGTGTTAAGGAGCTTGGAGACAAGCTCTTTCTGGATTCCGGAACGCTGACTCCACTGCTCAAGAAGCTTGAATCTAAGGGATATCTAACCAGAACTCGTTCTGTAAAGGATGAACGCAATCTCATCATCAAGGTTACAGACAAGGGAATGGCTCTTCGCGAAGAGGCACTGTCTGTACCGCAGGAGATTCGCGCTTGCGTAAGCCTGACGGATGACGAGGCTGCCACGCTGTTTAGGCTGCTGCGCAGATTTATGAACACAATCGAACAGTAGCAAAACCAAGATTAGTGTCAAGTAGGAATTAAACACGCAACAATGAAAACAGACCGGAACCGATTGGCTCCGGTCTGTTTTCGTTGTGTCACAGCTTTGTTTTACATATGCACCTTGCTTCGATTGGCAACGCCTTCATACAGCTGCCCTTAGTAAACAAGAGAGGCCGCATCCCAATTCATGGTATAGTTTAGTTCTACAGGAATAGACACAATGCTCTAGCTGTCCAGCCCTGCGTATTTAGCAGCCACAAGTCCCTTTCTATAAAGATTCTTGAGCATATCAAGATCCTTGGTCAGAGTCTTGAGCTTACCGATGCTATCAGGAGCGATAATCGTCGCCTTGCCCTGAGCCTCAAGTAAATTGACCGCATCCAGCTGTTCATTGTATAGCTCTGCTCTGTTTTCCAGCAGCTCTGCCGCCTTCGGATACTGTCTCGCCAGCACCTGTGCTATTCTCTTGTCCTTGGCATTATCACGACGTCCGTTCCTAGGTCTGGTGAGAATGATTACAAATTCATCGCAGCCGTCCTCTAACGCTTTCTTATATGGAATGGGATCAGCCAATCCGCCGTCAAAATATTCAACGTCATTTATCTCGTATGGCTTGTTAACTACAGGCACACAGCTTGAAGCGTTGAGCGGCGCATAGTTATTCTTGCTTATATCATCCTTCGTGAAGTACTTCGTTTCTCCGGTCTTAGCCTCTGTAGCCACCAGTATAAACTCTGCGGGATTCTCCTTAAAAGCCTCGTAGTCTAACGGATACTCGCCATAGCTGTTTGATAGAGTTCCATAGACATAATCGAGGTCTACATACGAGCCGGTCTTGATGAAATTATCAAAGCTCATGTACTCCTTGCGCATCGCATACTCAGTATAAAACTCATAGTTTCTGAACTGCTGTCCGGCAATAAACGATGCGATATTGGCACCCCCCGCCGACACTCCGTAGCATCTGTCAAATGTCACTCCGTGCTCAAGGAAATAATCGAATACTCCGGCCCCGAAGATGTCCCTGGTGCCTCCGCCAACGTCAATTACTGCTCTCATGTCTTACTCCCTTCTGCATGTGATTTATATATTGTATAAATTTTAACTATATCATCGCCGCAGATTGTCCAAACTGCCGCGGCATATCCTGACAATTGTTATTTGATACAGCTGTCAGTCGCTATCTGCAGATCATCTCTTATCTTCATCTCCCGGCCATCAATGTCAATCACCGTCACATTGCAATTCCCGACGTGCTCAGTCCAGAGCTCGCTCAATGACATACCTCTAAGGTATAACAGAATCATGTGGATCGCAGTTCCGTGTGAAACCGCCAACACATTGCCTTCACACTCTTCATCGCGCATCCTCTCCAGAAAATGCTTCATGCGGTTGAGCAGCGACTCGAGTGATTCACCCCCTTCAGGAGGCAGATATGTCTCCGGCGATAGAAAGATGTTGCCTGATGCACCCTGCAGTTCATCGTACTTGCGACCTTCGTTGATACCAAAATCAATCTCAGTCAGATTATGGTCTATGACGAAGCTTTCTCTTGAGACGCCTGTTGCAATTTCCCCTGTCCTAATCGCCCTCTCGAGTGGACTGCTATATATCCTATCGAACTTTATACCCTTGTCATTCAGTATCGAGGCAACCATCTCAGCCTGCGCTATACCGACATCATTGAGTTCAGTCTGCATATGCCCCTGCAATCTACGCTCACTGTTCAGCTGTGTCTGACCATGTCTAAGAACATAAAGTCTCATATCCTGCCTTTCTTAAGCTACATGATAATTATAGCCTCTATAAATACTGCAATGCAATTTTTAAGCTAGTTCTTGAGGTGGAAATAATCCTTGACCCCGTCAACAAACTGTTCCAGCTCGTGAAGAACCGGGAACGAGCTCTTGTCCTGCTCCGGCTTCTCACGCGGCTGCGATGCATCCGGGCCCTCCGCACGAAGTCTCTTGATTCTCTCCAAAATCTCAGGATACTTGTTTTTAAGAATTTCCCTGTGCCTTGCCCGTTCCTCAGCGAATGCGTGATACGCCGCCGGGAACCTGCTCTTAAACTGCTCCTCACGAACCATTCTCGTCTTGATGATCTTATCCAGCTCATCTGAGTTTCTGTCGTTAATCTGCGAATCGAGCTTAGCATGATACAGCAGTATTTTTTCGCGCACGCGCTGGAACTTATCGGGGTCAATTTTGCCCAATTCCAACAGATGAGCTAACTGAAATTCCAGGAAATCGAGGAACTTTTCCTCATCAATCTCACTCCAGTTACTGCCAAGAGCGTTGCGTTCAACCTCACGAATCATCTCATCATCAACCGTCTCAAGCGTAATCAGCTTATCAGCGAGTGAATTTGCAACCTCTTCCATACGAGCTTCAGCCTGGTCACCATATGCCCACTCGAATTCAGCAATCTGCGAGCTCCCCGCCGAGCCGCTTATAGGCAGGTAACATATATCTCCCTCGCAGTCGCCGAGCTCATACGGTTTGGTGATCCCTACGGATTTTAACGCCTGATAGATATGTGGCACTATCGCGTAATCCTTAAACATCCGCTCTGCACCGAATGCACGCAGCTGATCGTTGAGGTTACCCGAATGCTCAGTCAGGAACAGCTTGACACCACGCTCCTTGTACTTGTTGTAGAGGATCATTAACCTCTCCACTGCGGTGACATCAATGCTGGTGATACCGCTGGCCTCAATTATGACAGCCTTAATATCATCGGTAACCAGGTCATCTATCTCTTCCTTGATGGTATTAGCATTTGCAAAGAACAGTGCTCCGCCAAATCTATATATCAATGCTCCCTTGATTTCCCTCGTCCCGGTAGTTCTATCTACCGGATAGAACTGATCCTTTTCCTGAATATATCCAAGCCTGCTCCTAGGAGGATTTGAAGCCCTGATGATAACTGTGACGAACGACATGATGATGCCGACCAACACTCCGTAGATGGTCCCGAAGATCAGCACGGTGAACATTACGACATAGAAAATCTTCCATTCGGTCTTATCAACCTTGTGCAGCGTAGCTGCGAGACTGAACTCTGTGCTGCTGATCAGCGCCGAGATGACGATGCCGGTGAGCACCGGAACCGGCAGCAGGTGGATGAAGCCCGTTCCAAATAGCAGAATAAGCATCATCGTAGCGGCCGCGGATATGGACATCACCTGAGACTTTACGCCAAATTGATCGGCAATGTTGCTCCTCGACACACTGCCGTTTACCGGACAGCATCCGACTAGTGCCCCCGCAAGATTTCCGACTGCATACGCAATTATCTCCCTGTTGTTATCTATCCTGTCATCGTATTTGAGTGCAAAATTATTTGTAGCCAGCAATGTCTCAGAGATGATTACAATTGCAATAATCAACGTCTGCAGCATCATCGTTCTGACGTTGCCATGCAGAAGCGACAGATCCGGTATCGCAAGCGAGGGTAACCCTGAACGCACCGAAGGCAGCAGCTTTACTCCATAGCTCTCAAGGTGCATCGCATAAGTAATCCCTGCCCCGATGAACATCATTACCGCACTCATCGGAACGGCCGGTATGAATTTTCTGGAGATCATTATGATTGCAATTGTTCCTGCACCCAAAATCAGCGAAGGGATGTGGACGTTAGTCACCATAGTATTGTAAATATGAATCATCAGTTCATACAGCTCGCCACGTCCCGAGTCTCCGCCGTACAGCTTAGGTATCTGCATAAGGATAATCGTACAGCATATTCCGGTGATAAATCCACCCATAACCGGCGAGGATATAAACCTTACCAGTTTGCCGAGTCCTATCAGTCTGGCGATCAAAATCCAAGCTGCCGTCAACAGCGTGATCACCGGTACGAGCCTGATTGCATCATCCGACTGAAAGGCAACGCCCATTGAATACAGCATCCCACCGACCAGTGCGGCAGGTGCCGCATCCACGCCAAAGACGAATCTCGGTGAACTGGTGATGAGTCCATATGCGAGAATCGGCAGCAATGATCCATACAGGCCATATACCGGAGGTAAACCCGCAACAAGCGAATATCCGATAGAAATCGGAATAGACACCAATGCTATGATAATTCCGGCAGGAATATCTTTTTTAAGGAATTGCAAATTATACCCTTTTAACGACATCAAACTCCCCTGTAGTTCCAATATATTTAAATAAAATCAGACACGCTAATAAAGTCAAACTTAACGTGTATTATACATTAATTGCGTGTTAAAATCATAATATGAACAGAATTAGATTAGGAAATACAAATATACACGTATCACCCGTAGGAATGGGGACCCTCACCATGGGCTTTTCACAAAAGAACCTGTCGCTTGATGAAGGTGCTCGGCTCATCGTGTATGCGGTGCGAAGCGGCATAAATTTTCTCGATACAGCGCAGTACTATGATACGTATAGATATCTGCGCCCTGCCCTGGATGAGATAAAAACCGACAGCTCTCTTGAGATACCTGTGATATGCAGCAAGACGCTGGAGCCAGGATATGACGGAGCTTCAGCTGCGGTCGATGAGTGCCTCGAAAAGCTGGGGCTGGAGCAGATAGACATATTTTTGCTGCATGAGGTGCGGGGGATTAATGATCTCCGGACTCGCGCCGATGCATGGCAGGCTCTACGGGACAAAAAAGCCGCGGGTCTTATCAAGGCTATAGGTATCTCAACCCATCATATTGACGCCTGTATGGCAATGGCAGATATATCTTCCTGCGATGTGGTCTTTCCACTCATCAATAAATCCGGCATGGGTATCAGAAATGGCGAAGAATCAGGAACCAGGGAGCAGATGGCGAAGGCCATTAACAAATGCTCTAAGCTGGGAATTGGCGTGTTTACGATGAAGGCATTTGGTGGTGGAAACCTAATCGAGAACTACGTGGACTGTCTGGATTACGTGACCTCACTCGAGGGGGTAGACGCAGTGATGATCGGCATGGGCAGCTATGATGAGGTTGATACAGCGGTCGAGTACTTTGAGAGCAGACTGGATAGAGCCTATCACCCTGACATCAGCCGTAAACGCATGATGGTAGACCAGAGTGACTGCGAAGGATGCGGAACATGCAAAGCCAGATGTGTCAGCGAGGCGATATTCTGGAATAAAAACGGTCTGGCCGAAATCAACGTAGACAAGTGTGTGCGCTGCGGTTACTGCGCGCCGGTGTGTCCTGTCCGTGCCATTGTATTTTTATAATACTTAATAAATAAACTTCATTATCCGTCTTGTACTAGTTGTGCAAAATTGATATCATTAGTCCATGTATGGACTTGAAAGGAGAATTATATGGAATACCTAAAATATTACGATGAGATTGTATCTCGCCGCCAGTCGTGCCGCGATTTCGCTGATACAGATGTTGACACGGCTGCGCTAACAGAGATTACGGAATACAACGAACTTGTTCCAAGACTGCTTCCCGATGTCGCTACAGAGCTTCACATACTAGAGGGCAACGTAGCTGATGCTGTTGGCAAGAGTGTCGGCTACAACGGCTTCACGGTTCAGGCCCCTAGATACCTGGCTCTCTTCTCAGAGGAAGCTCCTCACTATCTGGAGAACGCAGGATTTATCGCTCAGGGTCTTACGCTCAAGCTGACTCAGCTAGGTCTCGATGCCTGCTGGCTGACAATTAACGATGCAGAGGCAGCTGCACAGGGAATCGGAGTGGAGACCGATAAGAAGCTGGCAGTATTTATTGCGTTTGGACATGGCAACAAGGCTGTCAAGGACGTTCGCCTCGATATCAAGAGCCCATCAAACGTCAAGATGGTAACTCGCGAGAACAAGGCTGCTCCTAAGATCAGCATGAACGACCTTCTCTTCTCCAAGGTGTATGGTGAGCCTGTTAACATGGAGCTTCTGTATACAGAGCTTGAGGATGCGCTGCTGTCAATCGCTGTAGCCCAGTCGTTCTTCAACCGTCAGCCATACAGAGTAATTGTCGATGATGATATTATATCGTTAATCGGACTCAAGGACGAGCTGACAACTGCTGAGGACGCACTTCTCAACTACGGAATTGCGATGTTCAACTTCTATGCAGTTCTCGATTCTACTAGAGCAAACGTCAGGATGTGGAGCTTTGAGGATGCAGGAAGAGATCTCAAGCTGCCCGGAAATGCTCGCTACGTAGCTAAGATCAGAATCTAGTTTAGAACAAATATAATCCGAATATATAAAATGGCGGAGTTATTGCTCCGCCATTTTATATATCATGCTATTTATCCGGCTGACGCCTAAAGTCACACCTCTTACCTCGTGCTTCACCCATCTATGATGCCTCCACTTCGTCAAACTGCGAGTTGTACAAATCCGCATATGCACCGTTCTGAGCCAATAGCTCGTCGTGTGTGCCCTGCTCGATGATATCTCCGTGGTTCATCACCAGTATGAGGTCAGCGTTTCTAATAGTCGAAAGTCTGTGCGCTATTACAAATGTTGTGCGCCCCTTCATGAGATTGTCCATCGCTTCCTGAATTCTCACCTCAGTACGTGTATCGACTGAAGACGTGGCCTCGTCGAGTATTAGCAGCTTGCGGTCTGCAAGAATTGCCCTGGCAATTGTGAGCAGCTGCTTCTGACCCTCTGAAATGTTGGTCGCATCTTCGTTGAGCTTCATGCTATAGCTGCCCGGCAATGTCTTGATGAAGTGATGCGCTCGCGCCGCCTTGGCAGCTGCGACAACCTCTTCATCTGTCGCATCGAGATTTCCATACCTGATATTCTCCATAATTGTGTCGGAGTACAGCCAAGTATCCTGAAGTACCATTGCGACATTATCTCTGAGACCGTGCCGGCTCATCCTGCGGATATCTTCGCCGTCGATTTTAATCGAACCTGAATTTACATCGTAGAACCTCATCAGCAGTTTAACTATTGTAGTCTTGCCGGCACCCGTAGGTCCGACAATAGCTATCTTCTGTCCGGGCTTAACGCTTGCGCTGAAGTCCTTAATGATGACCTGATCGGGGTTGTATCCAAATCTAACGTGATCGAACTCAACATATCCCTTCACATCTGTATCTTCGAGTGCATCAACGGGATCCGGAGACTCTTCTTCCTCTGCAAGGAACTCGAATACACGCTCGGCTGCAGCTCCCATTGATTGCACCTGATTCATTACCTGGGACACCTGCGACAGAGGTTGCGTCAGGTTGCGCACATACTGTATAAATGCCTGAATGTCTCCAATGCCAATCACATTTTTTACAGCCAGAAGTGCTCCGGATATAGCAACACCAACGTATCCGAGGTTTCCAACAAACATCATTACAGGCTGCATGATTCCGGATATGAACTGTGACTTCCACGCGGAGTCGTACAGCACATCGTTAGTATCGTTGAAGGTCTTCTCAACAGAAGCTTCCTTGTTGAATGCCTTGATTACCAACTGGCCTGCAAAATTTTCTTCTACCTGTCCGTTGATGATTCCAAGGTACTTCTGCTGGGTCTTAAAATGCTTTTGCGACAGCTTGATGATGATTCCGAGCAGCACACCCGAAACCGGAATTGTGATAACTGCGATTAGAGTCATCAACGGTGAAATTGTGAGCATCATAACTATTACGCCGATAATCATTGCAACGGAGGTGAGAATCATCGTAACGCTCTGGTTCAAGCCGGTCCCCAGCGTATCTACGTCATTGGTGATCCCCGACAGCACCTCACCGTACTGGTGACTCTCAAAATACTTCATGGGCATACGGTTGATTTTCTCGGAGATGTCTCGGCGCATGTTATATACGATTTTCTGTGTGACACCGGTCATAATCCAGCCCTGAATGAAGCTGCATAGTGCACTGATCCCATACAGAGCGGCTGTTATCGCCAGAATCTTCCAAATGCTGTCAAAATCGATACCACCCGTACCTTTGATCTTGTGCATCAAGCCTTCTGCCAGCACGGTCGTAGCACGCCCCATAACCTTAGGCCCTATAACCTGAAATACAGTTCCGGCAGCTGCAAACAGAATTACAATCATGATAGCAAACTTATATCTGCCGCTGTAAAGGATGATATCCTTCATCGACTTGCCGAGATTCTTTGGCTTTTCAAAAGACATATTGCCACCCGTACCATGCCCCCTTCTTTTTATTGGAGCCGGTCCCTGATTCTGCCTGTTATCTTCCATTATTCCACCTCCAATTCGCTCTTAGATAGCTGGGATTCAGCGATTTGCCTGTATACCTCGCAGGTCTTGAGCAGCTCCTTGTGTCTGCCCTTGCCCACGATCTCTCCTTCATCAAGTACGATAATCTGCTCAGCATCCATGATTGTGCCGACTCTCTGCGCGACGATAATCTTGGTAGCATCCTTTGCGTACTTGGCAAGCACTCTTCTGAGTTTGGCGTCAGTCTTCATATCGAGAGCTGAAAAGCTGTCATCAAAAACCATAATCTTCGGGTCATTGACAATCGCTCTCGCGATGGATAGTCGCTGCTTCTGTCCTCCAGATACATTGGATCCGCCCTGTGCTATAGGGCTGTCAAATTTCTCTTCCTTCTCTTCGATAAACTCCATCGCCTGCGCAACTTCTGCCGCCTTCTCTACCTGTGCCGCTGTGGCTTTCTCATTACCAAATCTGATATTTGAATCGATAGTGCCCGAGAAAAGGATTCCCTTCTGCGGAACAAATCCAATTTGATCTCTCAGCGAATTGATTGTGATATCTCTAATATCCCTGCCATCTAGACGAATTGCTCCTGATGTGACATCAAAGAATCTGGGTATCAGATTGACAATCGTGCTCTTGCCGGAACCGGTACTGCCGATGATTGCCGTCGTCTGCCCAGGCTCCGCAGTAAAGCTGATGCCTGACACTACATCATCCTCTGCATTTGCATATCTGAACGATACGTTATCGAACTCCAGCCTACCCTTACTCTCCCTTATATCTACAGCATCCTTTCGGTTCAGCACAGAGGACTTGGAATTTATGACCTCATCGATTCTGCCGGCCGCAACGCCTGCTCTAGGAAGGATGATAGACATAACTGTGATAATCATGAAGGCCATGACTATCATCATTGAGTATGCGAGAAACGCTGTCATGGCACCCACCTGCATATCACCTGTATTGATCCTATGGGAAGCAATCCAGATGATCGCTACCCCCAGTATATTCATAATCAGAACCATGATTGGCTGCATAAATGTCATAACTCTGTTAGTAAACAGCTGAGTTCTCTTTAGATCTACATTGGCCTTATCGAAACGTGCTTCGGCAGAACGCTCCCTGCCGAAAGCTCGTATGACCGGAATTCCGGTCAGTATAGAACGCGACACGCTATTTAGAGCATCTACCAGTTCCTGCATGATACGGAATTTGGGCAGAGCAATTATCATCAGCGTAACTACAAACACTATTACTATCGCCACGCCTACGGCGATCACGTAACTCATTTGAGCTCTTGTCTGCGCCACCTTGACTATCCCCCAGACCGCAAGCACCGGCGCGTACAGCACCATTCTCAACATAATCGTTGTCACCATCTGCACCTGCTGCACATCGTTGGTAGCTCTAGTAATCAGCGATGAAGTCCGGAAGCTGTCCATCTCGGTGTTGGAAAAGCTCATTACCTTCTTGAAAATATCATGTCTTAGTGTCTTGCCGACACCTGCTCCGACTCTCGATGCGATGTACGATGCCAGCGCAGCAGCGATCATCATGACGAGCGTCATCAACATCATCTTGAAGCCGGTCGTCCAAAGGTATGATCTCTGAATCTGATTGATATTAACTCCTGCTGACTCCGCAGCATTCGTCGCATAGGCAATGCCCATCGATTTGAGCGTCCTGTTTCCTACCGCAGAGATAGTCTCATCCATCCGTTTCTTGGAATCATTAATTTTAGCTGCATCCATCTGTCCGCTCTCGATCATCGACCGGATGACTGGACGCATATCGATGTATGTGTGTGTCTTGCCGTTCTGGTCCTTGGCCTCGAAGGATTTGATGTCCATATGCAGCAGCTTGGCAATCTCTTCTACCGACATATCGTCAATACGATCTGCAATCGCCTTCGTCCGCGGATTGGTCGTAAGCTGCTCCTTAGCTGTCTGCTTGAACTGCTTGACGGTCATGTGTCCCAGCTGATATGTGAGCACTATCGGTTTGAGCAGCTTATCGTCCAAATTCCCCAGCTTCTTGTCTCCCTTAATCTTGAGACTGTAGTTGTCGCCTGATTTTTCATACGCTCCCTGCCAGCTTTCCTTCTCGCTATCAGTCATAAATATCTGCGCTTCAATGTATTCGTCCGCAGTCATCTTGCTAGGCAGAATGTGTTCCACACCCCTGTTCTGCACACCCGTATCAATCATATCCTGCATATAGCTCGGAATCGAGATATCGCCAAACGCCTGAATTATCAGTGTAATCAGAAGCACTGTAACAGCAAGCTTATATGCCTTGAGATTCTTGATAAGCTTTCTCATCTATTTATCCTTCCTACCTTCTCTACCTACTTCTACGCATGATTCATCCAGGATCTTGTCGAGCTCCTCTTTGGCAACATCCGACAGCTCCTCGAGCAACGTCATAAGCTGTGTTGCCTTATCTTTTCCGAATTTCTCAAATACAGCATCCAGGTACTTGTCGAAGACATCCCTGTATTCCTTGGCCTTGTTAAATCCATTCTCGGTAAAAAACACCAGCGTATTCCTGCGATCATTCAGATCCACCCGCCTTTCGATGATACCGCGCTCTTCGAGGGATGCCAGCATCCTAGACACACCCGACATAGGTATATGAATGCTCCTTGCCAGCTCTGATACCTTGACGCCTTTCATGTCCGAAATCTTCAGATCAGCTATCTCACTGAAGCTCCCGCACTTGCCGGAATTCTGCCTGCCTGATTCGCATATACACAATGAATTAATAAGCATATGCTCACTTGGGCTCAGCTCCGGAACTAGTTTCCAGAATTTGACCTTACGAAAGCTGTGCATCTGCAGCAGCAATTTTGATTGATATTCCTTCACTCGATCTCCTCCACCCGTGTAAAATTATTATCCACCTTAATATTTAACACTGTTAATAATTTATAACGTAAATCATTATAGCTGTCACAAGGTACAAAGTCAATCAGAAAAGATCCACCATTTGCAAATAGAAAAGTTTAATTTACAATGATACTGTATTAATTTTCTCTATGGTTATATTAAGAAGTATATAAATTTTATATAATAACATCTCAAAGAAAATCAGAAAGGAGAAGCACTGTGATATTTAAAATATCCGGTTTATTTATAGGATTGCTCTTTGGATTTCTGCTCAAAAGAGGGCGCTTCTGTCCGACAGGAACTATACGAGATATTTACCTTGAAAAGAAATACTATAACGCTGTGCTAATCCTCGCAGTCATCGCAACCGAAGGTGTCTTATATCATCTGCTGGTTGGAAGCGGTGTAATTACAACGCCATTTTTCGGTTGTTACTCATTAATCGCAGTGCCAATAGGAGGCTTCATCTTTGGAATCGGTGCCGTGATGACGAACGGCTGCATCACAAGCACTCTCGTAAAGGTTGGTGATGGGCGAATAATCGGAATACTGTCTCTCATCGTATTTGCAATAACTGAGTTTTTTACAAATAAATGGGTTTTCAAACCATTTACTCAGAAGCTGATGGGATTCAAAGAAGTGTACGATATCGATCTCTTCGATATGCCAATCTCCCCTCTGATTGTTTTCGTGCCGCTTGTCGTCGTGCTCTATGTCGTCATGATCAGGCACTACAGAAGCCACAAGCCCAAATACAAGCTGCCACAGAGGTACGCGGGATTGCGTCATGTTTTCTGCGAGAAGATTTGGAGCCGCGAAGTTACCGTTGTGCTCATCGGAATTGTAATGGGAACCGCGTTTTATTTCAGCAACCTCACCGACAGAAATGGCGGAATCTCTATTTCAGATCCTGTTCTGTCGTGGTTCAACATGATTACGCACACGCATTCCGAGCCAATCGGATGAGTGGTTTATAACAGAACCGACGGTGTCGGTTGGGATAACCTGGTGATTATCGGAATCATCCTCGGGTCGTTTACTACTGCATTTATTAACAAAGAGTTTTCGATAGTTAAGACAAATAAAAAAATCGTTATTCGCACCATTATCGGAAGCATGCTCATGGGTGTCGGAGCTGTCTGGGCTAAGGGTTGCCTTATAGGAAACGGTCTGGTGGCAACCTCGCAGCTGGCAACCCGGGCTTGGCTCGCTCTTCTATTCATCACGCTCGGCATATGGTTCGGAGCATGGCTCTTGTACGTACGAGGATCTCAAACCACAAGAAGCTAATAACAACTACTTGAGTTGATATAGATATTTATTTACCAAGATTTTTTAGGAGGAACAATAATGGAAAATATTAAACTGGATACTAAGGGTATGGATTGCCCTCTTCCGCTCATGGAGCTTAAGAAGGCTCTTGGAGAAGCCGAATATGGACAGATTATCGAGGTTGAATTTACTTGTCCTGATGCTGTGGTAAATCTGCCAAGCTATTGCGAAGAGCATAACCACAAAGTACTCGAGTTCGACAAACAGGATAACAAGGCTTGGAAGATTACGGTAGAAAAGTAGCTGTTGTCGCCGTGATGGTTAGCTTCATTCTACGCCTAACCTGCAGGAGATTGCCAAGGATAGGCTGGTCATCATGCGTGACAGTTAGATTCATTCTACGCCTAACCCTGATTAGCTTCTTCGACGTCTTTATATTCGTCCGAAACGATTACCTTACCCTTCCAGACCTTTAATCCGTCAAACTCATACACGTGAGTATATCCCTGTTTGACCATGCGCTTAGCAACTCTCTTGCTGAGACCGCCATAATCACAGTACAGGAGTATCGGTTGGTCCTTGTCAGGAAGCTCTTTGACCTCTCCCTTATCGAAATCCTCATACCAGATGGGAATCGACTTTGGAATATGACCCATTCCCCAAGCAACTTCGCCTCTTACATCGACAATCTTTGCATTGTTTTTATCTGCATTTTCGATAAATTCAGCAGCTTCCTTACCTGAAATATGCGTATATCCGTCTTTATTCTTCTTGTCATTTCCGTCCTTCTTGGAACAGCCTGCCAGCAGTGCTATGCTTATTGCCAGAATCATTATAGTCGGTAATATCTTTCTCTTCATCTTTTCACCTATTCCAAATGAATCATGAAAGCGCTTTGATTATATCAACCAGGCTCTCTGCGAACACCAACTTACTCGAATCTTCGCTCGGCAGGAAGCCTGCCGCTACCATCTCGCTTATTAGATTTCTGAGCGGTTCATAAAATCCGTCGATATTATAAACGATGCAAGGTTTATCCACTCTGTTGAGCCTGCGTAGAGAGATAATCTCCGATATCTCCTCAAGAGTCCCCGGGCCACCCGGCAGCGCGATAAACGCATCTCCCAGGTTAATCATACGAGTTTTTCGTTCCGGCATAGATTTTACAACCTCCAGAATATAGAGGCCATCATGCCCCTTCTCCTGCTCCATTAGGAAGTCGGGAATAATGCCATAGACCTTGGCTCCTCCTTTGAGAACTGTATTTGCAACAGTCCCCATCAAACCGACGTTGCCACCGCCGTATACAAGGCTGTGCCCGTTTACTGCAATCCAGTGTCCAAGCTCAATAGCTCTATCTTTATAAACGGATTTCTCACCAAAGCGAGATCCGCAATAAACCGTTATATTCATGTCTTTATTCTCCTTTACCGTATTGTATAATTTTAGTACCCTCGTCACCATCGGTCAATGATGTTTTTTATTTATATTTTTGTTAGTACACAATCGATTTTAAAAAAATTATAATTATAATTCCATCACTCAGATGATATACTGAATCCATACAAAATGTGTATAGTATAATATATTTTAGCTATTTCTAACAATAAACGAGGAGTATTGAAAAATATATGAATAAAAAATTACAAAATTACAAATTTGTTGCAATAACAGCAGTGATTCTTACACTCATACTATCATTTACAGGATGCAGCAAGGGCGATTCTAATCCAAAAGACAGCGGTTCAGATGCTAATCTCAGGAAGTTCAAAACTACTACACTCAGCGGAGAGAAATTCACACAGGATGACCTAAAGAGTTATGACATGACAGTAGTCAACGCATGGTCTACAACCTGCGGATACTGCATTGAGGAAATGCCTGCGCTGGAGAAGCTCAAGAGCCGACTGCCTGCCAATGTCCAATTCGTAACCGTCTGCATAGACGGCGCAGTTTCTGCCGATACGGCGAAGGATATCGTAGCTCAGAAGGGCTTGACTGCAAAAGTGCTGGTCAACAGCGATTCTATAAACAAAAGCCTGTTGAAATACGTAAGCGGAACGCCTTCGACCTTCTTCTTTGACAAGGACGGTAAACTTGTCGGAAAACCTAAGGTAGGGACATTCAAGGCAAAGGACGACAACGAGATGGCTGAACTCTACATGAATGAAGTGAAAGCTCATCTCAAGAAGATTAATAAGTAAAGAACGCATATCAGCAGCTACAGATTGGAAATTCAAATGGTTAAGAGATACAGGAGATTGGTACCGGTCGCACTGATTGCGGCTGGTATCGTTATGTTAATAGTTGGAATCGGCAGAGACGAGGTTGTCAGTGTTGTGGGCAAGGCTGCAACCGTCTGCCTTGAATGCATCGGCATCGGTTAGGGGGGCGTGATAATGAAGACTAACAATATACGACGCCACCTCGTACAGCTGGTGTCGACTTTTATTACCAACCCGCATGTCACAAACTATGCAGGCGGCACGATATACAAGGGACAGTCCAAGCAACTCTGCACACCGGGACTCAACTGCTACTCATGCCCTGCGGCGGGGACAGCATGTCCTATCGGAGCGTTACAGGCTGTTGAAAACAGCAATAGATATCACATCTCGTACTACGTTATGGGATTTCTGCTCATCACAGGTGCATTTCTAGGCAGATTTGTATGCGGCTTTCTGTGTCCGTTCGGATTCTTTCAGGATCTGTTGCACAAGCTTCCTGTTCGCAAACGGAGCATACCCCGCAGGCCGGACAAAATACTTCGCTACACAAAATACCTGATACTCGCCGTATTCGTAATCGCGCTTCCAACAGCATTGATAAATGAGTTCGGAATCTCCGAGCCCTATTTCTGCAAGCTCATCTGTCCTGCTGGAACGATAGAAGCAGGCCTGCCGTTGGTTATCAAAAACGAATCTCTGCGTGCCGTGATTGGCATACTTTTCGACTGGAAGGTTATCCTGCTGGCGATCACAGTTATCCTATCCACTATAATTTATCGGCCTTTTTGTAAATACGTCTGCCCTCTCGGCGCTGTCTACTCGCTGTTCAACCGCTTCAGCGTGCTGCAGCTGGAGGTCGACGACAACAGCTGTATCAACTGCATGAAGTGCGAGACCAACTGCGATATGCAGGTCAATGTACCGGATAACATCAACAGCACAGAGTGCATCCGCTGCGGCAAGTGCAGGAGCATCTGCCCTACGGGCGCCATTAACTGGACTGTGAGCGGCAAAATCATCTTACATACAGGTGATGCTCCTCGAAATCAACCCCCTCATGCTTAAGCAGATATATCTTGCGATCCATACCACCTGCATACCCGGTTAGATTGCCATCCTTTCCAACTACACGGTGACAAGGGACCAAGATAGAAAATTCGTTACTCCCTACAGCTCCGCCAACTGCTTGAGCTGACATGCGTTCCTTACCCAGACGGTGAGCAACATCCTTCGCTATATCACCGTAGGTCGTAAGTTCTCCATACGGAATCTCGAGCATTATCTGCGATACGGTCTGCCTGAATTTCGAGCCATGCAGCTGAAGCGGCGGCATACAATCAGGTATTTTACCGTCAAAATACTTATCTAGCCACGCTGCAGTCTGCTCTATTACGTCAGGACAATCATCCCTACCTACCGTCATGATATCATCGCCTTTCTCAGTCACGACGTCTATATACTCGGCTGCTTCAGCCTTATCCGACCAAATACCGTGAAGCCTCGAGTCGTCTGCGCAAAGATACAGCGATCCCATCGGCGAATCATATACGTATGAAAATATGCGCATTCTCATGCACCTCCTATCCCCGCTATCCCGGATTCATCTCCACCTATCATATCATAGATATGTGTCGGAGGCTCTACCTCTTAATATCGGAAAAGTGTAATAAACGGTTGAATTATGCCGTTTATTTGATTTAGAATAATCAGATAGGCAACAAAATATATAATTTACGAAATGAGGATTTGTATGGGAGAAAACAAGCTTCAATACGGGCTGAGAGTACTAAAGAAAGCGAGCTTCAAGAAATTCATCGACTGCGTCAACGAGGCGCACCGCATCTCGGGCAAGAGCAAGCTCGGCTGCGCAACTGAAATCATTCACTGTATGAGAAAATTTGACGCCGGTTATTACGATTACGTCATCTTCCAGTTTTGGGACAAGACGGACGCACAGCGCGATACGTATCTGACGAGATTCAGGAGCAAGAAGCTCGTGTCACAGCTCAATGACCCGGCTTATGCTCATTTCTTCGACAACAAGGATGAATTCAACGAGAAGTTCAAGGATTATATCGGCCGTGATTTTATAGAGCTGGAGACAGCCACTAAAGATGAGGTCGAGACTTACTTCAACAGTAAGGACAAGGTTTTCTGCAAGATGAAGGATCTCGAGTGCGGTATCGGCTGTGAAAGACTGGTTACTTCTGATTTCGCGAACTTCGAGGAGTTCTATAAGTACATCAATGAGAAAGGCTTTGGCACTCTCGAAGGTGTGATCGAAAATCACCCTGCCCTCAACAAGGTGTATTCGGGCAGCGCCAACACAATGCGTATGATTACCATGATTGGAGATGATGGACAGCCTAACCTGATATACGCAGTTCAAAAATTTGGAATCAACGGCAGAGTTGTAGATAACTACGGCGTTCACGGCCCTGTTGATCTGGAAACAGGTGAATTCCTCTTCCCTGCACACTCCGGTGACACCAAGGCCGAAGGACTTTACACTGAGCACCCTAACTCACACGAGAAGCTCGTCGGCTTCAAAACTCCGCTGTTTAAGGAAGCCAAGGAAATGATTCTCAAAGCTTCACTCGAAGTGCCACAGATTAGATACGTTGGCTGGGATGTTGCTGTAACTCCTAATGGACCGGCAATTATCGAGGGTAACGTTTACTGTGCACATGATTTCTGGCAGCTGCCCGGTCAGACACCTGACGGCATCGGAATCATCCCAACGATTAAGAAAATCGTGCCAAGCTTCCAGTATTAATACGGTAAATATAATGCGCATCACATAAATTTACCGAGATTAACAACCAACACGTTGTCCTATAAGCCTAACCTTATAACTAAACATAAACAGGTCGGATACTCTGTTAAGCTTCCGACCTGTTTTATTATGGATATATGATTCTCTGCATTGAGTTTAATTTGTTGCTTCATCAACCATCAACCGGGTTACGTTGTTCGGTTTATTCTAACTTCACGCTCCACTGTCCTACACTGTCGCCATGCGCGTCTTACGAGCCTTGAGTACTGCCTTACGTAGCCTCAGTACTACATAGCTGCCGTATATAGCCGTGTAAACTATTATGCCGGTGAGGTGTGATCTCACATCTGCCGAGTACAGCACCATTACGTGCACATATATACCAATAAAGAATGGATATGCAAGGCGTTGAACATTCTTCCACGTCTTACCGCTCATTCTACGGCGAACCGACTTGAATGAGGTGATAAAGAGCGGAATCAGCATCGCCAGAAGGCACAACGTGATAATCGAAGCTATAATCTGTCTGGTAGGCATTGCCTTTGGATTTGTGAACAATATCGGGAAATACTGCACACCGAACACCACGTTGTGGCTCAACACGATCAAGCTGCCCATGATAGAGATTTCACCACGAACGCCCATCAGCTTGCGCGAGAGCTTGTTGTGCTTGGTGATGGTTCCGAGGAACATGACAACCATGAATGTCGCTGTCGAAAATATTCCTCTCGAAAATATATTCATGAAATATTCGTTAAACCACGTTGGGAAACTCTTGTCGTACCCCATATTGAAGTACAGCACAACCGCTCCGCACCATATGTATATGCCCAGATAAAAAGCCCCTGGGTGTTTCTTAATTGCATCTGCTGTCAAGATATAAAATATGACAGTTACTGCGATTCCAATTATTAAGTTCACGATACCGTCCTTTCCGTCTCAGCTCCAGTTGAGTTTTCTGCAGTTTCGTTGCTCTCTGCCGGCTTCTGTACGTCTTCTTTTTTATTATCATTTCCGCTCTCTGATGGCTCTACACTTGCAGGCCTTGAGATTGCGGCTACTCCTGCACTTCTTGCGCTTGCTGTTCCGCTTGTAACAGCTTCTGTTGTTGCACTTGCCACGGGTGTTTTAACGTTAACCATTACCGGTGTCTTAGTCTTCTTGTCGATTCCATCTACTGAGAACTCTAGTACTGCTCTTGTATATCCCTTCTTTGATAAATCTGGCTTCTGTACGAGAGTTACCTTCACAGATCCATCTGTAGGAATGTTGCTGAACTTTGCCTTATAATCCTCGAGTGTTGGCTCCTTGCCATCCACTTCGATTGGCTGTGTATTCACTCTCTGAGGTGTAAATGCTACTCCGCCATCCTCGTCATCATCCGCGATTCCGTCGCGGTCCTTATCTCTGTAGATCCAATATTTATACTTTCTAACCAGTAGCTTACCGTTCTTCTTGGCTTTGAACTTAAGGGTTACAGTTCTGAACATACCACCGTCACCGTCCCAGTTGTCATCATCAACGACCGGTGTTCCTGTGATGTTTGTGCCATCAAAGCTTAGTCCCTTAGGCAGTCCCTCGATGGTTGTCTGCATCTCGGCGTCCTTGTCCAGACTCTTAACCGTCGCAGGCTTAATAGGCATACGCTCAGTCCACTTTGGTCTACCTGGCTCATCAAGTGATGTCTCGATTACCTTGCTGTCTACCTCTACCTCTGGAAGCTCCTCTTCTGTATCAGAAACTGGATTCTTAACGTTAACCATCACGATTGCTTTGCTCTTCTTGTCGATGCCATCTACGGAGAACTCGAGTACTGCCTTGGTCATACCAACCTTTGAAAGGTCAGGCTTCTGAACGAGCTTCACCTTTACAGAGCCATCTGCAGGAATGTTGCTGAACTTAGCCTTGTAGTCCTCTAGAGTTGGTGCTTTGCCATCTACTTCAATTGGCTTTGTGTTAATTCTCTGTGGTGTAAATGCTACTCCGCCGTCTTCATCATCATCTGCTATTCCATCGTGGTCTTTATCTCTATAAACCCAGTATTTGTATTTTCTAACTAGTAGCTTACCATTCTTCTTGGCCTTGAACTTCAAGGTTACAGTTCTGAACATACCACCGTCACCGTCCCAGTTGTCATCATCAACGACCGGTGTTCCTGTGATGTTTGTGCCATCAAAGCTTAGTCCCTTAGGCAGTCCCTCGATGGTTGTCTGCATCTCGGCGTCCTTGTCCAGACTCTTAACCGTCGCAGGCTTAATAGGCATACGCTCAGTCCACTTTGGTCTACCTGGCTCATCAAGTGATGTCTCGATTACCTTGCTGTCTACCTCTACCTCTGGAAGTGCTGGTTCTTCACCGCCACCTCCGCCACTACCATTATCATCAACAATCTCTTTATCCGCTTCTGTACCTGACAACTGAAATTCTACATGGATTATCTTAGGTGTATTAGGGTTCTCATCTTTATTAAGGGTATATTTTACCTTCTTATTTACAGGTTTCTTATCTGATGTATACTCATAGCGATGACCACTCTTTGAAACAACACGAAGCTTAACTGTTTCAAATTCGAATGATAAAGGCGCATCAACAACCTGTTGGTTATCAATTTTACGGTTATCAGTAGGATCCTTTTTAATATTCTTCACCTTGTACCACTTCGAACCATCCTTACTGTATTCAAGTCCAACGATGTAATCCTTGCTGTAACGTCCAACGAGGATTCTAAAGTTGTCGTACGAGAGCGACTGCTTGTGAATAACCTTTGCCTTTATTATTTTCTTATCACCATAAGATTTTAGGTCGTTTCCATTTTCAATAGCTTTGCCATCCTCATCTGTGATGCTGAGTCCATTGGCTGCAAAATCTTTCCACTCTGCTTCCCTAACAGAGCCATCTTTCTTAACAATCTTAACCTTAAGTTCCGAGAAGTCAACGGAATCACCCCTATTAACTTCTACTGTCTTAGTCTTTGGCTCAATAATTGAAATATCCTTTACATCAGAGTTAGTCTTATAATCGCTAGCCGACTTATTCGTAGCTTCCTTTGTCGCCGCCGAAATTCCGCTCGCACTTATCGTAGCTCCGCTCACGCTATCGAACATCTTCTTGCCCTCGTAACGGTCGCTCATGTAAGCCTTTACAGTTCTTGACATGAGAGTGAGGTCCGATTCAGTATTCTTTCCTGATAGGCCATTGAGCATGCTCACATACTTGTCGCCAAATAGCTCCTTGACCTTCACCTTTGGATCGCTACTCTTTCTGATTGCTTCAAAATACTCACGGTATAGTCCCATCTTCGCGATGTTCCAACGACCTTCCTTACCCTGTAGGAAAGGTAGCACTTTCTCCGCCTTGCTTCTAAATGGTCCCATATCGTCGCGATAATCATCGCCTATTCCGACTCTGAGGCTAGATATCTCGCCATTCTTTACCGTAATATAAGTCTTAATTCCGCCCGGATTAAGGTATCCGATACCAATTCCAGTGTATTCTCCATCCTTGAGTTTATCTCCCGGATAGTGCTTACGAAGAGCTGCATCAACGTATTTTGGCTCTCCCGTCTCAGGGTTAACCGATGGGTTTGTATCATCTGTGTTTGGCTTTTTGTCACCTGTGCTAGGCTTGCTAGTATTGGTGACGTTAGTCTTGCCAGCACCTGCAAGTGCATTTCTCACCGCATCGATGATTCCACGGCTGGAATATGTAGCTCCAGAGACTGTGTCTACACTCTTGCCTGGACGTCCTAGCAGTCTACCGATAACAGCCTTTGCACGATTAAAGAATGGTGCATCGTCACTGTGTGAAAGTATCTCGACATTGGTAATATTACCACCAGAAACAGTTACACGAACTCTAATTGGTCCATTGAAACCCTGACCTGATCCAATATATACACCATCTTTTAGGTTAGCACTTCCGATTGCAAAAGATCCTGCTACATTACCTTTTCTTCCCTTAGCGGATTTAGCGTCTTTCTTGACTGGCGTTACCTTAGCCTGCTGCTTCGATCCAGCCTTGCGCAGAGCATCAGCAACCGCCTTCTTGATTGCATTTGAAGAAATAGTCGCACCTGAAATAGAGTCGACATTAACATTGCCACTTCTCAGAATATTTCCTATTACAGCAGAAGCTCTGTTGAAATACTCAGGAGTCTCTGTGTGAGATACAACTTTGATATCTGTCAGCTTTCCATCCTTGATGGTGATGCGGACAGTAAGGGGTCCGCCGTAACCGGTTGCAGTACCCTCGTATTCTCCATCTTTAAGGTCTTCTGTGGAAACTTCAGAGCCTATAGCTTGAGCTTCTTTGGCCTGCTGCTTGGCAATGGAGTTATGCTTATCTATGACCTGTGCGGCCGAGTACGCCATGGCTGCTGTCACAGCCGCCGCGACAATGAAAGCAAGAACTCCCTTAATACCGGATGTTTTCATCATTTCTCCTTCTCCTTCAATATCCTTAAATTAGTGTGTTAAAATAAATTTTATGTAAGCTAGAGAGATTTTACAAAAGTTAGTTTATTCAAACTAACTGCATATTATTGTACGGGATTCTTTGTAGATGTGCAATGACTTTTGAAGTAATATTTTACTTTTTTGGTAAAGTTTATATTATGTCTGGGAAGTACTATATTGTAATATCGTGAAGTGAAGCTTTTGAGTTAGACGAATTTAATGTACAATCCTCTTATGGTAAAAAATATAGGTATATAACTTATATCTGCTATATTTATTAAGCAAGGTCACACATGACGCACGATATCCGAGGATTGGGAAATGTGACCAATTTGTGCTGATATTTAGAGGTGAGTCACCTCATGCCTGTCGAAGCTGTAGTGATATAGATACAGAACCACAGCGCATAACAAGAATATAGATCAGAGATGGAGTTGAATGCCTCAGAAGAATCCGGGAGAAAGGAACAAATCCAATCACCATTCTCGATGATTGGATTATACGTGTTATATGATTAAAACTCGTTTGCTATTACTGCTGCAAGGAGCAAAGCGTTTCATCGCCATGCAAGTGCTATGGCAGTGGATTTCACTGCTGGCTCAAATCGTTCTATCTTATATCGCTGCCCGCATTCTTGCCGGTAGTTTTCACGTCGACTCTGATTTCAGATTGTTAATCGCAGTTCCAATCTGTATAGCTATTCGCTATATCTGTGATATCGGGTATACAAAAGCCAGCTTTCTCGCATCATCAGGCATCAAACAGGTGCTGCGGACTAGGATCTACGAGAAGATGATTCGTCTGGGAGCGTCATACCGCGAACAGATCAGCACCGCCGAGGTTGTACAAATGCAGGGGGAAGGGGTCGAGCAGCTCGAAACGTATTTCGGTCGTTACCTCAGTCAACTGTTCTACTCGGTGCTCGCTCCTCTAACTCTGTTCTGCGCCATCATCAGCTTCAATATGCGCGCTGCAATAATTTTACTGGCTATTGTTCCACTTATTCCCGTAGTTATGGGACTAGTCATGTCGGTAGCTAAACAGATACTCGGGCACTATTTTGAAATATATTACGGGCTCGGAGACCATTTCCTTGAACGCCTCTCCGGCATGACTACTCTTAAGATATATCAGGTCGACCAGGCAGCTGCTGACGACATGGATCGTGAGGCTGAACAGTTCCGACGTGTCACCATGAAGGTTCTCTCTATGCAGCTCAACAGCACTGTTATCATGGATCTGGTCGCATACGGCGGTGCAGCTGTCGGCATCATCACTGCCCTTCTTCAATACAGAGTCGGTGCGATTTCTCTTACCGGTATGTTTCTCACTATATTGTTAGCCGCTGAATTCTTCCTGCCTATGCGGCTTCTCGGCAGCTTCTTTCATATCGGTCTGAATGGCATCAAGGCGAGCGACAGAATATTTGCATTTCTCGATCTCCCTGAGCCGGACTCCGACGGGCAAACGCTCGCAAACGGGCCACTGCATATCTCCGTCAAGGATCTGGTTTTTGGATATACAGATGACTGCACGGTTCTTGAGGATATCAGTCTTTATATTCCATCCGGTTCATTTGTGTCCATAGTTGGCGTCTCCGGCTCCGGCAAATCCACCATCGCATCCATCCTCATAGGCAGACACAGAAGGTATTCCGGCAGCGTTGCTGTGAACGGAATAGATTTACAGGAGCTATGCGAGGCAACACTGATGGAGCATATCACATATATCGGTACCCACAGCTGGATTTTTAAAGGCACTGTACGAGAACACCTGCTTGAGGGCAACCGCGACGCCTCCGACGTAGATATGCTTCGTGCACTGCGTCAGGTCAACCTGCTGGATTTCATAGAATCAGAAAATGGGCTGGACACCGAGTTAACTGCTGACGGCGCTAACCTCTCCGGCGGGCAGCGCCAGTGACTGGCGCTTGCACGGGCACTACTGCACGACACGCCTGTCTATATATTTGACGAAGCCACATCTAACATTGATGCCGAGAGCGAACAGATGATACTCGATGTCATTCACGAGTTGGCTCACACCAAGTCTGTCCTGATGATTTCGCACAGGCTCGCAAATATCACAACCAGCGACAAGATTTACATGCTCGAGCATGGCCGTATCGTTGAATCAGGCACGCATCGCGAGCTGCTTGGTAATAGCGGTCCATATGCCAAGCTATATAGCGAACAGGCAGCACTTGAATCGTATGTAAGCAGCGGATCCGCAAGCAGCAAGCGAAGCGACTCGCTAACTGAACCGAAAGCTTACAATAACGGCGACAAATATACCGGTCTGTACAACGGCAATAATCCGGACGATAAGCGCTTTAAGCATATGAATACAGGGACTCTCAATGAACCTACAGACGTAACCGCACACATCTCCAAGGTGCTTGCTCCTAGAAGAAGCGGCTTCCGGATAATGTCTGAACTCATCGGCCTCATCCGCCCTCTACGAGGCGTCATGCTTCTTGGTATAACGCTGGGGGGGGTGCTTGGCTTCCTCTGCGCGATATTCCTGACCGTAATCGCAGGCTATGCGCTATCCAAGGGAATTCCACGCACACTGCTAATCTGCCTGATGACAATTGCACTGTTACGCGGCATCCTGCACTACGGTGAGCAGTACTGCAACCACTACATAGCGTTTCGGATACTGGCACTGATCAGGCATCAGACCTTTGCAGCTCTGAGACGCCTTTGCCCTGCCAAGCTCGAGGGACGTGACAAGGGAGATCTCCTGCAAATCACCACCTCGGAAATCGAACTACTCGAGGTATTCTTCGCACACACTATCCCCCCTATTGTCATCGCCTTCATTACTTCGCTGTTTATGATTATATTTATCGGCAGGCTGAACTTAGCCGCAGGACTGGTTGCGCTCATCTCATATCTGACAATAGGTGTGTTTATCCCGATCTGGAACGGCAGACGAAGCGGACACAGCGGAGCGACGTACAGGAGAGAGATGGGACTTTTGAACGATTTTGCACTCGGTAATCTCTACGGACTGGATGAGACTATTCAGTACGGTATGGGAGCTGTCCGCCTCAGCGAGATGAATCAGCGTTCCGGACACCTTTCAAGATTGCAATTGATGCTCAGCAAATACGAGGGATCACAACGCGGGTTCACTAATCTGATGATTCAAGCATTATCTTGGACGATGCTGCTCATGATGATGAATTTCGGCAATTCCGGAAGTGCGACTCGCACCGAAATGATACTTTGCACGCTTGCCATGATGGCTTCGTTCGGACCGGTCGTAGCACTGTCATCACTATCAAACAATCTGAACCAGACTCCGGCATGCGGAGACAGAGTTCTGTCACTGCTGGAAGAAATACCGGAGGTCGAAGAAGTCTCCGGTTGCGAATCTATGGTGTACGAGGACGCAGCCGTAGAAGATGTGACCTTCGCATACGGTAAGACTGTCGTGCTGGAAGGAATCTCGCTGAAAATCGCACCTAACAGTTTAACCGGCATCGGTGGTGCAAGCGGAATCGGCAAGTCGACTCTGCTCAAATTGATAATGCGTTTCTGGGATGTGCAGTCGGAACGCGTAATTATAAACGGGAGAAATATCCGAAGCATCAACACAAGCGATCTCAGGACTGCAGAGAACTACCTGACGCAGGATACAGTCATATTCCACGATACTCTGGCTACAAATATCTCTATCGGCAAGTTAAGTGCCACTCAGGACGAGATAGAAACCGCAGCCAAGAAGGCTGGAATCCACGATTTCATCATGACGCTGCCACAAGGCTATAGAACTAAGGCCGGCGAACTCGGTGACACCCTGTCCGGCGGTGAGAAGCAACGCATCGGGCTGGCGAGAGCATTCCTACACGACGCTCCGCTTATGCTACTTGATGAACCGACTAGCAATCTGGATGCGCTCAACGAAGCACTGATACTCAAATCTATTGCCGAAAGCCGAGCGAACAAGACAGTTGTGATCGTCTCACATAGGCCGTCGACAATGTCCATTGCCGATGAAGTTGTGGAGCTCAGGAGTGAGCGGATCTCGTAAGCTGAAAGGTGCAATCTTGATGTATGCATATACATTCTCAACGATTCCTTACTTACTATAGATATTTAAAGCAACATGATGCGCCCATTCTTACCGCCATTCTTACTGCGAAAATGTCCGGAGAGACTCTTGATCTTGATAGAATAAATAGCAAAAAAAGGGCAGGTCATCTCACAGCCTGCTCCTTTATACTCTTCCCATATAATTGTATGAACCATTTCCAACAGTCTTCTCGTCGTCACAACATCAATAAATTCCCATAATAATTTCGCATAATCATATAATCATAATATCACACAATACTGTTTCAGATGCTAGATCAGTGCATCTACGAAATACCCATACATGCATACTCTGTCGTAACAAATCTCTTGCCAAGGTTCCTTGAACGTGCCGTCTTCACTGATGAAGAAGCCCGGATCCATGAATCTGGGGATGATGAACTCAGATGTCTTCTGATCCCAGTTGTTGCCATGGCTAAAATCTATGCCGTGTCCGGTATTCTTGGTCATGATTGCCTCGAGCAGCGGTGCCGAGACTGATGTAACCGGCACTACCATGTCCGCCTTATCCAAAAGACCTCTCTTCTTATCGCTGGTATAAATCGCGAAGTTGTTGACCGGACCCGGTGCAACGCATACTACACGACGGATATCGTTGATATTCACCTCGTGCTTCATACCGATAATCATGTCGTTCCTGAGCTTGATCTGCTTTTCCTTAAGCGATTGCGCTATAGTTACGACGTGGTCACCTATGTGGTCACCTATATTGTTAGGAAAATCGCTCGTCAACCTGTGCGCTGCGAATGCAATCAAAAGCGACTTGGTCTCCCTGATGTTGTGCCCCTCATAGTACGGATTGACATCCAGCGTGATATCAACACTTTTCTTAGAAGTGTCCAGGCTATAAAAAGTCAGTGTATAGCTGCTGTTCGAGTTGGTATATCCGGTAACATGTATATGTCTGAGATCATCAAACTTGATGTTGAGCACCCCCTTGGTTTTATGCTCATAGCTGAAGCTGTCGTGGCGAACTGTCAGGGAATACTTTACGTTCTCAAATGTCAGGTTCTGAGTGTCAAAGATTGTCTTCATTGTTGCTCCTTGTAAATTGTATATTGAACTCATAGGGAAGTTCACAATATTTTCCTTTCTTTTTCCTTTCCTCGAATTTCTCTATATGCTTCATATACTTCCATGCAGATGCTGTGGATTAGTATCAGCTCTTACAGCAGAACCCTATTGCTGACTGTTTGTTTAAAAGGCTCTAACCACAGCTCTATATCTAAGTGTTAATGAGTTGATAATGCATGACGTTTTATACTAAGCACAGCAAATCGTTCGTCTCACAGAAATGATATCGACTGACATTTTAAGGCCAGCCTTGCTTGTTTGTTGTGTCATGTCGTTATTCTATTCTCAAGACTCACAGTGATTTTTCTTCAAAAATCACTTGACTTCACATAGTTAATCTTGCGAAGGCTTTTATTAATACACCGTCCGTTCTATTGTAATGTTATACGTTGAATTCGTCCACATGTTCTCGAAAAAAGTTGAAATATGTCCATGTATTGGTAAACCCTGTCCACTTTGGGAGATTAGACTTTCCCTTTCTCCCATATTTCTCGGGAATTTATACATTCATATATTTAGTGTATTCTAAACAATTCGTTGTTAGAGTGATGACTCTAAACTGAAGCCAGTATATGCGCCTTGGAAAATCGGTACAAAAATGTACAAAGAAAAGTCTAGTTAGTGAATGCTCACTATTAAACCGTAGTTAGTTTTCATTTTGGCACCTCTCTATTCATATTTACATTTCAATATGCTTCTATTAAACCCAGAGCTAGACATCAGAAATGAAATGTATAAGCCTCATTTACATTTCAATAAACAACTGATGATTCCTGCCTGAATCGCTCAAATATTCCACCTAAACTCAACAAGTTATACAAGTTTCATGCACGATATTTTCACCATATATCTGATACAGAAAATCAATTTCATTTTTATTCAAAACTACTGTCACTAATCCATATGGCAATAAAGTATCTTCATCTATGTAAAAACCGTTTTGTATTTTATGAGTCTCATCTAATTGAGATAAACCGGCTAAAATACCTTTATAGCCACCCAAAAAAATCATATTTTCATCGCTTTTCAAACGCTCTTCAAGGTTACTTTTTACTTCTCTCAATTTGTCTATATAATCTTCACTTCCATTTTTCTGTTTTTTTATTTTTCCGTTTTTTATCCATGACTCAATTTCTTCTATCCTATATTCAGTTTCTGTTACGTAATTCCTCAATTTCTTTTTAGTAACATCAAAACTTTCATTTAATCTTCTAATAAAGAATTTTTTCGATATTTCCGGTGACTTGAATAAGATTTCATTTTCAAAGTTTGTATTTCTTTCCAACATCTCAATCGCTATGCCTGCAAAAAAAGGGGTGAATTTCGGAGTCTTATATACACTCTCTTGCTTTTTATTATCGGCTTTTTCTTTTGTTTCTTGATATAAATACTGAAATTTGTATAAATTTCTTAGTCTTATATGTGAATTATCAATTCTAGCATCTTTAAATAAAATACAACTCCTGATGATATCTTCTTCCCCCTCTTTTTTATTCCCTAACAATGCTCCTTTTAACGAAGATGCCGGAATATAGTACTCTTTTGCATATGAGAAAGCCCTTTCACACAACAAGTTTCTATCTTCATAACTATAAAAAGGATATATAATATTTATCTTTTCTTTCTTTTCCGTTTCCAAATTCACCATATCATCCTCTGAAATCCCTTTGAAGTCGACATTTTTATATAATGCTTTTTCCATTCGGGGAGACAAAATTACAGGAGAAATAGTTTTAAATTTAAGTTTCATCATGTACCTCCAATTTTACGAAATAAGAATTACCAAAAATAATTGTATCCTTATACATAGGATTATATTTACTATTATCAATACTTTTTCCTATTTTATGCGGATCAATTATATTTTCTCTTAGTTTGATAACACTCCCGGCAGTTATGAAACTTATTACTTTAGAAATTTCATTTTCTATCTCAAAAGGTTTTCTGTCAGATGTATATATATCCAACACAGAATTTTTTACATCTATATTGTCAAAATTCGGTAATAATGCTCCCATATTCAAATATCTCACACCGGCAGATGGCTGTTCTCTATCTTCACTGTCATTGAACTCTTCAATTTTGTAAATTCGATATTCATTATATCCGGAACTCGCTTTTCCTCCTAAAAAACATGGGATCTCAGATTCATTAAGACTATTTTTCATTTTTTCTAAACACTTTGAAAGGCAGCTGTCTTTTTCTACTCTTACAAAAAAACTGAAATCTTTTTGAATCTCTTCTGCTTTATTTACAAAAGATAGAATTGGTAGAGAATATGCGACATTCGGCATTCCGGGTAGTTCGTTTATTTGATCTTCCAATCGAAATTTTTGAATAAAAGTTTTTGTTTTCTTTATATGCTCAAATTTTGCCAGGTCTTCCACATTAACAATCCTTTCTTTTTTTATCAGTTCAAAAAGATTTTTCAATTCATCCTTATCAATAAAATCCATGCTTTTAATAGTTGCATAGATATTTTTTGTAGATAAATTATTTATGCAGACGGCCACTTCCTTAAATTCGTTTTCTATCTGTTTGATTTGTGATTTCAATTCATTTATTTCTTTCTTTTTCTGGCTGTTTTTTTCGATTAATCCCTCAATGATTGATTCACTTTCTTTTTTTAAATCAATTTGCTTTTTTTCTAACTTCTCGATTTCTTCCCGATTTTCACCCAATCTTTTTTGCAATTTTTGCATAATATACTCTTTTGGAGTAGGATAGTAGCCGGTAGGAACCATACTTGAAATCATACATTTTTGCTCATGTTCTCTCACTCCTTTTACAAAGTGACTTATCTCATCTTCCGAACAATACCTCTTTGAATAATTGATCAAAAACCCGAAAAGCCTTTGAGAGTCAGGCAAAGTGGTCATTTCACCTATTTTTTCAAGTTTTACTTCGTACATGATCATCCTCTCCTCCTTATTGCAAAATTTTCACTTCTATCTGTCCGTATCCCCTGGACTTGGAATTCCCAATTCCATAGAATCCTCCGTTAAATGCCATCAAAGCTTCTTTAAGTTCTTTTTTTATTTCCCCTATTTCTTTCAAATCTGATTTATTTCCTTCAAAAAACGGATTTTGAAATCTGATAATTCCTTCAAACACGATTCCCGGTTTTACAACTCGATAAGTTCTCGGGTTGCTGAGTATTTCTCCATTTTTCTCTTCCAAATGATTTTTCGTCTCTATTAAAAAACAATCTTTCTCTTGCTCATCTTTAACTCGGAAATCCGAGCAAAACAGTCTGGGCATTCCATTAAGTCCTTCAATTCCAAAGATATATTCCGCTTTTGCATTTTTAGCTTTTTCTTCGAGATTTAAAAGCATTTTGTTTATTTTTTCTGTTTTATCAGGTATATCCTCATATTTTTTCAATGTTTCCTCTATCAGTGACTTCACATATCCCTTGGTGTTGATCATTTTACCTTCTTCTTTTTCTTTTTCTCTCACTATATTACGTAAAGCCCCTTTAAATGCAGATCCGTGTATTATAGGTTTTTGATTTTCGTCTGTTGTGGTTGACTGATCAACGCCTCCTATAGAAAAACTTTCCGTTTGGTTTCCAATTAAACAACCGGAAACTGTTGTTAATCTTATCTTTATTTCAAACATATCCATACTCCTAACTTTTAAATAACTTTTTCTATTTCCCTTTTACGATTGATTAGTTTTTAATTTTTATTTTCCTAGTTATTTCTTATTTCCATGCCTATTAATCTTGCCTTTTTTGTTTTTCAATTTTTCTGCAGTTTTCAAAATGATTCTTTGTTGATTATACTGGGAAAGTAAAATTAAGCGGTCTAACCATTCCGTTCCTGAAACCTCCTTAAATTTGTCCGAAAAATCTTTTTCAGCAAAAGGAATACGATGAACATTTTCTCTTTTTCTCTGTTCTTCTTCGATTTCATCCTTTCCGCTTGAATTGATAATTGAATTGTACCACTCGAACATAGCTGGCACTTGTTTTTCTTTTCCCATTTCAATTAAGTTTTTAGCTCGAAAAAATATCGACGGATCAAATCCTGCACTTTTATACAATACTTTTCCTTGACGACATATTTTAAAAAACAAACTCTCAATACTATTTTTACCTGTTATTTTAAGTATATAGTTTATGGGTTTATGAAACATAACAGAGCGTATTCTTCTTTCTCGATCTAATATATAAGTTTCTGACGGAACTATATATTGATAACTGCTGTCTTCTGACCGAACAGAATACCTCTCTTTTAAGAATAGTAATACCAACTTTAACTTCGGAACTAAAACATCATCAATTTTCTCGGGTGCAAAAAACCTCTCCTTTCGATCTTGTTCGTTTCTTTTTTTTTCTACTAAATGTGATAGCCAATAATATTTAAAATATAGTTCTTTATTTTCTTCTGTATTACTTATTTCTCCTACTCTAATATTCGGCTTTAAAAAATATAGGCTATAAAGCATTTGCTTCTTTTTATCTTCTTCTGTTTCCAAATTTATCAAGAAATTATGTAAGGCTGTTCTTGTAAATACTTTTTCGTCCATCATTTTCTTTAATTCTTTAAGCTCCTCACAAAAGCGGTAAAATCCGTCATTTTCCCCAAAGCCAAATTTTTCTTTGTAAATATAAAATAGATTGTTTGCCATGCACACGCCTACAACCGAATTAAATGCTTTTTCCATTTTCATCTTTTTCTTAGCCCGGGCAAGTTCTTTTTCCACCATTTGTCTATAATAGCGAATTGGTTGATGGTTATTAACAAAAACAACTCCTACAGCAATAGATAACTCTATTTTATTATCATTATCCCCGCTTTGTTTATCCTGTAGCAATAGATTATTAATTTCTTTAATCATACTATGCAATACCTTAATAGAGTCAAATAATGCATCAATGCGTATTGCATAAAATATATCATCTCCTGCAACATAAAAAGGAACCAGTTTCTTCTTTAACGTTTCAATCTTGCAAATTTTTTCTCTAAAATTATTCAAAGAAATCTTATCTGCCAGCAACTTACTTAATTGCAAATACTCTTCATAATCTTTTATATCCTTCATAATCCTTCCGAGATTATTTATGTCTGCTTTAACAATTGCAATTTTCCCATTACTGCTGCCCGTTTCATGCTTTTCATCCAGCACAATTAAATCATCCATATTCGTTAAGAATATTTCCTCTGCCTCTTCTGTGTTTTCAATTTCTTGACTTTGTATTCCGGTTTCTAATTCCTCAAATCGGAATAACAATTCACAATTATCTTTTATCACCTGTGCCTTTGTTTCACTGTTTTTCAGTCGATAATCAGCCTCTTTTAAAATGTCCATCTCTTTCTTGTTGTCCACGGGAAAAACTGTATAATTCAAGAATATATTTCCCTGATAATCAGTATAAACCTTTTGATAAAGTTCTTTTAACCTCTTTTGAATTTCCCCTTCTGGTAATACACTGCAAAAGATAACTTTCCCCGAAATCCAAAGAATTTTATCTTCCTCTCCTGTTGTTGTATCTTTTTTTAACTCAAACTTATCTTCAATCTCCTTCAAAATATTCCTTGCTACATGATCAGATGCCAGAATTATCCTTTTTAGTGTTTTCTCATCTGCCTGATTTTGATCGATTGTCTGAAAAATATATCTTTGCACTTTTTCAACTGCAATTGCAATTATATTTGCCATATTTATCTCTCCTTATTTTATATTCCCATCCCTATTGAACATATCCACATATGCTTTATGTGGAAAAAACAGCGGATTATTTATCATCATTAACATTTGGTTGAATTGAAAAATAAATGAAAGTAAAGTATATTCTTTTCCTTCTTTTTCAATTGCATAATCCTCTATTTTCCTTGCCTCAAGTTCTTTATCTTTACTGTCCGTAGCAGTTTTATCACTATTTTTTTTATCTGCTTGGTTGTATTGCCTCAACACATCAAGTAAATTTTCATTGTTGTTAAATCTTATTTTTAAATTCCCAGCATAAAATTCATCTTCTTGCATTTTATCATTTGATTTTTTCGACGTTACATTCTTAAATGCTTCAATGGCTATATCAAAATATTCTCTGCCATTGGTTTCATCTTTATTTGTTTTTTTATTAGATATATAACATAAAATTTTAATTGGTGTAGTTCCACTTTGAATTGGCTCTTGTTCCTTAGCTCCTGTTTCCTCTTCTGTATACTTTTTAATTCCAATATGAACAGAACCAGCAAGACGTGCTACTGAATCACTGGAAGTTTTTAAATTTTTTATTGATTCTACCCATTTATGCAAATCAGCTTTGTCCAAATCATTACTTTTGCATTGTACTACTGCTGATACTGCCTCTATCGGTATAAATTTTATCATTCCGTAATTAAAAATATATGGTGTATACTGCTCATCATATATAGCAATATCTACCTCGTTAGAAATCTCATGATTAGAATCTATAATAAAAACCGAGCGAGCAATATTGAATTTTTTAGGAACAATTCTTCTGAAAAAATTTAACCAAATTTCCTCACGATTGGTTCCTGCCGTCAAGTGGTGATTGCCTATATTATAGTTTAATTGTGTTACTAACTCTTTCTCCATTTTTAAATAGTTTTCCTTAATGTCATTTATATGATCATGCATATTAAAGGCTCCCTTCTTTATTTTTCCCAGTTGCCATCATAATATCCGCATCCTTTCTTTGTTGCACCGATTACTCCTTAAATTTAAAGGATATCACTCGGCTTTTATGATAGTACAGTTTAATCGTTATATTTCCTCATGTTTTAATTATAAATATGAGGAAAAATTTTATTTCTATTGAAACTATACCTCATACAATGAATAAAGAAAAGGAGAAAAAATTTTACATTTCAATATGCTTCTATTAAACCATCGATGCTGCTCACTCATCGCTTAAAAGAGTAGACATTTACATTTCAATATGCTTCTATTAAACCCCATAGTGGGTGCTTGCTTGCCTTGTCCGGAATACTATTTACATTTCAATATGCTTCTATTAAACCCTCAGGCTGAAAGACAATGTGTCAATGCAGTCATACATTTACATTTCAATATGCTTCTATTAAACCGACAGGGTGGAATCAACAGAACGCCTACAAAAAGATTTACATTTCAATATGCTTCTATTAAACCGTGATCGCATGGATGCCGCTACCGAATCTGTATAAATTTACATTTCAATATGCTTCTATTAAACCTTGGATTCTCAAGTCCGCCATCGAATGTAACTGCACATTTACATTTCAATATGCTTCTATTAAACCAAAGCTTGTGCAAATTTACCAACAAGGATTGTTGCATTTACATTTCAATATGCTTCTATTAAACCCTTCCGGGACTGGCTTGTATGTGATAAATCCCTGCTATTTACATTTCAATATGCTTCTATTAAACCTCAAACCGTTTGATGTAATCTACGTATACTACGTAGATTTACATTTCAATATGCTTCTATTAAACCAGTAGGTGATGATATGTCGACAACTCTATTTAATCAAATTTACATTTCAATATGCTTCTATTAAACCAAGACATACCTCGTACATAGAGCTGCAGAAAAACAAATTTACATTTCAATATGCTTCTATTAAACCTGTATCAAAAACATCAAGATATTCTCAAAAGATTAGATTTACATTTCAATATGCTTCTATTAAACCCTGTATAGCCCTGCTCCATCAGGTCAATCTCGTACATTTACATTTCAATATGCTTCTATTAAACCATAAATATCCCACTTTTGTTGATGTAACCAATTCCGCATTTACATTTCAATATGCTTCTATTAAACCCTAGTTCGCTAAGGCGCGTTCGTTGCTCTTCTGTTAATTTACATTTCAATATGCTTCTATTAAACCGAGTGCCAGTTCTTTTATTATTCCATCTTCAATTTCATTTACATTTCAATATGCTTCTATTAAACCTTACATAAAGGAGAATAAGTAATGCTATATAGTTATAATTTACATTTCAATATGCTTCTATTAAACCTACGCCTTCCGTAAGTGGCTGTAGCGCCTTCGGAAAATTTACATTTCAATATGCTTCTATTAAACCCCAATCTCAAAAATCCCTTAAGCACTCTCTGATCTGTATTTACATTTCAATATGCTTCTATTAAACCCAAGACAATAAACAAGGCATCATAAAGGATATAATCATTTACATTTCAATATGCTTCTATTAAACCGATCATTAATTTCATGTGCCGTATCAGTAAATTCCGATTTACATTTCAATATGCTTCTATTAAACCTGTTTTTTCGTCATCGCTATTTTAAGGAGTTAGCAATTTACATTTCAATATGCTTCTATTAAACCCTCAACGCTCAGGTTTCCATCGAGCTAGGCGCGGCCGGGATTTACATTTCAATATGCTTCTATTAAACCGTAGCATCACTATTCTATCTGGCACACCGTCGTTTCCATTTACATTTCAATATGCTTCTATTAAACCGCATCTAACCAAGACAATATATCAGCGTCTGTTTTGATTTACATTTCAATATGCTTCTATTAAACCGATTTCGCAAATCTGTTATCATAGCCCCCCTTAAAATTTACATTTCAATATGCTTCTATTAAACCGGTTTTGATGAGTGGCAGGATGCTGCAAAATATGGCATTTACATTTCAATATGCTTCTATTAAACCAAAAATAGGTAAATTTTTGCAAGATGAAATTTAAAATTATTTACATTTCAATATGCTTCTATTAAACCCAGGTAACGCCGCCAACAGTACCCCTCTTAAACAACATTTACATTTCAATATGCTTCTATTAAACCGATATTTAAAAGTTTCCTGCAATACGTCAACATTTAATTTACATTTCAATATGCTTCTATTAAACCTCGTTAGGATTGTCAGAAATATGCGGGATGGGATATATTTACATTTCAATATGCTTCTATTAAACCCATAAGGCTCCTCGTTTATTCCCTCTATACGGATGTATTTACATTTCAATATGCTTCTATTAAACCTTAGCCGCACTGGTATCATTTGTGTTAAATGTTCCCTATTTACATTTCAATATGCTTCTATTAAACCCGCTTGTGGGCCTCTTCAACATCAAAAATACAATCATTTACATTTCAATATGCTTCTATTAAACCACCTCGTCAAAGCTGGGCTACACAGCAAAAATGCGAATTTACATTTCAATATGCTTCTATTAAACCCCCAGTAGGGTTTAGCCCACTTGCCTCCTAGCTCGATTTACATTTCAATATGCTTCTATTAAACCCCAAGATGATATCTTCCTTCTTGTTTGTTTGGTTCATTTACATTTCAATATGCTTCTATTAAACCCCTTTCCTTTCTGTTTTGCTGTATAATCTCCTGTATATTTACATTTCAATATGCTTCTATTAAACCAAGAGAGGGAGTTACCCTCTCAATCTCGACGTCTCAATTTACATTTCAATATGCTTCTATTAAACCGCTTCGCAAGTCTCCTCTTTTCGATTGCATCGGCACCATTTACATTTCAATATGCTTCTATTAAACCTTCAACTGCTCGTCAAGCACAGCGGGCAAAATAAAAATTTACATTTCAATATGCTTCTATTAAACCGAATCTGCCCCTTTTGCTTCATCAATGTCGAATTAAGATTTACATTTCAATATGCTTCTATTAAACCTGCGACTCGGCTTCCATCTTCTTTTTGTCGAATTACATTTACATTTCAATATGCTTCTATTAAACCCTACCGTGAGTTCCTTTAATCTGTGTACATTTCCCAGATTTACATTTCAATATGCTTCTATTAAACCGGTCAGAACAGCTATGTCAGGTGCGAAGGTAAAAAGATTTACATTTCAATATGCTTCTATTAAACCGGATAAGTCCATTTTGAATAAAAAAGACCTTTATTCATTTACATTTCAATATGCTTCTATTAAACCCTGACCCTAACTTACAGCAAGTACCAAGAAATAAACATTTACATTTCAATATGCTTCTATTAAACCGTGATTTGGTTATGTAATAAAGCTTTCATTCTGTTATTTACATTTCAATATGCTTCTATTAAACCGTGTAGGTGGTAGTCTATCACCCTGGTCGATGTGAAATTTACATTTCAATATGCTTCTATTAAACCATTCTTGGCATACCCAACCGACTCAATCTTTATGATATTTACATTTCAATATGCTTCTATTAAACCAAGAATACTTGCGAACTAATACATGCAGGATTTCTATTTACATTTCAATATGCTTCTATTAAACCTCCTTAGCTGTTGTGCCGGTTATACCCATCTGCGTTATTTACATTTCAATATGCTTCTATTAAACCTTACTTCTGTAAGCCATGCAAACCTACTAAGTCTAAATTTACATTTCAATATGCTTCTATTAAACCAATGTTTCTATCAACGGTTCAGGAAGCTGCACAACCATTTACATTTCAATATGCTTCTATTAAACCGATGGAAGAACAAGGTGAATAGATTTTGTGCATACTGATTTACATTTCAATATGCTTCTATTAAACCGAGTTACTAGACGGAGAACTTCCGGAAAACGTAAGGGATTTACATTTCAATATGCTTCTATTAAACCGACACCGTGCCAACCCAGTACTTGTCCGTTTCGTCAATTTACATTTCAATATGCTTCTATTAAACCCAAACTTCACACTAACCTATAGAGTGCGATGTGCAATATTTACATTTCAATATGCTTCTATTAAACCTGCCTTATGTATGCACCTCCAGCTTGCTGATACCAATTTACATTTCAATATGCTTCTATTAAACCCAAGGCTCGAAAACTTTTCTTGAACAGCTGTAATAGCATTTACATTTCAATATGCTTCTATTAAACCTCAGACTTGCATCTTCTTTTGATGCTGCATAAACATCATTTACATTTCAATATGCTTCTATTAAACCGGCTGCTTCGCTCTCCGTCAAGCCCTGCTCTTCTCCATTTACATTTCAATATGCTTCTATTAAACCGAGTACTTGCTTGATGGCCTTGATACTCCTCCTTGATTTACATTTCAATATGCTTCTATTAAACCATTTACCCTTCTGCGAATCTATCAAAGAATTCTTTATTTACATTTCAATATGCTTCTATTAAACCGGAATAGGTGCACATCTTATCGAAGGGCTGAAGCAATTTACATTTCAATATGCTTCTATTAAACCGATTATTCAGACGGGCGGCGAGATCCTTATAACGCATTTACATTTCAATATGCTTCTATTAAACCTTCAAAAAATTTTGAAAGTGGAGACGAAGCCTTCCAAATTTACATTTCAATATGCTTCTATTAAACCCTCCTAGATGTGCTATCTGGAAATCTTCTGGAATCATTTACATTTCAATATGCTTCTATTAAACCAAGTATGATGAATTTAACATTGACCCTCACACATTCTATTTACATTTCAATATGCTTCTATTAAACCTTGAAGTGAGTGAGACCCTTAAACCTTATGGTCTTAAATTTACATTTCAATATGCTTCTATTAAACCTGCACCCTTGTAAGTCTATTCTTACACCATACTTATAATTTACATTTCAATATGCTTCTATTAAACCTTCGGCATCATTTAGAAGCCTCTGCAGCTCACCTTATTTACATTTCAATATGCTTCTATTAAACCCCTATTTTTCCTCATATGTTTTGGTCTATCCCTCATTATTTACATTTCAATATGCTTCTATTAAACCACAGCACCAAAACCTTTTATTGCAGCAAATATGCCATTTACATTTCAATATGCTTCTATTAAACCTAGCCTGAGTAAATATGATAGATCTCGCCAGTTTTATTTACATTTCAATATGCTTCTATTAAACCTTAGCATGTCTCTTTTAAAGTGATTCCTAAATTTCCTATTTACATTTCAATATGCTTCTATTAAACCTCAGCTTTGCAAAACGCCTAAAAACCTTGAATTTAAAATTTACATTTCAATATGCTTCTATTAAACCTTTTTCGTTTTCTTCTTCAAGAATCTGTTGTAAAACATTTACATTTCAATATGCTTCTATTAAACCACCCTTTGGATATTTCATATTTTGATAGTCCCCCCCATTTACATTTCAATATGCTTCTATTAAACCTTACTACGCTGCAAGTGTCTCCAAGGTCATAATCTCGAATTTACATTTCAATATGCTTCTATTAAACCTCATCTCCAAGCGCATCAATGCTTGTCTTGAATATCGCATTTACATTTCAATATGCTTCTATTAAACCAACAATCTCTCCACCTTGTAGTATTAACACTAACTCATTTACATTTCAATATGCTTCTATTAAACCTACATAGGTTTTTAAAAAATAATTAAAAAATATTCTATTTACATTTCAATATGCTTCTATTAAACCCCAACTGTTGCACCATAACTTAAATTATACTTCTTATTTACATTTCAATATGCTTCTATTAAACCTCTGTTGTCATTTCTTTTCCCTTTCTTTTGTAAAGATTTACATTTCAATATGCTTCTATTAAACGAAAAGAAGCCAACAATTGAAGACTTTGAAAAGTATATATTTACATTTCAATATGCTTCTATTAAACCCCGAATCTCAACGCAATATAGAGATCTACAAGAAGGTATTTACATTTCAATATGCTTCTATTAAACCTCAAACGATGTAATCCCATTGCACAAACTGAAATTAAATTTACATTTCAATATGCTTCTATTAAACCCTTTAGCTTCCTCAATACAAAGATGCATATACCATATTTACATTTCAATATGCTTCTATTAAACCCCGTTGCTCTACTATGCTGTTATATCAACGCTTCGACGGGCATTTTTTGTCTACTTCCTTTTTTATACAATTTCGACACTGTAATTTTTAAGATCATGGCCTTAATTATTTCTATTGGATGTTGGAAATTCAATATCCAATAGAATTCTGTCGAAGTACTGCAGTTTTTACATTACTACACATCGACATCTTTGACAATACAAATAACCACTTTACGATGCCATTTTACCCAAGCTCCATAAATTATACAAGTTATTATTTTTTATCATGTACAAGTTCACTTCGCTTTTATAATCAGCAATATTCATTGAACATTTAGTTCTATACAAAGTCCATTGACTTAATAACTTTTCAAGCAAACACGTAAACTTATTTTATTTCTTTGAAACGCTTCAACCGATGAGGATTACGCAGAATACTTTAAGCCTGTAAAGTAATTGATGGTTCCCTTCTCAGAGAAAATTAGACATCTTATCGTCTTCCAATCCCCAAAATTCTTTTTCTAACCATTTTTCATTCCTGCTTTTAAAAATAATCACCGAATCTACATCCTTTCGTATGTGTTTTGACAACTCGGTTTGCAATCTCATATATTGCAGTTCCGTCAACTCACCTTCAAAAACAGACTTTTGTATGTGTGTCAAATACTTCTTGCATATCTTAAATATATTTCGCAATACTTTTGCCCCGACTTCATCCATTTCAACATCATAGACTAGAATACAGTACATTCATATCACCACCATATCTTAAACCCTTCATATTCTTTTTCTTCGGTCAAGTGCTTAATCAATTTATAACATTCCAGTCTGAATAAATATCTATATGATACGTCCCTATTTAATTCTTTGTGTTTTATAGTACGCTGAAGTCGTTTGTCATATTCTTCCACTATGATTTTTCTTGCAGATTCTTTTAAATATAAATAATTTGATTCTTTTTCAAAATCATCTTCACTTATCATATTTTTATTAAGTAATGAAAATATCATTCTCTCTGCGATAAGCGGCTTAAATATTTCTGCAATATCTAAAGAAAGTGAAAACCTTGCCACCCCGGGTTCATGCAGATAACTTACTGTCGGATTGAGCTGTGTCTTATATATTTCTGCTAATGCAGTTGTATACACTAAAGAATTGGCAAATGACAATAAAGTATTTATCATATTTTCAGGCGGATGCTTTATGCGCTTTGTAAAATTGACATTTTGTTTAATAATGTCATTCCATGATTCATAGTACTTTTTCCTGATATTCCCCTCTATTCCCATCAACTCTTCAATACTATTTGTCCGATTCAATTTCTCTCTAAGCAAGGCTATCTCTTTAAGAACTCCTTCCAGATTTACACCTCTCCCGTTGTAATATCTCACATTTCTATAAATATTATATGATGCCGCATCAATAAACTTTTTTGCAAGCATAAGCCTTTTCTCATACTCGGAATAATGTCCTACCTGCTTCACGAGTAAAAACCCACTCACATTTTTATCTCGCGGTGAAAAAGAGCCCGAATAAAATCCATAATAGTTAAATACATGTAATAAAATTTCCTTTTGCGCCAAAAAATTTAAAAGTTTGGTATTCAGATTTATTTCGCCAAATACATAAAGATCGGAGACTGTTTCACAAGGAATGTCTTTCTTAATTTTATCTTCAGTTACTACCCTTATACTGTTATCTTTTCGTTGAAGTGTTCCACTTTTAAAAATGTAGTAATTTCTGTTCATGTCACTCTCCTCAAATAAAACAAAATTCGTAGTATGCACATTTTGAACATATCTTTTTTCTAGCAAGTATCGGTGGCTGTGGCATATCTACAATTCTTTTAATTTCATCCAAAGTATTCTCGATTTCTTTCCTGTCTCTATCTTCAAGATGAACTACCTCTCTCTTTTTTATTTTAGGAAAGTCTAAAATTCCTTTTTCGATTTCTATTCCCTTATTCTCAAGTATCCACATGTAATACTTAAGTTGCCAAATCGAAGCAATTTCTACACTTCTTGATTTTTTAACTTCATGGACAATTCTCCAGCTTTGTAAAAAATCTATGCTTATCATATCATCTACCATGATATGTTTCTTTTCTCTACTATATGATTCTTCATCAATAAGCTTTCCAATTTGAACTAAATCACTCGTGTGTTCCATATCAAGTTGGTGTGAAAAATACCATAGTTTACGATCACATACATAGTGATAGTATATCATTGCTCCGGTGACAGCTTTCATATATTTCATCCTCCTTGTTTGATACAACTATCCCCCATACTTTTTACCTTGTGGTTTATTCATATACTGAATAATATTACTTTTTAAATAATATTACTTTCTATCTCTTTACTTTCTTTAGTTATACTTATTAAGCCCATCTCCGGATTATATTCCGCATCTATGATCTTAATTTCTTCATATTTGCCGAGTTTTATCGTAGCTTTAGGTCTTACATTTTCCAGCTGATATCTCTCTATACCCAATGTGAAGGCTTTTAATTTCTCCCTGTTCTCTATTTTTTCTTCCATGCTCAAGTTTCTGTCACTCAGGCTCTTTTCCAATATTTCTATCTCATCTCTATTATTCTCAAAAACTACTAATGGAATAACTGTTTCTGTAGTTATATCCCTAAACAACTTTTGTGCATCCGGCTTTGTATTTTCTGCCGGCAAATAAAGAGTTGGCTGTTCAATACATTTTTTAATTTTGTCATAATACTTACGGCATTTAGAACCCTTCATATTTTCCGTGCTGTAAATATCCCTCACCAAATTCATCTTATCTATTTCTCTTAATTCTCTTGGAGCGGTTTTAAAATATTCCCTCAATTTTTCTTTTGATAGTTCAAAAATATTTTCGTCTATATTATATCCTGCTCCGGAACATTTCTTTTCACCACCGTCAAAAACATAACAATTAGCTCCGTCTCCATTCCAGCTTCGTTTCCTATAACACCTTCCCATCCTCTGAAAAAGTCCGTTGACATCCGATAGTTCCGTAATCAAAATGTCAAAATCTACATCCAGTGATGCTTCAGCAATCGAGCTTGCAATCCATATTCCTTTTCTATTATCTTTTGTACCGCCCTCATCTATTTTTCCGAAACTTAAAATAGCTTTCTCTTTTTCAATTCTGTCCTTATAAATATATTTTCCATGCAGCATGTTCAATTCACTCTCGTCAATTGATTTACTATCAGAGCTATTTTCTTGTAAATCCATTTTATTACTGAGTTCTTTATAAACTTCCTTGCATTTATTTACTGTATTACATACTACCAACACTCTGTTATTGTTATATTTTTCAAATATGAAATCTGCTGTTATCCCCTCCTCATGCCATTCTACACTATGCCTTATTCTTTTTTCATCTACAAACGGTTCCGGCATTATAAACTTAAGCCCGCAGCTTTCCATTATATCCCTTAGGAATCCCGGAAAAGTCGCTGTCATTATAGCAAAACGTCCTCCCAGTTCTGTTACCATTTTTAATCCGCATATCAAAAATCCGATGATCTCGGGTCCATACATTTGAATTTCATCAATTACTATCTTTGAATATGAAAGTGTTGCAAGCTTTGCTTCATACCCTCTATATCGGAACACTGTTGTGAATAATTGATCAACAGTACATACGGTCAACGGCAGTGAAAGCTGCTTTGTTACTGTAAAATAATTTTCTATGTCTAAATTCTCATCACTTTCGCTCTGCAGCTGCAAATATATTCCTCGCGTTTCACTGTGAAGTAAACCAAGTCTCTCTTCTATAAATTTGTTATCTAAAATTTCCTCCTTTATTCTCATATATATTGCATTTATTGCAGTTCTTACAGGCAGTGTAAAAAAGCCTTTATTATTTCCTATCCACCATAATCCGGCTTCCGTCTTTCCCATTCCCGTTTGCGCAATAACTACAAGATTTTCATCCCTATTGTCTTTCATAAAGTTCTGTAAATCGTTCCACTCAGGCTTATCTATATTTTTACCTATAGCGCTCTTTTGAAGCTTCTCCATAAAAGAATTCAGTTTGTTTTCTAAAAAGTCATTTTCTATTTCAACCGGAACATGAGCACTTGCAGCATAATCCACCCTGTTTAAGCAACCTTTTAAGAGTACATATTCGCCGAGCAAATTACTTTTATCGCTATTTGAAAACCTGTTAATATATTTATCTCTAAAATGCAACTTTTCCGGTATCCTGACCTTATCATATTTAAAATTTTTAACTATATATTGTAGTGAATCTTTCTCTCTGTTAATATTTTTTTCCAGGTTGTCCGTGAAATCACTTTTTTCGAAGCTTTCTCTATCGTGGTGATAAAAAATGGCAGAAAATAGGAGGTACATAGCATCATCTAAATCATCAAAGTTCTTGAAATCATCAGCTTCTTGAAAATCTTCTTTAAGTCGCTTTGCATCCAAAAATAGCGTGCTCAAAATTCCATGTGGAACTTCATCTTCCACCTTTTCAGCATTTCGAATTTTTCGTTGAAATTTTGAGTTCATCTTACCCAAATCATGATATAAACACGCTTGTTCAAGCAATGTCCAATTAACATTACAATTCTTATAAAATTTTTTCAACCTCTCATATTCTTGAAGCACCTTATCTGTATGTTCTTGAATGGTTTCTTCCGTATATGATTTTGCCAAAAACTCCTTCTCCGCCATTTTAATTACCTTGCTACCCTTAGTTAAGCGAAGAATACAAATTCTTCATCTTCATCACATAAAAATTTCTCATCCATATCGGCATATATGTGTGAAGTATATAAAGCTTCAACTCTATTCCATGCCCTGATATATTTGGTTTTTTTAGAATTTCCATAGTTTAACTTATCGTATTCCTTATTTAATAAAAGTCTCGTCCCCCTTTGAGTAAGGCCCTTACCTGCTTTCCTACGAAGAACAGAATTTCCTAAATAATCATATCCTACAATCAGCTCTTCCTCCCCTGTATTCTTGTAGTATTTCAAAGGTATGTATGCGTAACGACCTATTTCCATTGACTTGTCATCGTCTATTTCCTTTAGCATAATTTTAGTTTTCCCTACTTCTTTGATTGTGACAAGATCCTCTCTTCGCCCTAATGACGGATATTCCCACGGATTTTTAAAAGCTCTGCAAATCTCTTCTGTTTTACTCTGTTCTTCAGGACATATGTGTATCACAAGCTCTACTTGAGATAACAACTCTATAGTGGCAACACCTCTGCCCACACCAAGACCGTTTACATTCAGTTGATGCCTTCCTGCCTCAAAATTCGTTCCATTTTTAAATTCATACCTTGTATATAAATCATTTACTTTAGATTTATATTGACCCTGTATGCTTATTTGCATATTTACGTATTCTTCATACCGACACATATTGTGTATCATACCGATTACTGTTGAATAAGGTGGAAGCGGATATGATTCTTTAAGCTGAAAACTCATTGGCTTTTTATAATTGACCAAATCCTGCTCAATTCGAATTCTAACAGCTTCCTTACCATCAAAATCAACCGGTTTTATACTTTCTCTATCAGCCTGCATAATATTCACGAACCTTTCCTTTAAGTTCTTCAAAAAACTTCGGCATACTGACTGCATTTAATTCACTTTTAATAGCCGTATCGTTACCAAATTTCCCCATAACTAAACCGCAATAGGTATTCTCTTTAACAGCTTCAAACATCATATCTTTAATCGACTCAATATTTAATTTATTATCCTTAACATCTATACAGTTATGAAAAAAAGGGTTTTTCGTGTCATACACACCGCCTATCGCAAAAAGCGGCTTTAAATCTTCTCTTCTTCCCCTTATATCACGATACAGCATAGAAATTGTATCAAGCAACTTGCATACACGCCTTGCTCTCTCATTCTTATCCAATTCAATTTCATATACTTTATCAATCCCTATCTGATCCAGATCTGCGGTGACGGTATAGGCGTAATAAGATTTATGAATTTCAGATTGAGCAATATTCATATTCTCATTCAATCTGTCTGCTAAGCCTTTATTGGTTAAGAAGTCTAAATCACCTTTATAGGTCTCTAATGAAATTGCATTGGATAATCTGACTTTTGCGGAACGTTTCTTACCTCCTGTCCCCTTTTCCGTCTTTAAATATCCAAAGAAATCAATTTCCGGGTAATCCGTAATTGTCGCATCCTTATCAAACTGGATCACTTTTTTTTCACCTGCTCCTTCCGAACTTACTTTTGCAAGAGGTTCTTCCAGCTGTTCTATAATATTATACCTGATTGCCTGACGAGAAATATATGAATACTGCTCTCCATTATCTCTTGCAACTTTTTTCAATGATGCCACATTTCCTATCGCTTCACCGTAGTTTGCACTCTCCGCTTCAAATATTGCTGTAATTGTCAATCCTTTTGCTTTTAAATTGTTTCCCATCTTAATTCTCCTCATTTCCTTTCTCATCAACCTTTTTTTCATCCGTATATCCGATCATACCTGTTACAAATGCATAACCTATATTCTTAAATTTCAAATCGTTTTCCAGATTTTCCGCAAATATAGCCGGTATTGGTTTTTGCACATACATATGTGCATTGATCATCGTATCCATAAATGCGTATTTATTATTTGTTTTTAACGCATTCAACATTCGATATGCAATACTTCCAAGTTTTTTATTATATCCTGTTCCTTTTGCTTTAACATTCGTTTCATTGCTCATATCATTTGATTTAACATCCGCTTCATTGCCTGAATTATCTTTTTTCTCATCTCCGTATGCATCTCTTAAGTAATAACCATGACTTTTCGCGATTCTTATCATGTTTTTATCGTCTTTTTCCATTACTCCTACCTCCCTTAAATATTCCGCGTTTATTTTTAATATATTCTCTATCGTGCCCATACTATACATTGCTTTATCAGGTACGGACAATTTGTAATGTATCAATTTATGAATAAGCAGAAATTGATTTTCATTGTTCATCAATCTGTTCATAACTTCATCATACAAATACATCGTTGCATTTCCTTCCGAAAGTCTACCGTTTTGTATCCTTTCGAAACATTTATCACAATTTTCAATCGTCTTCAATATAAATTTTGTTATTATATTGAATGTGTAAGATACATTATCACTATCCTGGTCATGGGAAAATCTGATCACTTGAACATCCGACAATTCGTATCCCGGTGTTTCATTTATTTTTCTGCTCATTTGTTTTTGCAAAGCCCTATAAATTACAGTACCGCCTTCCGAGCTTTGTAAAACATCCTTTTTTATAATTTGATTAATTCGCACGATTTCTTGCAAATCCATCGAAGAATTCACAAAAATTCCTCTGTTATACAGATACGTAAATCCTGCAGGAACGCATGCATAAACCAATCTACACACGGGACAAATCGCCACGTAATTATTGAAGTCCCAGACGTGGGAAGTTTTCCTGTTTACATCAAAACCTATTTCTCGCATAAAGCTCAAATCGATGTCCAAATTTTTGATCTTGGCATTACATGTTACACACCGATACTTTGATTTTAGCCTACTGCTATCTGTTTCATCCAAATATTCCTTAACAGGTTCAACAAAATAATTGCTGAATTCTTCATATATGTCGGGATTTTTATTCTGAGGATTCATTATACTGATATTACTCCAAGCATTCTTTATAATCGAATACATGGCATTTTTACCGCCGATATATTTTCTTACCTCCTTGCGCTTAAAAAACTCCACCGTCTCTTTAAGTATGTCCATCTGTTTTTTGATTTCACTCTGCTTGTCGAAAACTGTTTCATTTTTCTTCAATGATACTTTCTTCAATTCTTTTTCTTTTGCTATAGGATCAAAACCGAAGTCAAGCATTTTATAAGCACTTACATAACTGTTGCTCTTCAAATATCTCTTTACTTGTTCAATCTGCGAATTAAGTCTATCTAAACTGTGTGTATTGAAATTTTCGAAATTACTGTCTTCATGGTTTTGCAAAAAATCTTCAAAAGAAGTAATCCTATGTATTGAAAAAGTTTTTTCATAGGTGTCTATCAAATAAGAAAAATATTTTTCTTCAAAGTTTTCCAATCTTGAAACGGGGAATGTCAACTCATCTTGTGAAAGGGATATGTCTTCACTGTCATCAATATTGTTATGTTTCAAAATATTGTACAACCCTAAAATCCCGCAATTGAACAACCAATCAGAATTTTTTATTGTTATTCCATTCATCACAGTCCTCCCAATTTTAAAGTCCTTATTGACTATTTACCAGATTGCTATAAACTTGAAAGCATGCCGAAACCGGTACTTTTAAACGACCCTATACCTGCCTTATAAAAGTATTCTAAGATATATGGCTTGGCCTCCATTTTAAACATGCAAATATTGGCCAATACTTCTATCCCGTAATGTTTAACTGTCACTTCCTTATTTTTTATAAGCGAAATTCTTATATCAGCCAGGTCGTAAGAAGAGTCTTTTATACTCTCTAAAATCTGGCCTCTTGCATTCTCAACAAATAAAGTTCTTCCCTTTTTAGAATCCAAGCTATAAAACCAGTCTTTATTGGTTTTGCCATCATGTTCTCTAATTACACATGGAGACAAAGATTTAAATGTTGCCGATTCTATCATAAAAGTTTTTTCTTGCTTCAGTTCGATTTTCTCTATTTTCATTGTAATGCCTTTATATGAATACTCCCTTCCTCGTCCGTTAATCATAGCATTATAAAATTGTATACCCGTCGACATATCATGTGTGGAAAAATTTAAACAAATTCTTTTATTCGGAATCCTGATCGTTTCTCTAAGGAATTCACATTCCGGCATATATAACGAAAATGTGAAATCTTTTCTATTCGTTTCTCCTTTTATATACAGTGATTCAAAAAACCGTTTATCATTTTCTGCAATATGATGTTTAAGGAATGAAAGAAACATTCTGTTTTTATCTTTTGGAATTTCATCACTATCTAAAGAAATTACAATTTGATATCTCATATCTTATCCTCCCAGGTTTATTTAAGCTAGTATCATAATAACCGTCTTATCGAATTTTATCAACCATTATATTTGTATTTATAAAATACAAATATAATTTATATATTGTGTACTTCTGTACTTTACCTTTTACCCTGTCTAATAAGAAGTCTTATGAGTGAATATAAAAATTAAAAATACTCGATTTTATTTTCTAAACCATGGCTTCCTACTAACACCTATAGGTTTCGGCTTTTGAAAAACATATAAACCTAAAAAATATAAATTTCTTTATTTATATCATTTACATCTCTCCGATTTCAGATTACAATCATTACAGCTTTATAGCTGACTTTTACTTTCAATTTATTTAATAGAAACAAGTTTGAAATATAAAATTATAATTGTACTTATACATTTTCCTTAATAGAAGCATATTGAACATTGGTCTGGAACCAGCATTTCTACATATCATCTAATACGCTTTTCTATATTTTCATATCGTTTAAAATCTACTGTACACAAATGTACACAAAAATTGCAGCACCTCGTTTGGGGGTGCGGACGTTTTTTGGATAGCCTAGGCAGCCAATCCAAGAGATCGCCTGTACTCCACAGGGCTCAAATACCCTAACGATTTCTTGATTCTTTTTTCATT